>RCUT01000614.1_pt1 | contig 18240 bp, 16 predicted proteins | sample 2166171 | NCBI WGS metagenome assembly RCUT01 (sample SAMN09932757, study PRJNA488358) | compost metagenome | isolation source: compost soil in 4-hydroxybenzoic | place: Germany: Experimental Botanical Garden
CGAAGAGGAAATGATCCGCTTCGCAATCGCGCATTATGACGGCCAAATCAGCGAGGTCGCGCGGCGTCTGGGCATCGGAAGGACCACACTTTACCGAAAATTGAAGGAATATGGCATCGATGTGGCATCCATAGCTGGCAAGGGGCATGACGATGCAGATGACGAAAATGATACCGGTCAGAGCCGTGTTATAAACGGGTAAATGACCATTAACTTATTGAAATTTAGTAATTTACCGAACACTGCCTGTCGGTGTTGCCAGAATGTAAGCATCGACGAAGATTGTTAATAGTTTCTTTACCATGACGAAAATAGATGCGCCTGTGTGTCTTTTTTGCCATGGTGTTTCCTCATTTGTTGTTCACTAAGCGTCCATTAACCATTAAATCCGACAATCGGGGCTCATGCATATTCGTTTCTACGAGCTCTGATATGGCCCTTTGGGCGGACAACACGGTAAGGCGATATAATTCAATGAGCAGGATATCGACCATTAAAGCGCGCTTGGCGAAAGTCTGGAATGGCTGGACTGGCCAGACTGGCCAGACTGGATTGTCTGCTTCCGTATCTCGGGTTCGCTCTTCTGTTTCCGCATCTTTGGTTGCAGCCGCAGTCGTTACGGCACTTGCGCCGTCGCAGGCATCGGCTGAAACCCGTACGCTGAAGCTCTATTATGTCCATACCGGTGAGAAGGCAGAAATCACCTTCAAAAAGAACGGTAAGTTCTTGCCTGATGGTTTGAAGAAACTGAATGTCTTCCTGCGCGACTGGCGTCGCAACGAGCCGACCAGAATGGACCCGCGCCTGTTCGACCTTGTGTGGCAGGTTTATCGCTCTACCGGCTCCAACCAGTACATCACAGTTGTTTCTGCCTACCGTTCGCCTGCGACCAACAACATGCTGCGCTCTAAATCCAGCGGTGTGGCCAAGAAGAGCCAGCATACGCTGGGTCGCGCTATGGACTTTTTCATTCCCGGTGTACCGCTTGCAAAACTGCGCGGTATCGGGATGCGCTATCAGATCGGTGGTGTTGGCTATTATCCGCGTTCCGGCTCGCCTTTCACCCACATGGATGTGGGCAATGTACGCTCGTGGCCACGTATGAGCCGCCGCGAGCTGTTGGCTCTGTTCCCGGATGGCAAGACCGCTCACCTTCCAGCTGATGGCAAGCCATTGCCGGGCTATGAGCAGGCGCTTGCCATGATCGAAAAGCGCAAAGCTGGCGGTGGTGGCGTCATGATGGCCAGCAATTCAGCCCCTCGTAAGAGCAAGACGTTGTTTGGCGCATTGTTCGGTGGTGGCGGTGCTGACGAAGAAGAAGATAATGGCAATGATGCCGCGCCAGCCCCGGCGACGGTTCGTCCTGCCCGGGCTGCACCTGCTCGTCAGGCACCAGCGGTCGCGCCGCCTGCTCCTGTGCAGCAGCCGGAAGCTATGATTGCGGCCTTGCCGACCCGCGAGGCGCCGGTACCAATGCAGGCCCCACGTCCTGAAGCGACTGTTGAAGTGCCACAGCAAGCTGAGCAAGCGCCCGTAGTTGCCCTCAATGTCCCGATCCCGGCTCGTAAACCGGCAAATGCTGCTCAGGATGCGATTGCACTTGCGGCTGCACAGCCAGCCGACGCGACAATGCAAGAAGTCGCTGACGCTAGTCCTAACCCACTCATGACCGGTTTTGTTCCAATTCCGTCCATGCGTCCGCAGCAGGAAGTGGCTACGCAGGTCGCCGCTGCCGCAGTTCCGAGCGCCCGGCCTGAACGTGATGAGCTGAACCCGCAGGATGCGATCGCTCAGATTGTGAATAACAATCCGGATAGTGCAGCGACTGTCGCCGATGCTGGAAATGCAATTCAGCCGGGTGCTGCCGCAGCTTATCCTGTGCCGAAAGAGGCGCCGCGCGCTAATACGCAACTGGCCTTGCTCTCCAAAAAGGATGAAATCGGTGAGCTGATTGCGCCGCCGGAAGATGATTTCGACACGCAGCCTATAGCGTCAGCAAACCGTGAGCCTGCGAAGATTGCGCCTGTTAAGACGGCTTCGGTTGCCAGAGCTATTCCTGCTCCAGCGCGTCAGCGTGTTGCAACCAATGGTCATGGAACGAAAAGCAGCGCCCGTTCTTCGGGTAAAGGTGATCGCCATGTAGCCAGAGCAAATGCGCGTCCAAGTCCTGTCGTGCAGCCTGCTGCGATGCCAGCCTCTGCTGTCGCTATGTCATCCGATTCTGTTTCACAGACCGCCCCAACGACCAATCCGGTCCTGCGTAACGATGCGATGCGCACTGCACCCGCAATGGTTTACACCGCAGGTTTCCAGCGTGGCGACCTGCCAAGTGAACGCGCCAATCAGTTCAGTGGCAATGCTGTCACCTTCCTGACCGTGGCTAAGTTCACCGAAACGAACTGATCCTCCAACAGATCAAAAAAGGGGCCTTTGAGGCCCCTTTTTTATTTCGCTTTCTTAAGTTCAGCCTTTCAAGGCAGCGGCTTCTGCTGCGAGCTTGGTAATGCCGTCCCAATCGCCAGCTTCGACCAGTTCCTTTGGCGCAACCCATGAGCCGCCTACGCAGATGACGTTTGGCAGCGAAAGATAAGTCTTCGCATTGGAAAGGCTGATGCCGCCAGTCGGGCAGAAGATCGTTCCGGCCAATGGCGATGACAGGGCTTTCAGGAATGGTGCACCACCTGCCTGTTCTGCCGGGAAGAACTTGAGATGTGTATAGCCTTCTTCGCGCAACGCCAGCATTTCGCTTGGCGTGATCGCTGCTGGCAGCAGTGGCACGTCGCTGTCGTTGGCTGCAGCGAGAATATATTTCGTAACGCCGGGGCTGACGATGAAACGTGAACCTGCCTTGGCAGCGTCTTCATAGTGCTTTGCATTGAGAATAGTGCCTGCACCGACGATTGCTTCCGGCACTTCCGATGCGACCGCGCGGATCGCGTCGAGTGCTGCAGCCGTGCGCAAGGTGATCTCGATTGCTGGCAATCCACCCTTGGCCAGCGCGCGTGCCAGCGGAACCGCATGTTCAACCTTATCAATCAGCAAGACGGGAATGACTGGTTGGCCTTGCAGGACGGGAACGAGAAGATCGGTTTTCTGCGGCATGAGCTTGCTCTTCTGCTTGAGTGTGCGGGTAAAAATCGATTTAAAGTGCATGGCCTTGTTTGTCTACCGCGTACATCAAAACCGATGCGCGGCGCGGCAGTGTTATGCCGCTTGCAATATACGGCCGAGGCTGCGGTTCCAGCGTTCAAAGGCTGCGGCCATGCGGCTATCATATTGATTGCGTGTGAAGGCTGGCCCGTTATAGCGGCGTGCGAAATTGCGCCAGTCTTTCTGCTCCAGTGCTGTCTTCAACCCGGCTTTGTCGATGAAATTCAGCATCAGTCTGACCTGTCCACCGACAGAACTGCGCGCTTCCGCCATCAGTTCATCAATGCTGCTATAGCCCAGCCATTCCCAATGGGCGCCCATCACCTGACCAAGTCCCCATGAGGTGGATTCAAGCGCCGCCTTCTTATGGATAGACACGGCCCGCTCAAGCAAAAGCCAGCGTTCGCGCTGGGTCTTCGGATTGCGCACGCGCCCTGCTTCCGGCGCCGATAATCCGGCTTGACGCGCCTGATCACGAATACGGCCTGCAAGCCTCCGGTCGAAATAATGGCCTTCAAAGCGTATTGCCGGTTCTTTTTTGCCATTAATGTCGAAAAGCGCGCGACCGCCACTTTCCACTTCAGCCACTGCCAGAAGCGCTGCCGGATCAATTCCGGCTTGCCTTGCCAATGAGATGATTTCTGCAAAACTTTCCGTATCGAACATCAGGTTTCTCCTCTTGCAAACCGCGTTTATCGAAGCCGGATTTTCGCTTGTCTTGAGAGGAGGGGGATAAATAACTTGAATTTGCCGCGTTCGAGGACTAGTTCGAAGGAAATTTGGAAGAGATCGAACGATGAGCAATCTGCCTTTTACTGTTGCTGCCCTTTATTGCTTTGCGCCGCTGCCGCAATATGAAAGCCTGCGCGAGCCGCTGGCCGAACTTTGCTGCACGAATGGCATCAAGGGGACGCTGTTGCTTGCAGCCGAAGGCATCAATGGTACGGTTGCAGGAACAAAGCCAGCGATTGAGAAGCTCGTGGCTTACATCACGTCGATCCCGGAGCTTGCCAATCCGGAACTCAAATACTCTCATGCCAGCGAAATGCCGTTCTATCGCATGAAGGTGCGTTTGAAGCGTGAAATCGTCACCATGGGCGTTGATGGCATTGATCCGCTGAAAAGCGTTGGCACATATATTGCGCCCAAGGATTGGAACGCGCTGATTGCCGATGAAAATACGGTCGTTGTCGATACGCGCAACGATTATGAATATGCCATTGGTACTTTCGAAGGCGCGCTTGACCCGAACACCAAAACATTCCGCGAATTTCCGGAATGGGTGGAGCAGAACCGCGACAAGCTTGAAGGCAAGAAAATCGCCATGTTCTGCACCGGCGGCATTCGTTGTGAAAAGGCGACTGCTTTCGTCAAAGGTCTGGGCTTCGACGATGTGTTCCACCTTAAAGGCGGCATTCTGAAGTATCTTGAGGAAGTGCCGAGCGAAGAAAGCATGTGGAATGGTGAATGCTTCGTGTTCGATGAACGCGTGGCAATTGGTCATGGCCTGACCGAGAGCGATATTGAGCTTTGCCGCGCCTGCCGTCGTCCGATTACGGCTGAAGACAAGCTTTCCCAGTTCTTCGAGGAAGGCATTTCCTGCGCTGGTTGCTACGACGAACGCACGCCGGAAGATCGCGCGCGTTTTGCCGAGCGCGAAAAGCAGGTAAAACTCGCCAAGCTTCGTGGCTCAAGTCACAAGCACATTGGACGCTAGAATATAGGATGTTGGGGTTTCTTTTGCCGCATCATTCTTATCAGCACTAGCCAAAGCTAATACTCCCCTTTAAGGTGGCCATGTTTTCGGAACGATCTGAATTCGTTACGGAAATTCTGGGCGGCTTTTGCATGGACGCCCGTGTGAAAAGGGTCTGACGGCATCCGGGTCGCGTTTGCCTCCATCATACCCATCATCGCAAGTTAGAGCATCTGGACAGGTCTTGATGCTCGAACAAACGGCGGCGGATTTTTTCCGGCGCGTGATGGTGTTTGCCCGAAATACGGGCTCTATGGAGGTAGACAATGAAAAAACTTATCGCTGCGTTTCTTATCACGGTTGCAGCTGGTGCTGCATCGGTTGCTCATGCCGCCGAAAAGGTCACGGTCTTTGCTGCAGCCAGCATGAAGGATGTGATCGAGGAAGCCGCCAAGCAGATCAAAGCCAAGGACGGCACGGAAGTTGTGGCTTCCTTTGCTTCGTCTTCGGTTCTGGCAAAGCAGATCGAGCAGGGCGCTCCCGCAAATATTTTCATTTCTGCCGATCTTGACTGGATGGATTATGTCGAAAAGGCCGATGCCATCGACAAGGCTTCGCGCAAGGTGATTGCAGGCAATGCGCTGGTAATTGCAACGCAGAAGGAAACGCCGAAGGGTGAAGCCAAGGAACTACTCAGCGCTGGTCGTTTCGCAATGGGCGATCCATCAAACGTTCCTGCTGGCAAATATGGCAAGGCAGCGCTTGAAAAGCTCGACATCTGGAAAGACGTCGAAAAGAATGCCGTTTTCACCGAAAACGTGCGCGTTGCGCTGCAATATGTGAGCCGCGCCGAAGTGAAGGCGGCAATCGTCTATGCATCCGATCGTGCGGCTGCGCCTGAACTCGTTGAAGCCTATCGCTTCCCGCCTTCGAGCCACGCTCCGATCCTTTATCCTGCGGCACTGATTGCAAAGAACGAAAATGATGCCGCCAAGGCATTCCTTGCGTTCCTTGAAAGCGATGCCGGTCAGGCGATCATCAAGGACAAGGGCTTCGTTGGCGCTGCAGAGGCCGCTCAGTAATGATGGAAGGCCCAAGCAATGGAAAGTAATGTCTGGCAGATTGTTGCTCTGTCGCTGCGGGTTGCCGGGATAGCGATTATTGTTGCTCTGCCAGTCGCCTTTCTTGTTGCGTGGATTCTTGCCCGGTTTAATTTTCCGGGCAAGTCTCTTGTGCAGGCCATTGTCACCATGCCGCTGGTTCTGCCGCCGGTGGTGACAGGCTATTTATTGTTGATCTGGTTTGGATCGCGTGGCGCGCTTGGAGTGCCGTTGCAGGAATGGCTCGGCCTTTCCTTTTCCTTCCGCTGGACCGGTGCAGCTCTTGCTGCAGGTGTCATGGCGTTTCCGCTGCTCGTTCGCCCTATTCGTCTTTCGATTGAGGGGCTCGATCGAGGGCTTGAAGAAGCAGCGCGCACGCTCGGCGCCAACAGGGTCATTGCTTTTTTCACGGTGATTTTGCCGCCTTTGCTGCCGGGCATTCTGGCGGGTGCGGTGCTTGGCTTTGCCAAGGCGCTGGGCGAGTTTGGCGCGACCATCACGTTTGTTTCCAACATTCCGGGCGAAACGCAGACGCTTTCGCTGGCGATCTATGCGCTTTTGCAGACGCCGACAGGCGACGCCGAAGCTTTCCGTCTGATAGCGATTTCCGCAGCCATTTCCATTGCTGCCGTGGTGTTGTCTGAATGGTTACAGCGCAGGCTTGCAGGAGAGGCGAAATGAGCGGTCTTGAAGTTTCCGTCGCTGGTCGCAATGGCAAATTCGCGGTTGAAGCAGATTTTGCCGCCCGTTGGGGTGTCACGGCTCTGTTTGGCCATTCGGGCGCTGGCAAAACAACGCTTCTCAAGATGATTGCCGGAACGCTGCGACCGGAAAGCGGGCGCATCGCAGTCGGTGATTTCACGCTTTTCGATGCCGAAAAGGGAATCAATCTGCCACCTGAAAAGCGCCGTATCGGCTATGTGTTTCAGGAAGCGCGGCTGTTCCCGCATATGAGTGTGAAGCGAAACCTCACTTATGCACGCTGGGCCGGAAAACGCCAGAACAGCCGCAGCTTTGACGAGGTTGTGGCGCTGCTTGGTATCGATCATCTCTTGGATCGCCGTCCGGCAACGCTTTCGGGCGGCGAACGCCAGCGTGTAGCTATTGGTCGTGCGCTTTTGTCTGATCCGGCACTCTTGTTGCTGGATGAGCCGCTGTCCTCTCTGGATCATGCACGCAGGCAGGAGATTTTGCCCTTTATCGAGCGGCTTCGTGATGAAAGCCATGTGCCGATCGTCTATGTCAGCCACGAGATTGACGAGGTTGCGCGGCTTGCCGATGAAATCGTTCTTCTATCGGCTGGCAAGGTGAAAGCTAGTGGCGAGGCTGCCGAGATCTTCCCGCTGATTGATGGGGACGGCGAGGGCGCTGGCGTGCTGCTGGAAGGCTCGGTTTCGGCTTATGATGAGCGCTACAAGCTTGCGGAAATCGATCTTGGCGGGACGACATTCCAGCTCAGCGATGCCGGGCTTAAACAGAACATGCATGTGCGTCTTCGGGTTCGCGCACGCGATGTCTCCATTGCGCGCAAGGCACCTGATGCGATCAGTATCCGCAACGTGTTGCCAGTTTCCATTGTGGCGATTGAAGCGGGAGAGGGCCCCAATGCCCACGTTGCGCTCGACTTTCAGGGGCGACGTCTGGGTGCGCGGCTGACGCGGCGTTCGGTCGATGATCTGGGCCTTGCAGTGGGCGATCAGGTCGTGGCGCTCGTCAAAGCGGTCTCCGTGGATCGCGCCGCAATAAGAGAGAAATGAGGGTGACAATTTTCCTGTTTGCGTAATCCACCTTTTATGCTCCTGTCTCTATTAGATGGGAGCATTAAATGACTGATTTGCGAGATTGGACACCACGCCCGAAGCCTGAACGCAAAGTGCTGGAAGGCCACTATGTCAGGCTCGAGCCACTGGATGCCGCCCGGCACGGTGACGAGCTGTTTTCGGCCTCTTCCGTTACTGATGCCGATCAGCGTTTCACATGGCTGTTCGAAGTTCCACCTGCAACGCGTGAAGCTTTTCAGCCGTGGCTCGAAAAAGTATCTGCGAGCGAAGATCCTTTGTTTTTTGCGGTCATCGACAAGGCCAGCGGTAAGGTCGCCGGTCGTCAGGCCTTGATGCGTATCGATCCGGTTCATGGTGCCATCGAGATCGGGAACATCTATTGGGGACCGATCATCTCGCGTAAACCCGCTGCCACCGAAGCGCAGTTCCTGTTCATGCAGTACATTTTCGATGAGCTGGGCTATCGCCGCTATGAGTGGAAATGCAACGATAGCAACGCGCCATCCAAGCGCGCGGCGGAACGTTTCGGCTTCCAGTTTGAGGGTACTTTCCGCCAGCATATGGTGACAAAGGGTAAAAACCGCGACACCGCATGGTTTTCGATCATCGACGCCGAATGGCCCGCGCTGAAACAAGCCTATCAGGCATGGCTTGAACGGACAAATTTTGATAGTGAGGGGCAGCAGAAAAAGAAACTCGAGGATTTCCGCAGTGGTGGCTGAACCGAAAAAGAGTAACCCGGCATTCGCCGCAGCCATTATCCTGGTCGGCTTCGGCGTGCTCGCCTATTATTTGCCGAGCATCATGATCGCTCTTGGCGAACGCTCGCATGTTGCGGCAGCTATTTTCGGAATATTGTTCGTACTCAGCTTTTTTGGAATATTCTGGCTGCGTTCGCGCCGCCAGAATAAGGACTAACCCACCAGCGAGGCACTGAGCAGCAGAGCGCCGGTCAGCGCAATAAATAGTGCTGCGCCCACTTCAATTGCTGCTTTCAGGTGACCTGACATGGCGCTGCTGCCCGCAAAGCGCAATGCCGTATTCTTGGCGGTTACGGCGAGGGTCGCGAGTATGGCGACGGTCAGGAATGTGCCGAAGGCCATCGCGAAGACCGAGAGCAAGCCACCAACCATCAGACCATTGAGAAGCGCGAAGGTGAGCACGATCAGCGCGCCGGAGCATGGGCGCAGGCCGACAGAGAAAATCGCCGACCATGCCGTCTTCCAGTTGAAATCGTCGCCAAGCGTCGATGGATCGGCAATATGGGCATTGCCGCAATCAGCGCAGATATCACCCTCACCGATGAAGACGTGATCTGTCGTGGTATTGGCGGGCTTGTAATTCAGCTTGACCGTGCTGCTTGCGGCGAGCGCACGTGTGCTTTGCGAAACGCTGCCCTGCCACGCTGGACCGCTGGCCATTGCCGTTTGCGGGGCTGCTGCAAAAAGTGCGCTTGTCGGTGAAGGTTCGGCACTGTCTCGCTTCTTGAATAGAAGTGGCAGTTTGCGCGCCAGAAGCCAGAGGCCGAAGAATAGCACCAGCCCGAAACTGGCAATCTCCATATAGCGCGCGGTCTGGTTCATCGAAATGCCGGTGCCACGCAGCACAAACCATGCCAGTCCGACGACAAAGACCGCCATGACCGCCTGAAGAAGCGACGAGATGAAGGACAGGAAGATGCCGCGTCTCAGCGCCGTTTCATTGGCGATCATGTAAGACGAAATGACCGCCTTGCCATGGCCGGGGCCAGCAGCATGGAAAATACCGTAAACGAAGGAAAGGCCAATCAGCACGGATGCCTGCCACGGGTCTTCACGCATGGCTTTAAGTGCATTGGTCATTGCGAGATAAAATGTGCGCTGCTGTTCATTCATCCAGAGAATGATATGCGCAAAAGGTCCGGTCGGTTTCATGGCGACTTCATTGGCACCGATGCCCAGAGATGATTGCGCCCAAGCTTGGGCGGCGATCAACACAAGGCTGACTGTGAGAATGAAACGGACCGTTTTTTTCATAAGGTTGATTATCCTTTTTTCTCGCAGTCTATCTCAAGGCGCGTGGCAAAAATCTTTGACATGTCTGTGCCTGCCGGATCATTGAAAAAGGCTTCCGTCAGCGTCCCCTGATTTTGCGCAAGCGCTTCATCGGGGTTAGGGCGAATGACCTCAGACTTGCAGCCTGCGGGCAGGCCTTTGACGACCAGCTCATTATCGCTCACATAATCAATGGCCGTATAAAAGGTCGGATCATAAACGCCGAAGCTGACCTTGTGTCCGGGTTCAAGCTTTAGCGGCTTTTCAGGCTTGCTGGTGAAAACGATCATCAGATGATTGTCGGAGAAGTCAGCTGCCAAGTCATTCGGACGTGCCATTTTAACATCTTTGCCATCGGCAAGCACGGTCTGGAAATATTTGAACTCGGCGATGGAGCTGTTGATGACATGGCCAAGATCAATCAGCTCATTCTTGTCGAGCTGCAAATCGCCATTCTTGTCGAACTCCATCAGCACGGTTGATGAAAACACATCATCGAAGCGCCAGATATGAGCAAGTTTCTCCACTGTGCCGTCCGGTGCAATTGTCAGTTCCAGCCTTGCATCGGCAAAGACATGCGGGTGCGCGCTCGCGGCCAGAGGCGCAAACACTGTCGCCAGTGTTACGGCAAGGCCAAGGGGGCTTTTCAGCCATGAGCGCAAATTGAGCATATATGGATTCCGTGAAAGCTTATGCAAGCCATAAGGGTGAAGGCGGCGAAAGTGGGACAAGTGATACAGGTGCCGCCTTTTATACCGCGATCTTTTACAGTTTTGTGTCTTCGCGCATTTCGCGTTCCTTGAACCACTGCGTCAGAAAGTCGACCAGAGCGCGGATTTTGGCTGGCAAATAGCGACGATGCGGATAAACCGCGTAGATGCCGCCATCTCTCACAATGAATTCATCGAGGCAGGGAATGAGCCTGCCTCGCTCGATCTCTTCTTCGGCGATGAATGCTGGCAGGGAGCAGAAACCAAGCCCGGCAATGGCTGCAGTTTTGGTAGCAACGGGGCTATTGACCTCGATCGGGCCGTGAACGTTGACGGTCATCATCGAGCCGTCCGTATTGCGGAAATGCCAGTTGTTGCGTGAGCGTGCATTGGTGTCGATGATGCACGGCTTATCGGCAAGATCTTCGGGGCGTTCCGGCTTGCCCACGCGCGCGATCAGCTCGGGTGCGCCACACAACACGGAATGGAACGGTGAGAGCCTTTTGGCAATCAGAGAGGAGTCCTGCAGGCGCGTGATACGGATTGCGAGGTCAAAACCTTCTTCCACCAGATCGACAAAACGGTCATCCAGCCGTACGTCGAGCACGATTTCCGGATGAGAGAGACAGAAATCGATCAGCGATTGCCCGATCACCGCATCGGCAAAGGTACGCGGCGCTGAGAGCTTGATGCGGCCGCGTGCATCGGAACTGGTTTCACTGACGGCATCCTGCAACGCGTCAATTTCGCGAATGATCTCGATAGCGCGATGATAGTAGGTATGGCCTGCTTCAGTGAGCGAGAACTGTCGGGTTGTGCGGTTGAGCAGGCGTGCGCCAAGCTCATCTTCAAGTTCCCGCACATATTTGGAGAGCAGTGCCTTGGAACGCCCTATCTTTCTAGCGGCAGCGGAAAAGCCTTCCGCTTCGACCACATCGATAAATGCGCGCATACGTGTGAGGGTGTCCATGGCTCAGCCTTGTGTCTGAATAAGAATCTTTTGAGCGAGTGTGACCAGTGCGCGGTCACTGCCGCGTGGTCCGATGAAGGAAATGCCCATAGGCACGCCGTGAACGGTTCCGAGCGGCACTGTGATCTGCGGCAAGCCTGAAAGAACGGAGAGGCAGAGAAGGCGTAGCGCCTGTTCGCGATAGGCCTGTAATGTCTCGAACGGCTCTTTGGCAAAAGGTGCGGCGCCCGGTACGGTTGGCAGCGCCAGTACCGCATTGTCACCGATGATTGTTTCCAATTCCTGAGTGAACCGCGTGCGACGGCTGCGGTGTTGCGCCAGGGCTTCTTCTGTGATTTTTGACCCATAAGCGAAGCGGTCAGCGACGCCGGGACCGAGCTTGCGGTCACCTGATGAAATCCACGCGCCATGGGTTGCCCAGGCTTCTGCACCCTGTATCTGGCGGAAGGTGAGATATAACTCATCTATCGAAAGCGTTGGCTGGCTTGCGGCCTTGAGGTTTGCAAAATGTGGACGCACTTTCGCAAACATGGCGCGATAGCTGTCTGTTTCAGGATGATCGAGCAGCAGATGCTCCAGCAGCGGCATATAAAGAAGCTGCGAGAAGGCGAAAGCCTGCTTGTCCTCGCCGAGCAGAATCTGGCCGACTTTTTCATAAAGATCGATATCGCGCGCAAACCAACCTATCGTGTCGAGGGAAGGCGCAAGCGGCATGATACCTTCAAGCGGAATACGGCCGTGGGTGGTGCGCAAGCCAACAAGACCGCAGAAGCTGGCTGGTGCGCGGATTGAGCCTCCCGTATCGGAGCCGAGCGCAATATCCGCCAATCCACCTGCAACAGCTGCCGCCGAACCGGATGATGAGCCACCCGTAACGCGGTCAGGGGCGGACGGATTGATGGGGTAGGGGTAGTGTGAGTTCTGTCCCATCAGCGAAAAAGCCAGCTCGTCGGTCTGAGTTTTGCCGATGAAAGCGGCGCCTGCTGCAAGCAGTTTTTCAACTGTCGGCGCTGATCTGGTGGCAACAGGTGATTCGGCTAAAATCTGCGGATTTCCGCAGCCGGTTTTCATTCCGGCCACATCATAGATGTCTTTGACCGCAAGAGTTGCACTTAGAAGGACGCCATGAGTTGCGTGAGCAGGCGCATTCTCAGTTTTCGCGATGATGGCGTTGAAGGAATCGAGGCGGGTCATTGTTCACGACTTGCTGCCGAAATCAGCATTTATGGTTAAAGAAAGGGAAATTAACGGGACGGATTGTTTCACTAATGTTGAACAATGGCAAGCGCACGCAGCAGCGAGTCAGCTTTAAAATTATTTTTGCGCACCCCGCATTTGTCATTGAATCAACACATGATTGAGATTATATCGCCCTTGCCCAAAGTCGCACGTGCCTGTGGGTGTCCGCCGATCCTCGAATGGTGAGGAATTCGGTACGGTACCTGGACCTAACCGCTCCAGTCGATCTGTAGGCCAACCGCCAGATCGAGGACATCTTGAAGCAACGACGGTGCGGGCCTTTCTGGTGTCTTTCGGCTGTCCAAAAGCCGGAATTACTGAAGAGGCACACCTTCATTGCCAAAAGTGCGGATGCGGTTCTCCAATTCCAATCCAAGGCAGACAAAGCGGAGTAACGCGGGTTTAGCGTTGTTCCACCGCCGCATGAGTTTTCGCGTGACCTCAGCATCTCCAAAGGCTGGCCTCACCGCGAATGCGCTTATGCATACTTTGTCTCTTAGAGAATTTCTTGGCCCATGGTGGGCTCGGTTAGATTCCCTAAGTGTTTTTTCTGCGCAATCTTTTTCTGGATTGCGCTCTAGATGCGGCAGATCAAGCCGCGCGGGAGAACGACCATGGCAACGCAGCGTATTATCGACTTCCTCAACACCCGCCGTCCCGATGGCCCTTGCCTCGTCGTCGACACCGATGTCGTGCGCGAAAACTATCAGAATTTTGAAAAGGCATTGCCTTACTCGCGCATTTTCTATGCTGTGAAAGCAAATCCAGCACCTGAAGTGTTGCGTCTCCTTGCATCACTTGGCTCGTGCTTCGATACGGCATCGGTTGCCGAAATCGAAATGGCACTGGAAGCCGGTGCAACGCCAAACCGCATCTCTTATGGCAACACCATCAAGAAGGAACGCGATGTTGCGCGCGCCTTCGAGCTGGGCATTCGCCTCTATGCAGTTGATTGCGTTGAAGAAGTCGAAAAAGTCGCTCGCGCTGCTCCCGGTAGCCGTGTGTTCTGCCGTGTGCTGACCGATGGTGAAGGCGCTGAATGGCCGCTGTCGCGCAAGTTCGGTTGCGTGCCTGCGATGGCTATCGACGTGCTGCGTCATGCAAAGTCGCTCGGCCTCGACTCTTACGGCGTATCGTTCCACGTCGGTTCGCAGCAGACAGACCTCTCTGCATGGGATCGCGCGCTCGGCGATGCAGCATCGGTATTCCGCACGCTGGCTGACGAAGGCATCGTTCTGCGCATGGTCAACATGGGCGGCGGTTTTCCTACCCGCTACCTCAAGGATGTACCGACCGCTCAGGCTTACGGCATGGCGATTTTCGATGCGCTTTCGAAGCATTTCGGCAACCGCATTCCGGAAACCATCATCGAACCAGGCCGTGGCATGGTTGGCAATGCAGGCGTCATCAAGACCGAAGTGGTTCTGGTTTCGCGTAAGTCGGACAACGACAATGTGCGTTGGGTCTATCTCGACATCGGCAAATTCGGCGGTCTTGCCGAAACCATGGATGAGGCGATCCGCTATCAGATCGTGACTCCTCATGATGGTGGCGAAACCGAACCTTGCGTGCTGGCTGGCCCAACCTGCGACAGTGCGGATGTTCTTTATGAAAAGACGCCGTATCCGCTGCCGGTTTCGCTGACCATCGGTGATGAAGTTCTCATCGAAGGCACAGGTGCATACACCACCACCTATTCGGCGGTGGCTTTCAACGGTTTTGAGCCGCTCCGATCATACGTCATCTGATCAATCGGGTTCTTCCCGATCGATCCTCTCAATCTGTCTGGTGTTGCAAGAGCATTTCCAGCAAAAGTGCGTAGCGGTTTTGCGTTGGATAATGCGACAAGCAAAAAGTTAGAGCGCATGGCGCTCTAACGCTGGGCAGGATGTGCGGCTACCCATGCTTGGGGTGAGATGTCATGAACGCTAATCTGGAAATTCAGGAAAATATCGTAACCGGCCTGTCGCCGCTTTTTGCGCCTGCTTTCACCATTTCGGTCGAAGCTGTGGAGCACGCTGTCGCGCGCGAAGCTCTGCTTGATCGCGCTATGGGCGAAGGCCGTCGCAGAAAATCTTCTGAAAAGCTGCGCCGTGGTCGCCTGCCTGCGGAAGGTCTGGCTTTTTCCGCTGTTGGCGCGGATGGTTCGCTGGCAGGCACGGTGCGCCTGTGGAATGTCCAAGCCGGGCTTGATGCTTTCGGTTTTCCGGTTCCAGCTTTGCTGCTTGGTCCACTTGCAGTTGATCCATCGGCTGCGGGCTGTGGTATCGGTTCGGGGTTGATGAACCACGCGATCGCAGAAGCCAAACGGCTCGGCCATGGTGCTATTCTGCTTGTTGGTGATCCAGAATATTATGAACGCTTCGGTTTTTCAGCGGAAAAGACCGCTGAACTTGCGATGCCTGGGCCGTTCGAGAAGCGCCGCTTCCTGGCCATTGAGCTGAAATCTGGCCATCTCGATGGAGCGCAGGGGATTTTGCGTGCAAGCGGTCGCAAATTGCCGCGTGTTGAAATAGCTACGCGCCAGACAGCCTGACCATAACTGGTTCCCCTTTTCGGGATGCTCTCTAGGACAAGCGCACCAGCCGTCCGAAGTTGCGGACGGCTGTAATGGCAAGACCTGCCAGAAGACCTGCGATCAGGCCTGCGATCACAATCAGCTTGCGCGAAGATCCAGCAGGATCAAGCGGTGGGCGTGCCTCAGAAATTACACGGACATTGGTGGTCGTGATGCCCTGCTGCTCGGTAGTTTCGCGTGAACGCAGGAGGAATGCTTCATATACGGAGCGCAGAGTTGAAGCTTCACGCTCCAGTTCCCGCAATTTCACCCGATCGTCATTGCTGTTGGCCTGCTGCGACTTGAGCTGTGCGAGGCGCGTATTGAGATCGCGTTCCTGCTGGGCAGAGCGTTGTACTTCGACCTGCAAGGACGCACGGATACGGCGCAGTTCGGCATCGATATCATTCAGGACGGTCTGCTTTTGCGACTGTAGTTGAATGAGTTGCGGGTGGCGCGGCCCAAGCTGAGTGGACGCTCCATTCGCGCTCTGGCTGGCCAGCGCATATTGCGCGCGCAGTGCCGTCAGCGTGTTGGAACGCAGATCTTCCGGCAATGTACCGGAAATGACACTGCCCGTTGTCGCATCATTGAGAACCTGAACACGCGCCTGAAGACGCACGGTTTCGGCGCGCTGATTGGTGAGCTGATCATTCAGGCGTGTAAGATCGTTATCGCTGATCAGCTTGCCATCAACATCGACCAGATCACGTGACGCGCGAAAATCCGCTGTGGCCTGTTCCGCTTTCTCCACGCTTGCACGCATATCGGCGAGGCGCTTCGAAAGCTCTTCCGCATTGCGGCGAGCGGCATCGGATTGAAGGGAGTCGAGCTCTGTCTGGAACACAGAACCGACGAGATTGGCAATTTCGGCCGATTTCTCAGGGCTGCGTGTCTTGACCGAAATCGAATAGATGAAGGTCTTGGCGTCGCGCCCGATCGTAAGGCTGTCGTAAAGATTATATAGAACGCGGGTTTCAAGTGCCTGACCCTCGCTCGCAGTATTTGGCTTAATCATGCTTTTAAGCTGCGCGAAAAAGCCGGCAATACCGGTGGGAACAAAACTGCCGTTGAACTCAGGATCTTTGGTCAGATCGGCCTGACTAATGACCTTGAGCAAAACACTGCTCGAATCAAGCAATCGCGCCTGGCTTTCAGCAATCGCCAGCGATGCATCGGTGGGCAACTGTCCCGGGGTCAGTTCGGTGCCCACGGTCTTGATGCTGCGCGGGTCGACCAGAATATCAGTCGAAGCAACATACATTTGTGGGATCGTCATAGCGTAGAGAGCTGCTGCAATGCCGCCGATCAGCGTCGTCGCAATCAGCAATTTGCGCGAGCCTTTGACGACTTCAATCGCTATGCGTGGATCGATAAGTGGCTTCCATTCGGTGTTCGACGCATCGCGCTTTGCGGGCCATGTATCATCCGTGACGATGGCTTTCGGTTCCGATGCGCTGACTTTGGCCACTTCATCCTTGGACGAACTGGCGCTCTGTTCGCGTTCCGCAATCTTGCGCTCCAGCTCCGCCTTTATCGAAGCCATACGACTGCGAAGCTCGGAAACTTCTTTTTCTTCCGCAGCTTTGCTTTCCTGCTGGGAGCGGAAAAGTTCTGCGCGTTCCTCAGGAGTGGCAGGCGGGGTCCATGGTGGAGTGATGGGTGGAGTGATAGATTGAGGGTCACGTTTGGATGTGTCAGATTCTTCGCGGCTTGTCTCGGGCGCGTCTGAAAATGCAAGAAGAGGCTTTTCCTCTCTTCCCTTATTGCGCTTGTCATTACCGCTCATCGTCAAAGATGTCCGTACCCCAGAATAGTCTACATGCTTTCGACTATAGGTTTTTTATGGAGAACAAATGGTTAAAATACGCATCGATTATCGGGTTAGTGCTTTTTAATTAAGTCTTTTTCGCTAAGTATCGCTCTATGGTCGACATATGCGGCTTAACAAGCAACAGGTAATATAAAGACGAGGCCCTTGGTTGATCGCGAAAGCTCTCCAGAAACTATCGGGTAGCCGAGGCGCAGTCGTGCGGGACTATTTCTCGCTCTTTTCTGGCTCTGCCGGGCGACTGGTTGTTTCCCTTCTTTATTTTATCGCACTTGCCAACACCTTGCCGACTGGAGACTTCGGTATCTTTGCTACCGCCTCAGGCACTGGTGTGGTTCTGTCGCGCCTTGTTTCACTGGGGTTCAGCTCGCCGCTTTATCGCATCTCGACGGTGAAGCCACTGTTGCTTGGCACATATACAGCCGGTTATTTGGCGGCAGTTCTTGTTTCCCTGCCGCTTTTTGCGCTCTGTTCGTGGCTGGTTTACTTCGTCTTCTTCAGCCGGGACATTTCATTTTTGCCGTTCGCAGTTGTCGTCATTGCCGAAGCGCTTTTGTGGCGCTCGACGGAAATGATCATCATCGTCAATAACGGGCTGCGTCGGTTTGGCATTTCAGCGTTGCTTGTGATTTTCGGAACTGTAACGCGTGCTGTTGCTGCGGTCTTGTTCATGTTTCTGGCGACAACCCATGATGTTGCGCATTGGGCATGGTGGTATCTGGCGGCCAACGCCATGGCACTGATTGTCGCGCTTCGATTCTATCCACGGGTGAAATTGCGCTTCGAACCGCGCCTTTATGCCCGGCGTATATCTGATTCCATTGCTGTAATGGGTGCCGAGCTTTTGTTCTATATCCAGAGCGAACTCGACAAGCTTCTGGTGCTGAGCATCGGTGGGCCAACGACGGCGGGCATCTATGCGATTATCATGCGCCTTGTAGATTTGACGGCACTGCCGATCCGTTCCTTCAATATGATGCTTGTGCAGAAGCTTATGCGCACGCCCGATATGCTGGCATCGCTGCGCATCAGGGCCGGGTTGGAATTTGCAGTCTTTGCCATATCGGTGGCAGGTCTGGGCGCAATGGTGATCTTCCTGCAATTCTTCCCGAAAGCGCTGGGTGCCAGCGTCGCGCCAATTGTCGGGCTGCTGCCATTGGTGTTGCTGGTGCC
>RCUT01000618.1_pt1 | contig 18187 bp, 14 predicted proteins | sample 2166171 | NCBI WGS metagenome assembly RCUT01 (sample SAMN09932757, study PRJNA488358) | compost metagenome | isolation source: compost soil in 4-hydroxybenzoic | place: Germany: Experimental Botanical Garden
TGCGGGCGATATGAGCGGCATCAAGGGTGTCGATTACATCGCCAAAAAGGGGCTTCTCAAAAAGATCATCGGCGGCTCATATCCTTCCGGACCATCAAGCGCCGAACCGCCGCTAATCTGGCAGATGATCACCAATAATGAGATTCCGGCCTATAATATTCCGTCCGGCATTTTGTTCGATATGCACCGTGAAGCTGCCGCAAAGCGCCCCGGTGTGCTGACCAAGGTGGGGCTTGATACTTTCGTTGATCCCAGGCGTCAGGGATCGGCAATGAACGACAAGGCGCGCGAGGAGCCGGTCGTCAAACATGTCAATTTTGAAGGTGAGGACTGGCTCTATTTCCCCAATATCGTGCCACATGTGACCATCATCCGCGCCACAACTGCGGATGAACGCGGCAATCTCACCTATGAACATGAGGGCGCTTATCTCGGCGGGTTGGATCAGTCGCTGGCTGCGCGCAACAATGGCGGTATCGTCATTGCGCAGGTGAAGCGCATTGCCAAGGAAGGCACGCTGAAACCGCATGATGTGCGCGTTCCCGGCGTTCTGGTTGATTATATCGTGGTTGATCCCGACCAGAAGCAGACAACGCAGACGCTTTATGATCCGGCGATTTCCGGCGAGATTTTCCGTCCGCTTGATACATTCCGCTTGCCTGAGTTCAATATTCAGAAGGCGATTGCGCGGCGTGTCGCGCAGGAATTGCAGGCAGGAAGTGCGGTTAATCTTGGCTTCGGCATTTCCGCCAATGTGCCGCGCATTCTGTTGGAAGAGGGTCTGCATGGTGCGGTGACCTGGGTGATTGAGCAGGGTGCTGTTGGGGGCGTGCCGCTCCTCGATTTTGCCTTTGGCTGTGCGTCCAATGCAGACGCCTATATGCCGTCACCCTATCAGTTCACCTATTTTCAGGGCGCAGGCTTCGACGCCTCGCTTCTGTCCTTCCTTGAGATCGGACGCGATGGCTCGGTCAATGTGTCGAAGCTGTCATTCCGTCCGCATGTGACTGCTGGCGCTGGCGGTTTTGTCGATATTACTGCAAGGGCCAAGAAGATTGTCTTCTCTGGCATGTTCAATGCAGGGGCGAAATTGTCAGTCGCTGACGGTAAGCTGGTGATCGAGAAGGAAGGCAAGCTCAAAAAGCTCGTTAATGAGGTTGAGCATGTCACTTTCTCCGGCCCGCGCGGTGTCGAGCAGGGGCAGGATATTACCTATGTCACTGAACGTGCGGTTTTGAAGCTGACGCCAGAGGGCATTGTGCTGACCGAGATCGCGCCGGGTGTGGATTTGCAGACGCATATTCTGGACCAAGCCGAGTTTCCGCTGATTGTTTCGGATCAGCTCAGGATCATGGATGAAGCCTTGTTCCGTGACGAGCCGATTGGCCTCACGCTGCCGCAAAAGCCTGCGCGAAAGCTGGAGGTTTAATATGGCTCAACGGATAGAAATAGCGATTGAGAACCACATCGCGGTCATGACCATCAAGCGGCCCGAAAAGCTCAATGCATTCGATATCGAGCTGTTGCAGGAACTGTCTGCGGCCTGTGATCAGGTGGAAGCGGACAGCAGCGTCCGGGTTGCGATCCTGACCGGCGAGGGCAAGGCTTTTTCCGCAGGCGGCGACATCAAGGCTTGGGGTGGCATGGAGCCAGCTGAATTCGGTCATGCCTGGGTGCGCTATGGTCATCGTGTGTTTGAGCGGCTTGCTACTTTGCGCGTGCCATTGATCGCAGCGATGAATGGTCATGCTTTGGGTGGTGGGCTGGAACTGGCGGGTGCCGCCGATATTCGCATTGTTGAGCGACAGGCCAAGATCGGCCTGCCGGAAACATCGCTCGGCATGATCCCCGGCTGGTCGGGCACGCAGCGCCTTGTGCGCCGTTTCGGTGCGCAGATTGTGCGCCGCATGGTGCTGGGCGGCGAGATGTTTACCGCAGAAGAAGCGCTGTCGCATGGGCTGGTCGATGCAGTGGTGGAGACGGGCGCAGCCTTGCAGGCGGCACAGGATTATGCGGCGCGGGTGGCCAAGCGCGGACCCGCCGCACTCGAAATTTCCAAACTGATGCTGTCGGTGGCGAATGGCGAGGACAATGGTACGGCAGTCGAGGCGCTGGGGTCCATCCTTGTCGCCAAGACCGGCGATCTGAAAGAAGGCGTGCGCTCGTTTGCCGAAAAGCGCGAAGCGAATTTTGAAGGAAAATGGTGATGAGCGTAGTCGTAAAACCGCAGCCGCTGAACGGGCTTGAAGTTCGTGAATTCTCGATGCTGATCGATGGAAAATGGGTTGGAAGCCAAAGCGGCGAGACAATTGAGCGTGTAGCGCCCGGCCATGGCGTGACCGTGAGCCGCTATCCGGCAGGCAACAAGGCCGATGTGGAACGCGCCGTAGCGAGCGCGCGCAAGGCTTTTGACGATGGGCGCTGGTCGTCCAAAACGGCATCGCAGCGTTCGCTGATTTTGCTAAAAACCGCCGATCTGATTGAAGCACGGGCGGAAGAGCTTGCCTATCTTGACGCAATTGAAGCCGGCAAACCAATTTCTCAGGTGCGCGGCGAAATTGCCGGTTCCGTCGATATCTGGCGCTATGCGGCAGCGCTCGCACGCGATCTGCATGGCGAGAGCTACAATAATCTGGGCGATGGCACTCTGGGCGTCGTGCTGCGCGAGGCAATTGGCGTTGTTTCCATCATTACGCCGTGGAATTTCCCGTTCCTGATCGTGGGCCAGAAGCTGCCTTTCGCGCTGGCAGCGGGTTGCACGGCGGTGGTGAAGCCTTCGGAACTGACGTCCGGTTCGACATTGTTGCTCGGCGAAATTCTGACCGAGGCAGGGGTTCCAGATGGTGTCGTCAACATCATCACCGGGACGGGTGCGGACGTTGGCCAGCATATGAGCACACATCCGGATGTTGATATGGTTTCGTTCACCGGTTCAACCGGTGTGGGCAAGCTGACCATGGCCAATGCGGCGCAAACGCTGAAAAAAGTATCGCTGGAGCTTGGTGGCAAGAATCCGCAAATCCTGTTCCCGGATGCGGATATGGACGCCTTTATCGATGCTGCCGTGTTCGGCGCATGGTTCAATGCAGGCGAGTGCTGCAATGCCGGTTCGCGGCTGATCGTGCATCGTTCGATTGTCGATGAGATTGTCGGGCGCGTCGCCGATCTGTCGAAAAAGGTGATCGTTGGCGATCCGCTTGATGTCAGCACGCAGGTTGGTGCAATCATCACGCCGCAGCATCTGACAAAGGTTGGCGCCTATGTCGATCAGGCCAAAAAGGCGGGTGCCGCAATTGCCCATGGCGGCGATGTGCTGGATCTCGGCCTTGGCCAATATATGGGGCCGACCATCATTGCTGGCGTGAAGGCCGATATGGCCGTGGCGCGTGAGGAAGTGTTCGGCCCGGTTCTGTCGGTACTTTCCTTCGATACGCTGGATGAAGCGATCTCCATTGCCAATGCGGTTGATTACGGGCTTTCGGCAGGCGTGTGGAGCCGTGACTTCGACACCTGTATGAGCATTGGCCGCAAAGTGCGGGCAGGTACTGTCTGGATGAACACCTTCATGGACGGCACGCCGGAACTGCCTTTCGGCGGTTATCGCCAGTCGGGTCTGGGCCGCGAGCTGGGCCGTCATGCGGTGGAGGATTATACCGAAACCAAGACGCTCAACATGCATATCGGTGCGCGTACGGGCTGGTGGATGCCGCAGGCTAAGTAGGGAGTGGCGGCTTTGGGAGGACAGCCGGATATCGTCATCATTGGATCGGGTATCGGCGGCGCGAGCATAGCCGCCGGTCTTGCCGCGTCAGGTGCCGACATTCTTATTCTCGAGGCAGGGGAACGCTTGCCGGACAGACCAGAAAACCGCGACCCGCGCGCCATTTTCCAGCGCGGATTCTTTCGCCCGAAAGAGTTCTGGTACGAGACCGATGGCACACCGTTTAATCCCGGCAATTATTACAATGTTGGCGGCAATTCCAAGTTCTTTGGCGCGGTGCTGATCCGCTATCGCCGCGAGGATTTTGCCGAGATGGCGCATCTGGAAGGCGTATCTCCGGCATGGCCATTTGCCTATGACGAGCTTGAGCCGTGGTATAGCCGTGCTGAGCAGCTTTTTCAGGTGCGGGGTGAGCTGGGCGATGATCCGACCGAACCGGAACATTCAAAGTTCTATCCCTATCCGGCGATCCGTGACGAACGGCCAATGGCCGATGTGCGTGCGCGGTTGAAGAAGAATGGCCTGCATGTCGCGTCCCTGCCGCTTGGCGTTGATATCGACCGCTGGTTGGCCAAGGCAAAGACACCATGGGATGCTTTTCCCAATAGCGATGACGGCAAGATGGATGCGGAAAGCTGTCCGTTAGCACTTGCGCTCAAATATCCGAATGTGCGGCTTGAAACTCAAGCGCGGGTAACGAAGCTGGAAACCGGACCGGATGGCAAAACCATCACAGCGGTTCATTATGAGAAGAATGGCGAGGCGCTGGTTCTGCGCCCCAAGCTCGTCATTCTATCCGCCGGTGCGGTGCAGTCGGCAGCGCTTCTGCTGCGCTCCGGCCTTGCTAATCGTTCCGATCAGGTGGGCCGCAATTTCATGAACCACAATTCCAGCGCGGTGATTGCTTTCGACCCACGCTATCGTAACGATTCCATCCACCAGAAGACTTTCGGTTTCAATGATTACTATCTGTCGGATGGAGCAGGCGGACCGCCGCTTGGCAATGTGCAACTGCTTGGCCGCGTGTCGGGCGAAATCCTGAAAGCCAATATGCCCCGCGTGCCGGAATGGCTGCTGAACCGCATTGCACGTCATACGATCGATTTTTACGCGATGAGCGAAGATTTGCCATCGCCGGAAAGCCGCGTGACGGTGGATGGCGACCGCATCATTCTGCATTGGGTGCGTTCCAACTGGAAGGCGCATCTGATGCTGGTCGATAAGCTCAAATTAGCACTCAGGCAGGCAGGTTTCCCGGTGGTGCTGTCGCGGGCTTTCGACCGGCGCACGCCATCGCATCAATGCGGCACGGTGCGCATCGGCAACGATCCGGCGACAGCGCCGCTCGATCCATATTGCAGCGCTTACGATCACCCGAATCTCTACGTGGTCGATGCGTCGTTCCTGCCGACATCGGCGGCGGTCAATCCGGCGCTGACCATCGCCGCGCAGGCGTTGCGCGTGGCGGATCATTTGAACCGGGAGGTGCTGGCATGAACCGTCAAAGACCTGTGGCACTGGTGACTGGCGGGCGGCGCGGGATCGGGCTTGGCATAGCGCGTGCTTTGGCCGCTAAAGGGTTTGATCTGGCGATTACCGACCGTGAACGTGATGAGGCTGTCATTGATGAATTGCGCGCACTTGGCGGAAAGGTGGCTTTCTTTGAAAGCGATCTGGCTGCGGTTGGAATGCATGCGACAACGGTCGCCGCAGTGCTGAAAGAATTTGGCGGTATCGATTGCCTGGTCAACAATGCGGGCATGGGTTCGGTCGAGCGCGGCGATTTCCTTGGGCTGAAGCCGGAAAACTTCGACACGATCATGGATGTGAACCTGCGCGGCACGGTGTTTTTCACGCAGGCCGTGGTGAAAGCCATGCTGGCTGCAACCGAAGTGCGTTTCCCGCGCAGCATCGTGACGATCAGTTCGGTTTCCTCCGTGATGACTTCGCCGGAGCGGCTTGACTACTGCATCAGCAAAGCCGGGCTGACCGCCTTCGTGCAGGGGCTTGCGTTGCGTCTGGCCGAAGCGCGGATCGGTGTGTTCGAGGTGCGTCCCGGCATCATCCGCACCGATATGACGGCAAAGGTCACTGAGCGTTACGACGGGCTGATCGAATCCGGTCTGGTGCCGATGAAACGCTGGGGCGAGGCGGGTGATGTCGGCGCGATTGTGGCCGGGCTTGCCGGCGGCGATTTCATTTTTGCGACGGGCTCGGCGATCAATGCCGATGGCGGTCTGTCGATTGCAAAGCTTTAGGAACGGCGTGATGGATTACGATTATATCATTGTGGGTGGCGGGCCTGCCGGTTGTGTTCTTGCCAATCGTCTGAGCGAAGATGCTTCGATAAAAGTGCTGCTGCTTGAGGCTGGTGGAAGCGACTGGAATCCGCTGTTTCACATGCCCGCCGGTTTTGCAAAGATGACCAAAGGTGTGGCGAGCTGGGGGTGGGAAACGGTGCCGCAGAAACATCTGAAGAACCGCGTGCTCCGTTATACGCAGGCGAAAGTCATTGGCGGCGGCTCCTCGATCAATGCCCAGATTTATACGCGCGGCAATGCAGCCGATTATGATCTCTGGGCTGGCGAAGACGGCTGCACCGGCTGGGACTATCGCCATGTGCTGCCCTATTTCAAACGCGCCGAAGACAATCAGCGCTTCAACGATGATTTTCATTCCTATGGCGGGCCGCTTGGCGTTTCGATGCCACCCGCACCACTGCCGATCTGCGATGCCTATATCCGCGCAGGTCAAGAACTGGGTATTCCATACAATCCGGATTTCAACGGTCGCGAGCAGGCGGGCGTTGGCTTTTATCAGCTCACGCAGCGCAATCGACGCCGTTCCTCCGCATCGCTCGCCTATCTCGCGACGATCAGGGATCGCAAGAACCTCACCGTGCGCATGAATGCGCCGGTACGCAACATCGAGCTGGAAAAGACCCGCGTAACCGGCGTTACGCTGATGAGTGGCGAGGTCTTGCGCGCCAACCGTGAGGTGATTGTTTCATCCGGCGCCATCGGCTCACCTAAACTCCTGCTGCAATCGGGCATCGGTCCTGCCGATCATCTCAAAAAACTCGGTGTCAGTGTGAAACACGACCTGCCGGGTGTGGGCGAAAACTTGCAGGATCATCTCGACCTTTTTGTCATTGCCGAATGCACCGGCGATCACACCTATGATGGTGTGGCGAAGCTGCACCGCACGCTGGGAGCGGGGCTGCAATATATTCTGCTGCGCTCCGGTCCGGTGGCGTCGAGCCTCTTTGAAACCGGCGGTTTCTGGTATGCCGATCCGGACGCCCGCTCGCCGGATATCCAGTTCCATCTGGGGCTTGGTTCGGGCATCGAGGCGGGTGTTGAGAAGCTCAAAAATGCAGGCGTAACGCTCAACTCCGCCTATCTGCACCCGCGCTCGCGTGGAACGGTGCGGCTGGCGTCCAATGATCCGGCATCAGCACCGCTGATCGATCCCAATTACTGGAGCGATCCGCATGATCGCAAAATGTCGCTCGAAGGCCTGAAGATCGCGCGTGAAATCATGAGCCAGGATGCATTGAAGCCCTATGTCATGGCCGAGCGTCTGCCGGGACCGAAAGTCGTCAGCGACGATGACCTGTTCGATTATGCCTGTGCCAATGCCAAGACCGACCACCACCCTGTTGGCACCTGCAAGATGGGAACCGATGCGATGGCTGTCGTTGATCTCGATTTGAACGTGCGAGGGCTGGAAGGTCTGCGGGTTTGCGACAGCTCGATCATGCCGCGGGTTCCTTCCTGCAACACCAATGCGCCGACCATCATGATCGGCGAAAAGGGTGCGGATATTATTCGCGGTCTCGATCCGCTGCCGCCTGTCGTGTTTTCCTGGGAGAAAAACGAACAAAAACGGCGCGCAAGGATTTAGTCGGCTTCCACAACCGGTTCGAAACGAAGATAGCCAGCGATACCTGAACCTTTGTAGTTCGGATTGTCGGATGGATGGTTCACGCCGTCATTGACTGGAATAACCTTGAAATCGAAGGGGGAAATACCTTCGAGGCAGGCTGCATTCACGCCGAACTGGTGCGGACTGGAGCGGCGCTGGTGGAAGGTGTAAATCCCGCATTTCGAGCAGAAATAGTGCTTAGCCGCACCGGTATTGAATTGATACAGCGTCAGCGCATCTTCACCTTCGAGGATTTCTACGCCATCGAGATCGGCGGAAACAGCGACGGCCCCGCGCATCCGGCAATAGGAGCAGGTGCAGCGCCGCGCCGTGTTAAGGCCATCGGAAAGTTTGACGCGAAAGCGCACCGTTCCGCAGTGGCAGGCGCCGTTGGCGACTTGAATATCGGGGTTCATGCTGATCTCCTCTTTCGGGAAAACTGATATTTCCATTTTCACAGCTTTACCATTCCCCAAACCCATTAGAGTGGCTCTAGTTAATATTAATTCGTTTGTGCCACTCTAATTATTTGTTTTTTACGCATTCTCCCACGCAAAACCGCTTCGCACTTTTGCTGGAAATGCTCTAAATTCTCTTTCCATATCCTTTGGGAGGGAATTTTATGAGTGGGTTTGCGATTGTCACAGGCGGAAGCACCGGCATCGGTCGACATCTGGTTTCGGCATTTGCGGAAGCCGGATATGCGGTCGCTTTCAGTTTCAGAGGCGACGACGAAGCCGCAAATACACTCATGGAAGAAGTGGAAGCTGCGGGTGGTCAGGCGCTGGGGATCGAATGCGATGTCGGTTCCGGAGCCGAGGTCGAAGAGTTCTTCGATGAGGTCTGCAGCTGGTATGGTGATGCACCCGATGTGCTCGTCAACAATGCAGGCATCCAGACATGGGCGCCTTTACTGGAGCTTTCCGAGGAAGGCTGGGACGATGTGATCCGCACCAATATGAAAGGCTGCTTTCTCAACACGAAGGCTGCTGCCAAGCGGATGGTCGATGTCGGCAAGGGTGGTGCAATTATCAATATTGGCTCGGGCTGCAATAAGCTCGCATTCCCGAAGCTCGTTTCCTATACCGCGTCCAAGGGCGGGATTGAGCAGTTCACCAAAGTGTCTGCGGTGGAACTTGGGCCGCACGGCATCCGGGTGAATTGCGTGGCTCCCGGTGCGATTTACAATGAACGCACGGCTCAGGAACAGCCTGATTATGCAGAAACATGGGGTCGGATTACGCCACTGCGACGGGTCGGCACAGTAGAAGATCTTTCCGGTCCGGTGCTGTTTCTGGCGTCCGATGCTGCGCGGTTTGTTTCAGGCCAGACGATCTGGGTCGATGGCGGCCTGTTTTCACAGGCCAACTGGCCTTATGAGGGGTGAGGGATTGCTAGTATTCTGTAATTTTCGCACCAATTGGGCGTTCCTCAATCATATCTACCACCGGCTTTATTGATGGGCAGAAATGCTAGTGTTTTAGCTTGTATAATTACTTGATACTCAATTCATACTACCAATGAATTGCACTTTTCATATCCTTTGTGTTGGTTACGGTTTACTGGCCTTCATTGGAAGGTAAACAATATGGGAGTAATACAATGCAAATTGACCTTAAAGATCAAGTATCAATAGAAGCGCTGACGAAGGGGCTTCTATCACGCTGACGCGACCAGAGTGCACGGATAGCCAATCCACTCTAGGTATAATGATAAAAATGGTTCGGGCAACAAGCCTGTTTAAAATTTTCTTTACAGGGGCGATTGTTATCGCCCCTTTCGTCTTTAATGGGAGAAGATATATTGATGAATGCCGTTCAATCTCAAGCTCCAATTTTTTCGATCGGTGTCGAGAATGCCCGCGATTTTGCCTGCAAAAATTTACGGATCGATGACGCTCCCCTCCCGCTAGCCCATACGCGAGACAGATTGGTAATGGGCAGGTTGACCGAACAAGCTTCTCTCTTGTTTGCCGATCTAATTCCCAAAATCCGGCATCAGCTTGATCATCCGTTGGTCGGGATCGTTGCTATTGACGTACCGCAAGTGTTTAAAGATGCCACCGTCGATGCAATCGTAGGTTCCTTGATTGCAGTATCACTTACACAAGCAATTATGCCGAGCTTGCCCGATCGTGAGAACGAAACGCCGTTTTCAATTTTTACTGCGTCAAAAGATAATAGTAAGAAGCTGGATCGCGTAGGTATACGCGGCCTCTCTCCTACTGATGTTCTGGATTTTCATTCTGATGGGTCGATTGTCGATGGTAAACTGTCAGTTCCAGACTACATTTCCATTTTTAACGTGTTTATCAATTACCACGATAGAGGCAACTTCTATTGGGTTCCGACGAGCACAATTTCAAGCTTTTCTCATATCGTCGAAAAGGTAGGATTGTCGCAGGAATACTGTTTCAGCCTCACTCCTGCTGTTTATGATAACGGCCAATCTGATGTTAAGGTTGTAGATAGGCGCGCAAGGGCGGCAATTTTTACCCGTGCTCTAGAGGGGTCAATTACCACTTTTATGAATGGTACTTTTGAAGGTCGGGCCGATACTACCATCGATCAAGCAGAAGACATCACCGCTGAAATCAAGACAGCTATTTCGACCAATCCGATTCGTTATTCAATTCCGCAGGAAAGCCGGAGGCTTATCCTTCTCAATAATGCGAACGGGTTTCATGCTCGCGATATTTTTGAAAACCCTATGGAAGAATATCCCGTTACCCGAACATATCTGCGAAGCGCTTCCATTGCTGGTAAAGTTGTCGGTCAGATAGTTGAGGACTGATTTTGCTTCAAAGAGTTTTTAAGTATTTTGAACAGTTAGTTGATTTTCACTATCATGGTCTGCGGGCGCATCAGTCGCGTACTGTGCTCGCACTTTTCTTTGTTCTCATAAAACCGTTTCGGTGGCTGATTGTGGCATCTGCGCTGTCTGGTGCTGCCCTTACGGCGATTGACCTGCTTAGAATGTGGGCTGTGGCGTATATCGTTGATATGGTCGTGCATTCGCCCGAACTCAATTTAACTTTTGCAACGTTCACCTTTTTTGGCTCGTTGATTGTCGCTTATGCGGTAGCTGATCCTGCATTCTGGCTCATCAATTACATGCTTCGAATGCAGGCGCTTCGATCACAGACAAAATCATCAGCCCTTTGGCAGTCGCACAAGGCTGCTTCTCAACACGATATGGAATATTTCCATTCGCACCACGCAGGCCAGATTTCCGGGCGCATAGGGCAACTCTCGAATGCAGTGCAATCGGGTATAGAAATTCTAGCTGGTCGTTTCCCACTCGGTTTTGTGCGTTTTGCAGGCTCTGCCGTTCTTATTGCCTATCTTGCCCCTCTATTTGTCGTTCCAGTGTTGATTTGGATTTTACTAAATGGATTGTTAGCGATCTATCTTGTGCCAAAGTTCAATGCTCAAGCTGAAAAAATTTCCGAGACGTCCAGCATTGTAAATGGCGCTATTACAGAATATTTTTCAAATATTCGTGCGATAAAAACCTTATTTGCTTACGATGCAGAGAACAGTTTTGTTCTTTCAAAAATCGATAAGCAACACGAAACAAACCTCGATATCAACCGTTTAACAACGATTGCTGGACTGTTCATTCGTGTGCTGAACACAGGTCTGGTTTCCAGTATTCTCACATTGGGCTTATACGGATTAGCACAGGGATTGATATCGCCTGGTGAGTTTGTTGCAGGAATTACCCTAGCCGGGGGCATGGCTGCGGATGCTGGTTGGTTTGTAGGGGTGTGGGAAGGGCTAACTCAGACATTCGGCACGATCAGAGATGCGCGTTCAACTGTTACGGCAAGACCAATCGTTAAAGACGGCAGCGAGCGTCTACGGGTATCCAATCCACTACACATTTCATTGCATAACGTCAGTTTTTCTTACGGATTACGGCAAACTTTGAGGAGTATCTCGTTCGAGATAGAGGCAGGCCAGAAGGTTGGTATCGTTGGGCCCTCTGGAGCGGGTAAATCTACGCTTATCGATCTAATGCTGAGATTATACGATGTTGATGCAGGACAGATTGCGCTTGATGGGCAGGATATTCGCTCTGTAAAGATTTCCGAGCTACGGGGTGTGTTTTCGGTTGTTGCGCAAAGCGACATGCTGTTTCATCGTTCGATAAAGGAGAACATCGCGTTTGGCGCGGAAACCTCCAACAATGCAGTAATAAAACATGCAGCCGAGTTAGCAGATGCATCTTCGTTTATTGAAGAACTTGCCCCGGACGGGAGGGGCTTTGACGTAGTAGTTGGAGAGAGGGGGGCGAGACTTTCCGGTGGTCAACAACAACGCATTTTACTCGCACGCGCCTTCCTACAAAATCGGCCCGTTCTTATTCTTGACGAAGCCACCTCCGCTCTCGATACCAATAGTGAAAGCTTGATTAAGAATGCAATTGCATCGCTTGACGCAGATACAACTGTTATCGCAGTTGCACATCGCCTTTCCACCGTTAGAGACTTTGATAAAATCATAGTTCTAGACAACGGTGCTGTCGTGGCAATGGGACCACATGACAATCTCATTCAATTCTGTGAGCTTTATCGTGAGTTGTGGATTAAGCAGGCTGGCTTGACGGCGATGTAGAATACGCTGTAGCGAGGTCGGAGACCGTAGGAAACGCGACGGGTTGGTATAATTGAAAAACACCAAAATCAGTGACTTTCACCTGATTGATACCAACTTAAACTCTTTAATGAACTAAAGGGATTAAATGGTGATCCCGACTGGATTCGAACCAGTGGCCTCAAGATTAGGAATCTTGCGCTCTATCCTACTGAGCTACGGGACCAGTCATCAAAAACGCCCGGATTTAATGGCTTAGAGCGACCTTTGTGCGTCCGAAAGGACGCTCGGCGTTCTAATGGGCCAGAGCATTTTCCGACACATACTGTTTTTCATGGCTTTCGCCAACCCCGCAAAAAGCGGGGCAGGCGCATTTCTTCTTCTGAAACGAATTTAAGCGGCCAGGGCGGTTTCAACCACCGACACAAAATAGCTCACGCCATAGGGAATGGCTTCGTCGTTGAAGTCATAGGCGGGATGATGCAGGCCCGGCGTGTCACCATTGCCGAGGAAGATGTAAGCGCCCGGACGTGCTTCCAGCATATAAGAGAAGTCTTCGGCGGCCATCATCGGGGCCACATCGGTCTTCACCTTGCCTTCGCCCGCCACATTCTTTGCAACACGAGCCGCAAAGTCGGTCTGGTCGTCATGATTATAAGTGACAGGATAGTTGTTCTTGTAGCGCACGGTGATTTCAGCACCTGTAAGCATGGCGATACCTGCCGCTGTTTCGCGAATACGCCGTTCAGCATAGGCACGGGTTTCTTTGCTCAATGTGCGTACGGTGCCAGATAATTTCGCCGTTTCCGGAATGACATTATAGGCTTCGCCCGCATGGAACTTCGTGATGGAAATGACGAGTGAATCCAGCGGATCGATATTGCGTGCGACAATGCCCTGAATGGCAAGATGCAGCTGTGAACCGGCAAGGATTGGATCAATCGTGCGGTGCGGTTGTGCTGCATGACCACCGCGCCCCTTGATGGAAAGATCGAACTCGTCGGTTGCCGCCATGATCGGGCCTTTGCACATGGCGAACTGGCCGACGGCAAGGCTTGGCAGATTGTGCACGCCATAGACTTCCGCAATACCGAAACGATCCATCACGCCGTCCTGAACCATGGCGAGCGCGCCTGCACCGCCTTCTTCAGCTGGCTGGAAAAGCAATACGGCAGAGCCACGAAAATTACGGGTTTCTGTCAGATATTGTGCGGCACCCAGCAGCATGGATGTGTGGCCATCATGACCGCAGGAGTGCGCTTTTCCCGGGTTTTTCGATGCCCATTCGACACCGCTGGTTTCCGTTATGGGCAGGGCATCCATGTCAGCACGAAGACCGATAGCCGGACCATCGCCATGCCGTCCCTTGATGACCGCGACAACGCCACTACGGCCGACACCGGTTTCAACGAGATCGCAGCCGAAGGATTTCAGCTTTTCTTCGACAAAGCGCGCCGTCTCGTGAACGTCATACAGAAGTTCGGGATTCTGGTGCAGATGACGACGCCATGCGGCGATCTCCGCTTGAGTCTCGACGGCACGATTGAGCACTGGCATTTCGGAAATATCCTGAGATTCTTATGATGCAGAAGTTGCGAGAATATGACGTTTCGGTGAAAGCGGGCAATCCCTATTTGCCTTTTCCTTGCCACATGGCATAGATAAGAGCAGTGCAAATTCTCCTTTTTGACTGGTGTATTCGCAAGCCGTTGCGGCTTTTGGAGGTCGATGCAACAGGAAGCGGAACCGATAACCCGCAGGCATTGCGGCTCTCGTTGATTGGAACTACGAAATGATTTCGAAACCGTTGAAAATCTGGTTTGCAACTGCGGCAATTTCTGGCCTTGCCCTGGCTGGTGCTTTGTCCGCTGCTACCGCCAACCCATCGATTGCGGTGGATGTTGCAAGTGGCAAGGTTTATTCTGCGCAGGATCCTTTTCAGCGCTGGTATCCGGCTTCGCTCACCAAGATGATGACGGCTTATGTCACTTTCCGTGCTCTTCAGGCAGGACAGATGACGCTTGAATCCCCTGTAAAAATGACGGTTAACGCCTCGAAAGAACCGCCGAGCAAGATGGGCTATCGTCCTGGCTCCGTGTTGACGCTCGACAATGCACTCAAGATCATGCTCGTGAAATCGGCCAATGACGTTTCGGTTGCCGTTGCGGAAGCCGTTGGCGGTACGGAATCGGCTTTCGTACAGCGCATGAATGCGGAAGCCCAGCGCATCGGCATGAGCGGATCGCATTTTGCCAATCCAAACGGTCTGCATGATCCGAACAATTATTCGACCGCGCACGATCTGGCTGTTCTTGGCGTGCAGCTGCGTCGCGAGTTTCCGCAATATGCGCATTATTTCAATACAGAAGCTATTGATGCAGGCGACGGCAAGAAGCCACAGGCCAATTACAATATTCTGCTTGGCCGCTTCGATGGTGCCGATGGCATGAAGACCGGTTTTGTCTGTGCATCAGGCTTCAATCTGGCCAGCTCTGCAACCCGTCAGGGCCGCACCATTCTCGCAGTTGTGCTGGGTGCTGATCGTCAGGAAACCCGCGCTGTGCAGGCAGCACAGCTGATGACCGATGCATTCCGCAGCAATGGTGCCGGTGTGCCGACACTTGGTGGAATGGTGCCGCCAGCAAGTAGCTCCGTCTATCAGGCCGTGGATATGCGCAAGACCATTTGCAACCAGCAGGCCATGGCTGATCGCTGGGACGGTCGCGATGTCGAAGGGCGTTTGCAGCTTAATTCGCCTTATATTCATGCGATGACCCGTGAACCGGTGCCGGTTCAGGTCGGACTTGTCTCAGCGCCGCCTGCAAAGGTAACAAAAGTCGGGCAGCTCGATATTTCGCAGATTCCTGTGCCGATGCCACGCCCGCAGCGTGCTGCGGCCTCAATCAACTAAGAATAGAGCCATGCCGCATCCAATTCCTGTTTCCGTGCTGACCGGCTTTCTTGGCTCGGGCAAGACAACGCTGCTCAATCGCCTGCTGAAAGACCCTGCACTCACGGATACTGCCGTCATCATCAATGAATTTGGTGAGGTCAGTATCGATCATCTGCTGGTCGAAGAAGCAAGCGAAGGCGTGATAGAGCTCGCCGATGGCTGCCTGTGCTGCACGGTGCGTGGCGAATTGGTGGATACACTGGCCGATCTGATCGACCGTCTGCAGACCGGGCGTATCAAGGCATTGAAGCGGATCATCATCGAGACGACCGGCCTTGCCGATCCGGCTCCGGTGCTGCATTCGATCATGGGACATCCGGTGCTGATGCAGGCTTTACGCCTTGATGGCGTGCTTGCGACCGTTGATGCCGTCAATGGCATGGCAACGCTCGACAACCATGAGGAAGCAGTCAAACAGGCTGCGATGGCCGACCGCATCATCATCACAAAAGCAGATATGCCAGAAGCGCAGGCGGGTCTGGCAGCCCTGAAAGCAAGGCTGCAACTGCTCAATCCGGGTGCGGATATACTGGAAGCTTCCGATACGCGCACGGGATATGCGGCTCTTTTTGAATGCGGGTTGTATAATCCCGAAACCAAGACGGCTGATGTGCAGCGCTGGCTGAAGGCGGAAGCTTACGAGGATGATCATCACCACGATCATGCTCATCATCACGACCACGATCATGTGTGCGGGCCGGATTGCAATCATGATCACGGTCATGCCCACAATCATGGGCATCACCATCATCATGACGACGCTATTCGTTCCTTCTCGCTGCGGCACAAGGAACCGATCCCGTTTTCGACCTTTGAGATGTTTCTCGATCTGCTGCGTTCGACCCATGGTGAAAAGTTGTTGCGCGTGAAGGGAATTGTGCAGATTGCCGAAGATCCTGATCGTCCGCTGGTCATCCATGGTGTGCAGAAAATCTTCCATCCACCGGCACGCTTGCCGAAATGGCCCAAGGATGAGCACGAGACGCTTCTGGTGATGATCGTGAAGGATTTGCCGGAAACCTACGTGCGCGAGCTTTTCGATGCGTTTCTGGGCAAGGCAGGGATTGATCGTCCTGACCGCGCAGCCATGATGGATAATCCGCTGGCTATTCCGGGATTTTCCACCCGATAAATAGTTGCGCTGATAATTATTTCTTCTGAATAAGAAAACGATGCAGGTTTTCGTCACGTTCCTGCGCGAGCAGAGCGTGGCCTTCCTGCGTGCAGAAATGCGGAAGATCGATACCGGATAGCGGGTCAGTCGCTTCCACCCAGAGACGCGCGCCGCTCGGCATGTTTTGAAGGCGATTGCGCGTCTTTAAAACAGGAAGAGGGCATTTAAGCCCTCTCAGATCATAGACGGGAACGTCTTTATCCATCTGCTATCAATTACCGCCCAGTTTCCACCATGGCTTTTTCTTTTCAGGCGCAGGTGCCGCGACATTATCTGCAACTGTGCTTGCAGTGGTCATTGGCGAAACAGCTGTCGGGTTTTCCTGCGGAACAGGAACAGCCGCGGTCTGAGCCGGAGGAGTTGCAGCGGGTGCCGATGCTGCAGGAGCTGCAAGCGCTGGTGTTGCGGCAATTGCTGTCGGCTGTGCCGAGATTGGGGTTGCCGCAGGCGCAATATCCGGTGCATTCGGCGTTTCAGCCGAAGTTGGCGAAAGCGACGGCGGTTCGCGCGTTACTTTTTCGCCGCGTGCACGGGCGGCACTCCAGGCGGAAACGAGCTTTGCTTCGGTAATGCCCTGAATGGACGGTGCCGGCTTCTTCTGTGCTGCGCTGAAAGCAGACTGGAAGGTCTTTTCATACGACGTGGTATAAGCCATCGATTCCGCATTGGCCGAAGGCGGGCAGGCGTCGTTTGCTGAAAGTGGCTGGCCGTCTGGTGTCGGTACGTTGAAGACATAACGCTTTTCGCAGACGTCAACTTTTGGCGGTACTTTGGTCACTTCAAAAGAATCATAGCCCTGCTTGAGCATTTTCCAGAAGCTGTAATTCGGATCGCTCTTATAGCGGGCCATATTGGCAGCGGTCATGCGAAACGGAAATGCCTGAATCTGGAAATCACGCTGGCCACCCTTGAAGGCATCGCGACCAAAGGCATAAATCTCGCTGACGCTCTCATCGGTCATCGAATAGCAGCCCGAAGACGAGCAGGCACCGTGCACCATCAGATTCTGGCCGGTGCGGTTGTGGGCGCGGTCATAGGCATTCGGGAAGCCCATGTTGAATGCAAGGTGATATTGTGAGTTCGGATTCATCTGAGCTGGGCGGACGTTATAGAAGCCCTCCGGTGCCTGACGATCACCTTCAATGAATTTGGGACCGAGCTTGCCCGACCATTTGCAGATCTCATAAGATGCAATTTGATCGTATTTGCCGTTATTCTTCTGTTTCCAGACTTCGAGGACGCCTTCTTCCTTGAAAATACGCACCATGACCGGCGAAGTGCGGGTCATGCCCTTCGTCTTCATTTTAGCAACGATTTTCTCGGAAAGTGGTTTTTCAGCCCGCAGGCTGAGATCGGAAACGGATGAACCCTGACAGCCCGCAAGCAGAGCGGATGCCATAAGTGTTCCAAGAAGTGCGGTTCTGATCTTCATATCGCATCGAGCCTGTTAGAGCTGCGCCTTCTGACGCATTTGAGCAAATCTGACTTTTTCGGTGCCGGGATATTAACAACTAAACCTTTCGGTATCGTTGATAAACCGTTGCTCAATTACCTAAAAAACACAGTGACCGCAATATGGCGGAAATGACGACATGATGCAAATCCGGCGCAGTTTGAGCTGCGCCGGCATAGGTTTTTGAATTTTATAGTAAATTAAAGGTTACGACCGATGTCGAGGAACTTCTGACGACGTTCCTGCTTGAGTGTCTCGCCGTCGATATCCTTCATTGAGCGTAGCGAGGCGGTAATGATGTCGCCTGCAGCTGCAATGGTGGATTCCTTGCCGCGATGTGCGCCACCGAGCGGTTCCGGGA
>RCUT01000621.1_pt1 | contig 18117 bp, 14 predicted proteins | sample 2166171 | NCBI WGS metagenome assembly RCUT01 (sample SAMN09932757, study PRJNA488358) | compost metagenome | isolation source: compost soil in 4-hydroxybenzoic | place: Germany: Experimental Botanical Garden
AGTTCCTTAGTTGATACTTTAACGTAAGGAAAGTTCCAGCGGAGCAAAACATCGGCAGCAATGACACGGAAGAAAAGCGATTATGTCCCTGTTGTTCAATTATGCTATTTAAGTGAACCATCTGCTTCTTTAAGTTGGAAAGTGCTATTCGATCTGGCTATTAAAACCAAACAAAATTAGGTTTCAGTGCCTGATTCTTATCAAAAATGAGGTTTTTATGCTTGCATACAGTTAAAATATTACACAGTTCTGGCATTCCTTTTTCTAATAAATGCTCAATACCAATATATTATTGTCTAACTTTAGGGCCTAAACTGTTTGCTTGGTACTTAATCTTTAAAATAATAATAGATGAATATATCGTTGTCGCGTTTTGAGGTAATGAAACATATTGAAAAATATATTCAGGAGGCTTATGATGAGTTTCTTACCCCAGTAGATAAAATTTGGCAACCTGCAGATTTACTGCCGGATGCCAGTTCTGAGAATTTCTTTGAGGAAGTAAAAGAATTACAAGATAGTGCACGTGAATTATCGTATGACCTTGTTGCTGTTTTGATCGGTGATACCATAACAGAGGAGGCATTACCTACTTATGAATCATGGTTGGCAGGAATTGAGCATGTGTCTCAGGACCGTAACGGCCCTTGGAGTAAATGGGTAAGGGCTTGGACTGCAGAAGAGAATAGACATGGTGATGTTTTAAATCGTTATTTATATTTATCAGGACGAGTTGATATGCGTAAAATGGAGATATCTACTCAATACCTGATTGCTGATGGATTTGACATTGGAACGGATAAAGATCCGTATCGTAATTTTATTTATACCAGTTTCCAGGAAACGGCAACTAATATTTCTCACCGTCGCGTTGCTCAGTTAGCAAAGAAAGAGGGAGATACATTGATGGCAAAACTATGTGGCCATGTTGCAGCAGATGAAGCTCGTCATGCAAAAGCGTATAAAGCATTTGTTGCTAGAATTTTAGAAGTTGATCCTAATGAAATGTTATTGGCTTTTGAAGATATGATGCGCAAAAAGATTGTAATGCCTGCTCACTTCTTAAGAGAAATGGGTCTTAAAATCGGTCAGACCTTCGGACACTTTACAGATGCGGCTCAACGTTTAGGTGTTTACACTGCTTTGGATTATACAGACATTCTTAAAGATCTGAATGTTGAATGGAAAATTGCAGATTTAAATGGATTAAATGAAGCAGGAGAGAAAGCTCGTGATTATTTAATGGCATTGCCAGACAGATTGAATCGTGTTGCAGAACGAATGAAAAACCCAACATTGGAATATAAGTTTTCATGGATTAATGCATAAACGATAAACAATAATATTATTAAGGCACTAAAACATAGTGCCTTTTTTTATGTCAAATTTTTCCTTCAATCGTAATGCCCGGTTTTTTATATCCTTCTGGTTTGTAGGAGTCCGGGATTTGTATAGAGTTTCCATCGCGAACAGCGAATACATGTGGAGACATAATTTCCAAACCTGCTTCGTTAAAAACATCCTGTAAGTTTTTGTGTAATTCAGAATAGGTAACGGCCATTTGTTGAGGGGCATTTGTATAAGCATTGATCTCATAACTAACATAAAAATCATTTAATGCCGTTTGTAATACAAATGGTTCAGGTGATTGGAGGATATTTGTCGTTTTTATCGCAGCATTAATCATCAATTTGTTAATTTGATGCCAAGGTGTATCGTATGTTAATGTAATGGTCGTATGCAAAATAAGACCTATATCTTTTGCTGATGAAGAATAATTTATTGAATAGTTAGATAAGATAGTGGAGTTTGGTACCGTGATATCTTCATTTTTGATTGTCCGGACTCTAGTAACCAATAAATTTTTTTCAATTACATCGCCCATTGCATCTCCTATTTTAACTCGATCTCCTATTTTGAAAGGTCTCATATAAGTTAATACCACCCCAGAAACTATATTGGCTATGGCAGAGGAAGAGCCAAGTGAAAATAAAACACCTAAAAAAACCGTAACTCCTTGAAATATTTTAGTGTCTGAGCCTGGCAGATATGGAAAGATCACTACAAACATAAATGCATACATTAAAAAACGAATAATGTTATAGGTAGGCATTGCCCAATCCGGATAGAATTGGTTAATTTTCAACGTTCCTGCCGCTATTTCTTCTGCAAAGAATCTTACTATTTTAATAAAGTACCTTGTAATGAGGTAAATTACTATTATGGTTAACAAGTTAGGTATGTATTTTATTAGGGCAGAAAGCACATTGCGTAGCGGAGTTAAAACATAACCTATTAATCGATCAGCAATAGGTTCTGTCCATGGAAAAATACTGAATAAGACAGGAAGTGCGAGATAGATTAAAATGATAATCAGTAATAGTCGTATTGCATTAAGAAATCCTGATATTAAAGGAAGAATACGTTTCGTATAGCTTACTGAAATTCCTTTTCTAATTCTTATGGTTTCTAATTTTTCTTCAAAAAGAGCTAACAATCGGTGTTTTAAGAACCTGAAGAGTTTATTTGTAAAGTAGATAAGTGCTCCTAAAATGAATATTACACCAAAAACTTCCAGTATCTGAACCCCCAAATTTGTTAGACTTCCCTGGAATGAAGAGTCATTAAAGGCTGATTTAAGGGTTTCGTAATACTGTGTAGCTAATTGAATTCTCTTACTTCCCACTTTTTGGGCGTCCGCATCACTTACCATTAATAATAATTGATTCTTATAGGTAATGCGAGAGATGTTGTTGCTTTCATCGAGTTTTAAAGAATCTGAGTTGAAATCAACTACATTACTTAGATTATTAATCCGCTCATTAATAATTGTTGCACGTTCACGAATACTAACACCTTCAAATCCATTATATATATAGAAGAGTGTATCTCCTTTTAATATTATTGGAGAGGCTGTACTATCAGCTTTTTGCGAGAATACAGATCCGGAAAATGTAAAAAATAATAATAGTAGGGTTGATATGAATTTTGTAGGCATAGTGATTCAATTATGTATTAAAATAATTAAATCCTAAGAGAAAATAGAGGAGATTTTTAAATGTTTTGCTTTATGATACAATGTCAAGTGTATTTTGGTTTTAAAAACTTAAATTTTTATGTTAATTATATTTTTTTAGCCTGTTCCTCCTTATTTGGTTTGTATTTTTAACTAAGTGTTTTTAAAATAATTTAATTTTTATATCATTTTTACGATTTTTTCAAACTAATTAGAGTGATAATATAAATAGTGTAGATTTTACACTATTATCTATCCTAAAAATATAATATTTTCAAGCTATTTATATTTTTTATTGGGATAAATGGCTGTTTTTTAGTGCGTTTATTTTATTGTTATTTGTTTTTAAGAAATTTTATTTTGTATTTTAGTGTAAATACATGATAAAATTGTTTACAACTTGTTAAAATGATTAATTTATGAACACCTTTACATTGAATCGGTTAATTCCATTTGCAGTTTTAGCTCTAGCGGCTATAGTTGCAATGTTTATCCCCTCTCTTCCAAACTTTTCAGATACTTCCAAGTACAATGGAGCTGATATTGCTTGGGTTGCTGTTGGTGCTTCCCTAGTATTTTTAATGACTCCGGGCCTATCTTTCTTTTATGGGGGTATGGTAAATCGCAAGAATGTAATTAGTACGATGATTAAAAGCTTCGTTGCGACCGGAATTATTAGTTTACTATGGGTTGTTGTTGGATTCGGATTGTCTTTCGGTCCTTCGATTGGTGGGTTTATTGGGAACCCATCATCACATTTCTTTTTTAAAGATGTGAACAGCTCCGCACCATGGAGTTTAGCGCCAACTATTCCACTGTTACTATTTGCCCTGTTTCAGATGAAATTCGCAATTATTACACCTGCATTGGTAGTAGGTGCTGTCGCTGAAAGAATACGCTTTACTTCTTACCTTGTATTCATTGTCTTGTTCGGTCTACTGATTTATGCTCCGATTGCACATTGGACATGGCATCCAGATGGCTTATTATTTAAAATGGGAGTGTTGGATTTTGCAGGAGGAACAGTGGTGCATATTTCTGCTGGATGTGCAGCATTAGCTGGTGCAATCGTTTTAAAGAAAAGAAAATCAAAGGAGGTGCAACCTGCCAATATTGCATATGTAGTATTAGGAACGGGTTTACTATGGTTCGGCTGGTTTGGTTTTAATGCTGGTTCTGCGTTAGGAGCTAATGACCTTGCTGTTTCTGCTTTTGCTACTACCAACACAGCTTCAGCTGTTGCAGGTTTATCGTGGATGTTGTTTGATTATGCACGAGGTAAAAAACCAACCGTTTTAGGTTTTTGTATTGGAGCTGTTGTGGGTTTAGTTGCTATTACACCGGCTGCCGGATATGTGGCAATTCCTCAAAGCGCTTTCATTGGATTTATCGCTGCTATTATATCAAATGTGGCTGTTTATTGGAAAGAAAAATCTGGTATTGATGATACGTTAGATGTGTTCCCTTGTCATGGTTTGGGAGGTATGGTAGGTATGGTATTAACAGGTGTTTTCGCTACTAAAAATGTAAATCCTGCTGGAGGGATCGGACTTTGGTATGGTGAGTCTGCATTGTTTATTTCTCAGTTAAAAGGATTGGCTATCGTTGTTGCATATAGTTTTACGGTTTCATTAGTAATTTTTAAAGTGCTTGATCTTCTAAATCCAATCAGAGTTTCTCAAAAAGAAGAAGAACGAGGTTTAGATGAAACCCAGCATGGAGAAAAATACGTACAAGGTACGCTACTGGTTGATCATAATGGATCTCTGCTAGAAAAGGATCCTGTTGAGCCTCTTGCTATTTAAAAGAATGTTAAAACAGTTTTTGATGAAAAATAAATAAAATATGGTACGGTAAAGGAGAAACTATCTGACTCATAGTTCTTCCCTCCGTACCATTAACAAACAAAATTTGCAAAACAATGATACGAAATTTTTACGCTATTGCCATAGCTTGGGCTGGCATTGTTCCAGCAATGGCGCAAACTACCGCACCCGAAGACGAAGAAAAAAAGCCTTTTTTTAAATTTTCAGGTTCTGCAGATGTTTATATTAAATATGATATGCAGAAGAACCCATCAAATACCTATACAAGTTTTACGAATACTCATAATTCTTTTGAATTGGGTATGATTTCAGCGAGGGTAGAACATCAAGGAAAAAAAGTGAGTTTAGTTGGCGATATTGGATTTGGTTCAAGGGTTGAGCAATTTACTTATAACGACAGCAAAAGTAATGTGATGATCAAGCAGCTTTACTTAAGTTATGCGCCTGCCGACTGGGTTAAATTTTCAATGGGTAGCTGGGCTACACATATTGGTTATGAATTAGTTGATCCTTACCTGAATCGCAACTATAGTATGTCATATATGTTTTCATATGGGCCATTTTTTCATACCGGTTTAAAAGCTGAGTTTGCTTTTGGGCAGCACGGTTTTATGGTCGGTATTACGGATCCGGCGGATTTAAAATCTGCAATGGAGTTACAGGGGAAAAAATACAAGTATTTTATTGGACAGTATAGTTACGGAACCAAGGATGGTAACTTTAAATCCTACTTGAATGTATTTGCCGGCAAAAGGAATACTGATACTGCAAATGTATCACAGGTAGACCTGGTTTTAACTCAAAAGATTAATAATAAATTCTCTTTAGGAGCTAATGCCAGCTACAATAATTCTAATTATCCTCAAAGTATTGCAATTGATAAGTCAAAAAAATGGTGGGGTGCAGCTTTGTATGTTAATTATGATGCGCCAAAAACCTGGGGCCTTACCTGGAGAACCGAATATTTTGATGATAAAGAGAAACTGAATGTTTACCAATCATCATTATCGAATACAGGTGGAAATGTTTGGGCAAATACACTTACATGTAATCTAAAGGTGAGTTCATTAACAATTATGCCGGAAGTTAGGTATGAGATTGCAAGTCAAGATATTTATTTTGATCTGGATGGGAATAGTTTCAAGCATGACTTAAGCGTTCTATTGTCTGCTATCTATCAGTTTTAATAGTATTTTGATTTGACTCAATGGGATTAAACAATTAGGTCTAGTCCCATTTTTTTGTTATTCATTATGAGCATTCTAGTCTAATTTTATTTTGATCGAAGAACAACAATCTTGAAATTGGGTTTATATAGTCTGATTCAAATATTAAACAGCATCTATAATGAATATAATTACTATTGACCAAGAAGAGCAATACATAATTAATAACCTATATGAGTTCTGGAGTTTTGTCGGTAAACAATCCTGTAAAATTTTAACCAATCAAAATTATCAGGCAATAATGCTTAGTGATTCTGATTGGCCAAAGAAAATTTTTAGATTAGGAGATGGTAAGAATTTAGAGAGTGATGTGATTCAGGAAATTGTACAAGCAATAAAGCTGCATAAATTACCCAATGCAATAACATTAACAGAAACTATATCGACCAATTATAAAGAACAATTAAAAGTTGAAGGCTTTGTTAATGCTTTCAAGCAACAGGGAATGATTGTTAAGTTATCGGATTCTGTTATTTCAGAAAAAATAAGCGGGAATTATCAGTTTAAATTGGTTGAAACAAATAATGATGCAAATCTATTTGCATCTATAGCATCTCAGTCTTTCAAATACAAGGTAGATGGCGCAATTGTAGCAAGCCTTCTGAATAACAATGAGAAGGTACAATTATTTATCGGGTATGATGAAAACGAACCTGCTTTTTGTGGCCTCATTTTTTACGATAGTGAGGGATATGCTGGCTTACACATGATTGGTACGTTGCCTCAATTTAGAGGAAGAGGTTTAGCAACTGTTATGACTAATCGATTATTGAAAGAATGTATGGAAGATCATAAACAGTTTTGTGTACTTCATGCATCGGCAGCAGGAGAGCCGATTTACACTAAATTAGGCTTTAAAAGGATAAAGGAAGTTATTACATATTCCCTGGGATTGTAAGAAATAAAACGCCCGTGACCTTGTTTATCAATGCCACGGGCGTTTTATTTAATCTTCTATCAATATTCCCATTTTTCCCATCCGATAATCTCGCATTGCTTCAAGTATTTCACTTTCACTATTCATCACAAAGGGACCTTGAGCAACCACTGGTTCATTTATAGGTGCGGCTGTCATTAGCAAAGCTCTTGTGTTTTCCAAAGCTTCAAATCCAATTCCATCGCCGTCATTGTTAAATTTTACTGCGTTTAAACCCTCAACTAATCCGAATCCATCGATCTTTAATCGACCATCTAGTAAATAAATAAAAGCATTATGAGAAGTTGGGAATTGTATATTTTGTTTCCCTCCTTTATGGGCAGTTATTACAAAGGCATTAACAGGAGTAAGAGTAGGAATGCCTCCTTTAATGTCATTTAAATTTCCGGCAACAACTTGTATCTCAATTTTCTCATCATCACTTTTAACGACAGGTGTTTCTTCTGGTGTAAGAGGTAAATACTGCGGCTGATCCATTTTATGAGCCTTAGGAGTATTTATCCAAAGCTGGATCAATTCCTGCTCCCCTCCAAGTTCCTGAATATTTTTTGGAGGACGTTCGCTATGCATAATCCCCATTCCGGCATTCATCCATTGAGTGCCCCCTTCATAAATAACACTATTATTACCCCTGCTGTCACGGTGATGCACACCTCCTTTGAATATAAAGGTAACTGGTGAAAAACCACGGTGTGGATGGGGTGAAACTCCTGCTTTTTCAGGTATTACGTATTTTGGAATACTTAGTTGAAGATGGTGCAATAATAAGAAAGGATCAATCCGCTCAATTTTCTGAGTCGGAAATACTTGCTTTACAGGTACTCCATCCATATCTATCGGAAATGCAGGTAATACCGCAGACACACTTCTGGTTTTCATAATATTCCTTTTGTTAATACATGTTAAAACACATAAATAATGCCAACCTGATAAGTTGTTACTTTTTGTCAGGGGATCAGGTAATAAAAAAACGCATCTGAACTTCAGATGCGTTTTTTACATTAATTTTAAGCAAAAGCTACGTTAAGCTCTTATACTTAATCCTGTGCGGAGTATCATTACCTAAGCGTTTTTTACGGTTTTCTTCATATTCGGTATAGTTACCTTCAAAGAAGTAAACCTGAGAATCGCCTTCAAAAGCCAAAATATGTGTACAGATACGGTCAAGGAACCAACGGTCATGGGAGATAATAACTGCACAGCCACCGAAGTTTTCCAATGCTTCTTCTAGTGAACGCAAAGTATTTACGTCGATATCATTGGTAGGCTCATCGAGTAATAACACATTGGCACCTTCTTTTAAGGTAATCGCCAAGTGTACACGGTTACGTTCACCACCTGATAAAACACCTACTTTTTTCTGTTGATCGGCTCCATTAAAGTTGAATTTTGAAACATAGGCTCGGCCGTTCATTGATTTGTTGCCTAAAAGGATGTTTTCAGTTCCTCCAGTGATGTTTTCAAAAACTGATTTCTCAGGATCCAAATCATCGTGCGATTGATCTACATAGCCTAACTTAACAGTTTCCCCAACTCTGAACGATCCTGCATCAGCCTGAGCTTGTGCTGTTATCAATCTGAATAATGTGGTTTTACCAGCACCGTTCGGCCCGATAATTCCGACAATACCCGCCGGTGGTAAACTAAAATTTAGGTTCTCAAATAAAATTCGGTCACCATACGCCTTAGTAACATTTTGCGCTTCAATTACAACATTCCCTAAACGTGGGCCCGGTGGAATGAATAATTCCAGCTTTTCTTCACGTTCTTTGGTTTCTTCGCTGGCTAATTTATCATAAGCAGATAAACGTGCTTTTGCTTTTGCATGTCTGGCTTTAGGAGCCATACGCACCCATTCCAATTCACGCTCCAATGTTTTCTGACGTTTACTTTCTGTTTTCTCTTCCTGAGCTAATCGTTTAGCTTTTTGATCTAACCACGATGAATAGTTTCCTTTCCAAGGAATACCTTCTCCTCTGTCAAGTTCCAAAATCCATCCGGCTACATTATCAAGGAAATAACGATCGTGGGTAACGGCAATTACAGTTCCTTTATATTGTTGTAAGTGTTGTTCTAACCAATCGATTGATTCTGCATCCAAGTGGTTGGTAGGCTCATCCAATAATAAAACATCTGGCTCTTGGATCAATAAACGACAAAGTGCCACTCGACGGCGTTCACCACCTGACAAAAAGGCAATTTTGGTATCTGGTTCCGGGCAACGAAGCGCATCCATAGCACGTTCTAATTTGTTGTCTAATTCCCAGGCACCTACCGCGTCAATTTTATCCTGAAGTTCGCCTTGTCTGTTCATGAGTTTATCCATTGCATCAGGATTTTCATAAACTTCAGGCAAACCAAATTTTTCGTTGATTTCTTCGTATTCTTTTAAGATATCCAAGATGGCCTGCGCACCTTCCTGAACAACCTCTTTTACTGTTTTTTCGTTATCTAACTCAGGCTCCTGAGCTAAATAGCCAACGGTATAACCTGGTGAAAAAACCACTTCGCCCTGATATGATTTATCAAGACCGGCAATGATTTTTAATAAGGATGATTTTCCTGAGCCGTTTAAACCGATTACACCGATTTTAGCACCATAGAAAAAAGAGAGGTAAATGTTCTTTAAAACTTGTTTTTGCGGAGGGTAGATCTTATTGACTCCCGCCATTGAAAATATGATCTTTTCGTCTGACATTATTGCTTGTTGTTAGGCTGGCAAATATCGGTATTAGGGCGGTGCTCTCAAAAAAATTATCATTGAAAGCAATCTTTCGTCACAATTTTGCGTAATTAGTATATACAGGTCCTTTGGCTTGATTGTTGATAACTTTATAAATTAATCGCCGTAATTTATTGAATAGTTATTACATTAGTCTCAGGCGGCAAACTTCAGAAATAAGGCCGCTATACTATACCACCAAACTAGTATTGACTTGTATAAACAATTTAATACATTTAAGCGTTTTTAAGTAATATTCACTATATTCCTTATTATATGGAAGCAAAATTTTCACCGAGAGTCAAAGACGTCATTTCGTACAGCCGCGAGGAGGCATTACGATTAGGGCACGACTATATAGGCACTGAACATTTGCTTTTGGGACTTATCCGTGAGGGTGATGGCATTGCCATCAAGTTGCTGAAAGGGATGGGCATTGATACCTACAAGTTGCGTAAAACCATTGAAGACGCAGTAAAAGGTACTTCGGGTACCACAGTTAATCTGGGCAATATCCCATTGACAAAACAGGCGGAGAAAGTGTTGAAAATTACTTACTTAGAAGCCAAAATTTTTAAGAGTGAAGTAATCGGTACTGAACATCTGTTGTTGTCAATCTTAAGAGACGAAGATAATATCGCTTCTCAGGTGTTGAATCAGTTTAACGTAAACTACGAAGTATTTAAAGCTGAGCTTGAAGCTAATGTTAGTGGCATTAGAAGCGAGGCTCCTCAAAGTTCTTCTGATGAAGAGAACTATAGAGAAGAAGAAAGTTTCGGCAGTTCTAAGAAAACCGGCGATTCAAAATCTAAAACTCCTGTTTTGGATAATTTTGGTCGTGATTTAACAAAGGCTGCAGAAGAAGGTAAACTGGATCCGATTGTGGGCCGTGAAAAGGAAATCGAACGCGTTTCTCAAATCCTCTCACGTCGTAAGAAAAACAATCCGATTTTAATTGGTGAACCTGGAGTTGGTAAATCAGCAATTGCTGAAGGTTTAGCATTACGCATCGTTCAACGCAAAGTTTCACGCGTATTATTCAATAAGCGGGTGGTTACGCTTGACCTTGCTTCTTTAGTTGCAGGCACTAAGTACCGCGGCCAATTTGAAGAGCGTATGAAGGCAGTAATGAATGAATTGGAAAAATCTCCTGATGTAATCTTGTTTATTGATGAGATTCATACCATTGTTGGTGCAGGTGGCGCTTCCGGTTCACTGGATGCTTCAAATATGTTTAAACCAGCACTAGCACGTGGCGAAATTCAATGTATTGGGGCTACAACTTTAGATGAGTACCGCCAGTATATTGAAAAAGACGGAGCACTCGATCGTCGTTTCCAAAAAGTAATGGTAGAGCCAGCTACAGTTGATGAAACAATTGAAATCTTAAATCGAATCAAGGAAAAATATGAAGAACACCATGGTGTAAATTATACTCCTGAGGCGATTAATGCTTGTGTTAATCTTACTAACCGTTATATCACTGATCGTTTCTTACCAGACAAGGCAATTGATGCATTGGATGAAGCAGGATCACGTGTTCACCTTACTAATATTCATGTTCCGCAGAATATCATTGATATTGAGCAACGCATAGAAGAAATTAAGGTAGAGAAAAATCGTGTTGTTCGCAGCCAGAAATACGAAGAGGCTGCTAAACTTCGGGATACTGAAAAACACCTTTTGGAAGAGCTTGAAAGAGCGAAAACCGAATGGGAAGCTGAAACCAAAACCAAACGCTACGTTGTTAGTGAAGATAATGTAGCTGAAGTGGTTGCGATGATGACAGGTATTCCTGTTCAACGTGTTGGTCAAGCTGATAGCCAAAAACTACTTGGCATGAGTGATGAGCTTAAGGGTAAAATCATTGGTCAGGATGAAGCTATTAAAAAGTTAACGAAAGCAATTCAACGTACAAGAGCAGGATTAAAAGATCCTAAGAAACCAATTGGTTCATTTATCTTCCTCGGCCCAACCGGAGTTGGTAAAACAGAATTGGCGAAAGCTCTTGCAAGATTCATGTTTGATACGGATGATTCTTTGATTCAGATCGACATGAGCGAGTACATGGAAAAATTTGCTGTGTCTCGTTTAGTTGGAGCGCCTCCAGGCTACGTTGGTTACGAAGAAGGAGGTCAGTTAACCGAGAAAGTTCGTCGCAAACCTTATTCAGTTGTATTATTAGACGAGATTGAAAAAGCACATCCTGATGTATTTAATATCTTGTTACAAGTATTAGATGAAGGTGTGTTGACTGATAGCTTAGGTCGGAAAGTTGATTTCCGTAATACGGTAATCATCATGACTTCAAATATTGGTGCTCGTCAGTTGAAGGATTTCGGACAAGGCGTTGGTTTTACCACCGCAACTAAAGCAGCTAACGTCGAAAATCATTCACGCAATGTAATTGAAACTGCATTAAAACGTGCCTTCGCTCCTGAGTTCTTGAATCGTGTTGATGACGTGATTGTATTTAACTCGTTGAGTAAAGAAGATATCTTCAAGATCATTGATATTGAATTAAAGTCACTACTTGACAGAATTCTAAGTTTAGGATACACAGTTCAATTAACAGATGACGCTAAAGAATACATTGCTGAACGTGGCTTTGATCCAAATTTTGGCGCTCGTCCGTTGAATCGTGCAATCCAGAAACACTTAGAAGATCCGATTGCGGAAGAAATTCTTAAAGGAGAACTTCAGGATGGAGATGTTATGGAAGTTGGTGTTGATAAAGAAACCAATGAAATTAAGATCAATGTTCTAAAGGAAGCCCGTAAAAGGAAGAAAAAAGAAGAAGACAACTTAAGTTAAATAATTAACGCCTCCTAAACAGGAGGCGTTAATTTTTATATTTCATCTACTGTAAAAATAAGACTCTCGTTATCAGTGAGAAAAGTGTAAATATCTTATTGCTGAAAAATAAGATGCAACCATAATCCACCTCACATCATCTTATTAATAAAGATTTAACAGATATTTGCCGCTCTTTAATCTCTTTTACAAATAAGAATTTTATGAAAAGAATTACTCTCACCCTTAGTTTACTTTTATTCACATTAGGAGTAACAACATCTTGTCAGGACGTTACAGAAGTAACCGAAGTATATACAACACCGGCACGTAGCATTCTTTATAACGTTGCTGCCAATAGTTGGACTCCATATGGAGGAAATTCCGGATATACAACTTCGTTAAACGTTCCTGAAATAACCGGAAGCTTTAATGAATATGGAGGAATTCTGGTTTATATTGCTTTTGGAACAGCTGCTCCATTTGAGGCGCTTCCTAAAACACTTGATGGAATCTCGTACAATTTCACCACATTCACTGGTTCAATTGAATTAGATTTTCAAACCGTGTCAGGCGGTGCAATGACTCGTCCAGGTTTCTTGCAAGCTAAAGTTGTTTTAGTAGATGCCGAACAAATTGCTTTGTTAAAAGCAAAAGGAGTTGATTTGAAAAACTATAATGCAGTTATGAGTACTGTAAAACCGATAGAGAGAAGTATATCTGTCAAAGTCAATTAACTGAAATAATAATAAACGATTAGGAGCAGGCTTACTTCATTGAAAGTGAGCCTGTATTGTTTAAAACCTGTAAGATTTCCTGGTAAAAATCATCCGGCTTGCTCAGTCCACTTGCATTAAAATTTATTATTGTTCCATTCTTATCAACAATGAGATAGCGCGGAATACCTTGTCCAGCGTCTTTCTCTTTATTGATTTCCGACCAAATGTTTGTGTATAGATCGGCATCAGCTTCCAGATGATAACCCGTTAGTTTATTGTTTTCAATTGTTTCTTTCCATTTTAACTGTCTATCCACTCTGAATTTGTTGTTATATGAAATGTATAGAAAGACTACATCATTGGTGGATAAACGCTTCTTGAAACTTGTTGCAGTTTTTAATTGTTGAAGACAAGGACTACAGGTGACTGACCAAATGTCAACTACTATTACTTTGTTTTTAAATGGAGGAAGATTTACAATTTCTTTTATACTGCTTAATTTTTCGCTTTGAGAAATAAACTTAATTTGATCAGTATTTTGTAAACGGAGGCTTCTTGAAAGAAATATAGCTACAACACAAGCTAGTAAAATAGTGATCGGAAATAAAATCTTTAATACAGTGGAAATAAGCTTCATTATTTTGGTCGTTATTTTGCATTCCGGTACAAATACTTTGCCGTAACTCATTCACATTAATCATGTTGTTAGAAAAAAACGTTCGAAATATTCCATTTAAAGGCATTCTTTTCTTGATTATTATTGTTTTTGAACTCACAGGCTTCGATTTGCAACAGGTTAATGCTCAGGTGAATAAGATTAAAAAGGCAATAGATGTTAAACATTATACAATTACAGTTTCAAACCGGAAAGGTAATTCACAGGATACTGTTTACTATTCAAAACAGCATCAATTGACATGGGATGATTTTAGAGGAACACCAAGAGCTGAAAGTGCCTACTCGGCTGCTGCTTTTACAGGGTTTGGTTATAATGGAGAAGTAAAATATAGAGGCGATACGGCAATAATAAACATTGTTATGGATGTTTATTTTATTCAATCCTATTCATGGGTACGGGTTGATGCTAAGTCCGACTATGCATTAGCACATGAACAACTGCACTTTGATATAACATATTTAATAACCGAGCGTTTAAAAAAAAGATTACGTGAAATAGAGTTAGACTCCGATTTCGATAGCATTATTCAATATCAATATTTGCAATCCTATAGGGAAATGAACCGCTTGCAGGAGCGATATGATAACGAAACCCGACACGGAATTGTAGTATCAGAACAATTGCGATGGCAGACATTAGTGAAAAACTGGTTGGAAGAGATTCACCAGTAAAATAGCTTGATCCATTTGTGTATGCTAAGTTTTGTAATTAATCTTGAATACGATTAAAACCTTAATATGAACCAAATCTCACTTGCTGCATGCTTCTCAAAACATGTTTGCAAATCATTAGTAGTCTTAATTTTACTTAGTATTTCATTTGAATCGTCAGCACAGTTTGCATCTAATGACGGAATTACTCCTCGAGAGAAGTACATCCTTAAAATAAAAGAACGAAGAAATTCCTCCAGGTATTCTGATAGTATTTTTTATTCTCAGGGAAAAAAGTTGGTTTGGAGTGATTTTTCGGGAAGACCATCCAGTAACTCCGGGTTTGCTGCAATTACCAGAAGCGGATTTGGAATGCACTGGTCAGAGGATTTTGACGGATATACCACAATAATCAACTTAACAGTTCCTGTTTATTTTATTAAAAGTAAGTCGTGGGTGAAACAACATGCAAGGAAAGATTATGAACTGGCTCATGAACAGCTTCATTTTGATATCACCATGTTGATAGCTCAACGTTTTATTACCAGCCTTCAACAAATGGATTTGAATCACAATTACGCGGCAATTATACAACAGGAATACCGCAAGTTTTATAATCAGTTAAAGGTGATTCAAAATAATTATGATGCAGAAACCAATCATGGCCTTATAAAGAGTAAGCAAAAGGAATGGAAAGATTGGATAGAGGGGGAATTAGAACAATTTTTATAGAAAACATAAACACATAGGCTTCATTAATGAAGCCTATGTGTTTATGTTAAATCTTTAGGTATTCACTACTGCTCAACGCCTAATTTGGTCATAACTTCCATACTTACTCCAGTTGATGAATAACCACCATCATGGAAAAGGTTCTGCATGGTAACCATACGAGTAAGGTCGGAGAATAATGTGATACAATAATCAGCACATGAGGCGGCGTCAGCATTCCCTAAAGGAGCAATAGCATCTGCATAATCATAAAAATCGCCAAAACCTTTAATTCCTGAACCCGCCGTAGTTTTAGTAGGAGACTGCGATACGGTATTGATACGAACTTTTTTCTCTAATCCGTAATGGTATCCGAAACTACGGGCAATTGATTCTAACATTGCTTTAATATCAGCCATATCCGTGTAGAATGGATAAGTACGTTGAGCAGCCATATAAGTAAGTGCAACAACACTACCCCATTCGTTGATTGCGTCTAATTTTTTTGCAACACTAAGCATTTTATGTAATGACAAAGCCGAAACATCAATTCCTTTTTGGAAATAATCATAGTTGGATTCTGTATAAGGAATGTTCTTGCGAATATTTACACTCATTCCAATAGAATGAAGCACGAAATCAATCTTACCGCCTAAAACTTCCTGAGCTTGTGTAAAAAGATTAGTTAGTTCTTCTACGCTTGTTGCATCGGCAGGAATAATTTGAGAGTTGGTTTTTTTAGCTAATACGTTTATTTCTCCCATGCGCATGGCAATTGGAGCATTAGTTAAAACAAAAGTTGCACCTTCTTCATGTGCCTTTTCCGCAACTTTCCAAGCGATGGAGTTTTCATCTAAAGCGCCTGTAATAATGCCGCGTTTACCTTTTAATAAGTTATATGCCATTGATAAAAATTATTGATGGTTTGGGGCCAAAAATAGGTTTATTTTCTTGTAAAGTGTAACAGTGATTTTAATCGGAATAATTGCCTGCTTATTGGTTTTTTGTTTTAAGTGTGAGGTATTGTTTATAAGTTTGTGTCCGTATTATATCTCTTTAATTGTCTATGAATCTTAAATTTAATAATAGCATATTTTTTCTTTCACTTGCTATATTCTTTACGTCCTGTGCAACTGCAATTAAACCTATTAAACCAGTTGCAGATTACTCAAACACAAAGGTTATTTATACCAAAGAGCTTTCAACCATCCAGTTGCCGGTTGAAATGTCGCTTAAGGAAATTCAAACCCAGATTAACAAGCAACTAACAGGTTTGTTATATGAGGATAATTCATTTGAAAATAACAATAAGGATAATGTTATGTTGAAGGTTTGGAAGGTAGGGGATATTCAGTTTAACGGAAATGGCAATCAATTCAATATTATCCTGCCGATTAAAATTTGGGCAAATGTTGGTTGGGAAGTTGAAAAGTATGGAGTAAAGCTTTCCGATTTTAGGGAAGTACAGTTTGCTGCAAAAATTAACTTAACCTCCAAGTTGAATGTAAACAACTGGAAAATGTCGAGTACTACTGTAATCAATTCTATTGATTGGTTAGAATCACCCACCGTAAAAATAATGGGGAAAGATGTGCCTGTAACCTATTTGGCCAATCCGGCAATAAGTATGTTTAAGGATCGGATAGCTAAGATGGTAGATGCTCAAGTTGAAAAGAATGTCGACTTCAAACCTCAAATAGTGGATGCCTTGAAAAAGTTGACTACGCCAATGGAGGTGTCCAAAGAATATAATACCTGGATTAATTTTGAGCCACAATCGTTTTATGCTACACAGCCTAACGTTGCAAATAAACAATTGAAAATTGGGTTGGGACTTAAAACATACATTGAGACGGCCATCGGTCAAAAGCCGGAGGTTAAGACAACCAAGTTTGAACCCGAGATGTATAATGTTCCAAAAATAAACGATGACTTCAATATCAATGTTGTTTCATTTGTTACTTATCCGAATGCTGTTAAATTGCTGCAACAAAGTATTGGCGGAAAGGTTTTTGAGTTTCAGAATGGGAAAAAGAAAATCAAAGTGGAGCAAATCGATCTTTGGGGTAATAATGGAAAGCTAATAACTGCGTTGACGCTGTCAGGTTCATTAAATGCTACTGTGTATCTTACTGGTGTGCCATTTTATGACCCTAAAACGCAGCAAATAAGTTTACAACAAGTAAGCTTTGAATTGGATACCAAGAATAAACTGGCAAAGGCTGCAGACTGGTTAGCACATGGTACGTTTACAAAAATGATTGAGAACCAGGCTAAATTTTCAATTGCCGATCAAATGAAAGAATCAATGCAAAAAGCGCAGTCATATCTAAACAACTATCAAATTTCAAAGGGAGTCTTTGTTAAAGGGAAGATCAATGATATCAGTCCGGATAAAACTTATTTAACAGAAAATGCAATTGTGGCAACCGTAGTAGCAAAAGGTAATATGGCCATTAAGATTGAGGGGATGTAAGACAAAAAAGGCTCATGTGATAACATGAGCCTTTTTCTATAAAAGCTATCTCAGTTTAAACTAAACCTGGTATTTCTACCATTTCGTTTACATCAGTGTTATAATCAACATTAGCCACATCAAACCCAAATAAGTTTAGGAAATCTGTTTTGTATCCAGCTAAGTCACCAATTTCAGAAAGACTTTCTGTAGTCGCTTGTTTCCATAACTCTGCTACTTTAGCCTGAACGTCTGGACGCATTTCCCAGTCGTCAATACGAATTCTTCCTTTTTCGTCCGTTGGAATGGAGCTACCATTAAACAAACGCTGTTGAAACAGACGCTGAATTTGCTCAATACAACCTTCATGAATATTATCTTCC
>RCUT01000626.1_pt1 | contig 18057 bp, 18 predicted proteins | sample 2166171 | NCBI WGS metagenome assembly RCUT01 (sample SAMN09932757, study PRJNA488358) | compost metagenome | isolation source: compost soil in 4-hydroxybenzoic | place: Germany: Experimental Botanical Garden
TGCTGAAATGGCAAAAACATAGATCTGCTTTTAAGATCATCCGCAGAAACCGGATTTCCTTCTCCATCAACAAAACTTCCATTATCATCACGTTCACCTTCGGTTAACCCTAATTTTGTATTAAAACGTGAATAAGTTAAATGAGCAAATCCCCACGACTTATTCATGCCAACCATAGCACTTAAATCATCCTCTTTAAATGCACTGTTATAAACACGTTCCGTAGGTGTTTTATAGGACATGGCGTTTTTATAGGTGCCGTTTAGGCGGTAAACAAAACCGTTTGTGTTACCTTCAAATTGGATATTATTAGCTGTTAAACCGTTATTAAGCGAATAATTAGTATTGAATTGCCCTTTTATATTTCCGGGTGTAGTAACAACGGGATCAATAATATTAATAACACCTCCCAAAGCATCTGAACCATAGAATAAACTTGCCGGCCCCCTTAAAACTTCCACTTTTGCTGCAGCATATTGGTCGATCTCAATCCCGTGCTCATCTCCCCATTGCTGACCTTCTTGCTTAACATCATTGCTTAAGGTAACTACCCGGTTATAACTCAAACCTCTGATAACCGGCTTTGAGATTGCCCCGCCTGTGGTAACTTGCGATACCCCCGGAACCTTACTTAAAGCGTCAACAATATTCGTAGCTCCACTTTGTGTAATTTCTTTTCTTGAAACAACTTCTATTGGTGTACTATTTCTTGAGTTTTTACCCAAAATAGGAGAGCCAGTTACCACAACTTCATTCGCCTCAATCACTGAAATTTCCATTTCAAAATTTACTATGACTGTTGTTGAAATATCTATTGCTTGAGTAATTGTTTTATAGCCCAACTGGCTTACATCAATCATTAACTTCTTTTTAGGAAGATTGGGCAATGAATATTCTCCATTCGAATTGGTCGAAACGCCTACACGCAATGCAGAAACACTAACTACGGCGCCCGCAATTGGCTGCCCGGTTTTTTTATCTGTTACCCGTCCGGATAAATTTGAAACTGCATTAGCATTTACATTTTCCGTAAGACCAACAAGAGAGAAGAGTATAAATATGAATGATAGAAACTTAGCTTTCATCTGAAATGATTGTACAATCTGATTAACCTGCGCATCATGAATTAAATGCGAGTAATCAATACGTAAATAATAACTGTTTGACATTTCCGATAAGACGGAATGTTAATCAGCGAATAATAAATCGATAAGGAAATTTATACCCTGTTAAACTAAGGTATATTAAAAAGGAGGGGATTGGAATGGAGGAGCGCGTAACTGCTTTAAAGAGTTTATAAAAAGCTGCGCCTTTACATTCTCTTCTGCAAAAAATCTTACAACTACACTAAAATAGCTTAGGTGTAATTGATCTTCAACCAAGAAGTTCTTTACAAACGGGAAACTACAAATCAGACAAGACTCTGATCCTTCAGTTGTTTTTAAAACAAAACCCTTAACAGGCTTGTCCTGATGGGCAGCATTTTCCGCTGACGACTTATGGTGGTGAAATGCAGAAAAAGGCGTCAGGGTTATCAGGAACACAGCCAACAGCCAGCCCGATAACAACTGCTTAAATTTGTTGTTTTTTGCCTTTATTACTAACATTGATGTCCCAAAAATAGTCAATAAATCTTTCTTAATTAAAATTTTATCTAATGGATACGCTTAACACCATTGAAAACTGACCGGATTACAATATCCTGAAATTATATAAGCAACTGCATCACGATAATAGGATGGATTGGTGTCAATTTGGTCCAAAATGGACTAGACTGAAAACAACACTTTGTTTCTTATTAAAACCGGAAGATAAAAACAAAAAAAGGGCACAAGTTTTTGTGCCCTAAATAACTATTAGAATAACTCGTTTATTACTTCATCTTCAACAATAGTTGGCATTGTTATCTTTAGTAATGGAGTTCTTTCCATTTCCCTGGCTATTGCAAAGTTTGCTTCTTTGTTGCGCGCCCAACTTCTACGGGCAATGCCGTTGTTAACATCAAAAAACAGCATGTTTTGCAATTTTTGTTTAGCCTCATCACTTCCATCGAGCACCATTCCGAACCCTCCATTTATCACTTCTCCCCAGCCAACACCGCCTCCATTATGAATGGAAACCCAGGTTGCACCACGGAAACTATCTCCTATAACATTATGTACTGCCATGTCGGCTGTAAAACGACTACCGTCATAAATATTGCTGGTTTCTCTGAATGGAGAATCTGTTCCACTTACATCGTGATGGTCGCGACCTAAAACTACCGGAGCTGACAATTCACCAGATTTAATTGCCTCATTAAATTTCAACGCAATTTTAGCCCGACCTTCTGCATCGGCATAAAGAATACGTGCTTGCGAGCCCACAACCAGTTTATTTTTTTCAGCATCTCTGATCCAAATGATATTATCCTGCATTTGTTGCTGAATTTCTTCAGGAGACTGTGCTTTAATTTCTTCCAAAACTTCTCTTGCAATGCGGTCAGTTGTTTGTAAATCTTTAGGATTTCCTGAAGTACACACCCAACGGAACGGACCAAAGCCATAATCAAAACACATCGGGCCTAAGATATCTTCAACATATGAAGGATATTTAAAGTCGATTCCGTTTTCGGCCATTACTGCTGCGCCGGCTCGGCTACATTCCAGTAAAAAGGCATTACCGTAATCAAAAAAGTAAGTTCCTTTAGCACAATGACTATTAATTGAAGCCGCATGTCTTCTCAATGATTCACGTACTTTTTCTTTAAATAACTCGGGATTGGCCGCAATCATTTGGTTCGATTCATCAAAGCTCAATCCTGCCGGATAATAACCTCCCGACCATGGATTGTGCAGTGAGGTTTGATCTGAACCTATTTCAATAAAAATGCCTTCTTTATCAAATTGCTCCCAAACATCAACTACGTTTCCGATAAAAGCTAGCGAAACAGTTTCTTTATTGTCTTTGGCTGTTCGCACACGAGCAACAAGCGTACTCATATCCTCGATTAATTCATCAACCCAGCCTTGTGAATGGCGCTTGGTTGCTGCCGCCGGATTTATTTCGGCACAGATAGTTATACATCCGGCAATATTGCCTGCCTTAGGCTGCGCTCCGCTCATGCCACCTAAACCTGCTGTCAGGAAAATTTTTCCTTTAGAATCAGCGTCCTTGCCCAATTTTTTCCGGAAAGCATTCATTACGGTAATGGTGGTACCATGAACGATCCCTTGAGGACCAATATACATGTAAGAACCAGCCGTCATTTGTCCGTATTGGGTTACGCCTAAAGCATTGTAACGCTCCAAATCATCAGGTGAAGAGTAATTTGGAATCATCATCCCATTGGTAACAACCACACGTGGAGCAGATTTCCCGGAAGGGAATAAACCCTGTGGGTGACCACTATAAATATTCAACGTTTGCTCATCAGTCATCGTTGCCAGCAGCTGCATAGTTAACAGGTATTGAGCCCAATTTTGAAACACAGCACCGTTTCCTCCATAAGTTATTAGCTCGTGAGGATGCTGAGCTATGGCAGGATCAAGATTATTTTGAATCATGAGCATGATTGCTGCCGCCTGAATACTCTTACAAGGATATTCATGAATTGGCCGTGCATACATCGCATAATCAGGTCTGAAACGATACATATAAATACGACCGAAAGTTTCCAGCTCTTCTAAAAACTCTTCAGCCAGTTCTTTATGCCACTGTTTAGGAAAATAACGTAAAGCATTGCGCAGACTCAGTTTTTTCTCTTCTCTGCTTAATAGTTGTTTTCTAATTGGCGCATGGCTTACAGCTGTATCGTATGCTTTTTTTGCCGGCAATTCAACAGGAATGCCTTGAAGTACTTGTTCTTTGAATGTCATAGTGGTATTAATGACCTTTAGTTTATTGATTAAATTGGTTCAGCAAAAATAAGCGCTGCATGCTCATAACTGAAACTATCCACAAAAAATTCCGATACAATTAATAACAGTACTACGCATTTAAGAAAAAGATCGAACGAAATAAATTACAAAAGGCCCTTTTCCAATGGTTATATCACCTTTTTCCCATTTTAAGCTTATCTTCGCCCACCTATTTACTTAATGCAATTTCCAATGAAAAAAACTCTACTTATCATTTGTTTTTTGGCTATTTCAATTACAGCTGTTTATTCACAAAAAATTGGCTGGGGACTTAAAGCTACTTATCAGAAAAGTAACTATTCAAAATTCGGATTAAAAGAACGTGAAGGCTCTGGCGATATTCCTTCGGAAAGAAATAGCTTTTCTTTGTCTGTTTTTCTTGAAAAGAACCTAAACAACAATTTATCATTTCAACCGAATCTGACTTTTACCAATCGTGACATGTTCCTTCCTGTGTATGCGCGTTTCTACACAGATGAATCTATGAGTACCATTCAATACTACGAAGGAATGACCATAGATCTAAGTTACATACAAATGCCACTACTGTTTAGGTATCATCCATTTCCATATCTGAATATTTATGCTGGACCTAGTATCGGACTGGCAGTAAAAACTCAAGCAAAGTTAAGAAACAGCTACTATGATGCTCAAACTGGTTACTTTCTCGGCTCAAACTATACTAAATCAACAAAAAAGGAAGAAAAAGAGCTTTTCAACTCATTTGATGCAGGAATTCAATTTGGTTTGGGGATAGAGTATAAAAAATTTGAGTTGGGCGTATTTTATGAAGAAAGTTTTATATCTCCCTTCAAAGACCGAGATGGCATTTTCAGCTACAAACCAAGATTCAGGGCTCCTTATGTTTCGCTTGGCTATAGGTTCAAATAACCTATTTAACAGAAAGACTTCTTACGGTATATAAGAAGTCTTTTTTATTTTATCCTTCAGCGGTTGTGGGATCAATGATACTATAAACTCTGGCAATACTGTTCGCCGGAAATCCTCCCTGATCAGCATGTTGTTGCACTGTTTTCTCATCCGGTGCAATATAAACACAATACAATTTATCACCCGTTACATAACTGTGAACCCACTGGATTTCAGGACCCATACTCCTTAAAACATTACATGATTTTTGGGAAATACCTATTAGCTCATCTTTTGAAAGATTTCCTGCATTAGGTATCTCTCTTTCAATAACAAATTTTGGCATAAAGACCTCCTGTTTTTTGAAAAGTTTGCATTGATTATTAGTTGTGATACTGTACAAAAAAATGGCGGGATGATCGCTTGAAGGAGATACAATTTAGTCAATTTACCCAAAAAATAAAACGCTGTTTAAACTTTATTTCGTTCGGCATTTCCGGCCTGTTTGTCCGTCCTTTGCTTGGCGTCATGTTTAACCTTAGCCTCATCAATTGAATGAGTGGCATGTATTCCCTCCGTTTTTGAGAGTTCGGAAAGTTTGATGTAAAATCTCTTTAGCACAATTAAATCTTCTTCTGTCAGATCCTCAATATCGATTAACCGATTGCTAGCTCCTTTGGTACAAGCAATAAGTTCATTCAATTTTAATTGGAGGGCCATTGTGTCTTTGTTCTGGCTTTGTTGAATTACAAAAACCATCAAAAAAGTAATAATTGTTGTTCCTGTATTTATGACCAATTGCCAAGTATCAGAATAATTAAAAATTGGACCGCTAACAGCCCAAACAATTATTACTGCAAGAGCAACGATAAATGCAGTTGGGCTGCCAGTTACTTTCGTAATCTTGGTAGAAAATCTGTCAAAAAAACCTGAAAATTTTCTTTTAGTTCTTTTCTCCATAGAAGTATTAATTAAGTTAAGGCATTCATATATTGCTACTTATACAAGGCAATTATTAATCCAAATAGCACGCAGCTTTAATAGTCGACGGTAATTGATAATTTAGCAGATTGATACAACTGCTTGCAAACGCAAGCAGGTTAAAAATTATATAAATGACCCCTGCAGAAATCAATAATAAATGGTCGAAGCTACAGCAAAAGATTGCTGACGATTTTGACAACGATACTCCAGACTTAAAAGTGATGCTTTTTTTAATTGGAGTACAAGAGCTTGGAAAAGGTCCACAAAAGTTTTCCAAACGACAGAAAGAAGAATTAATGCATATTGCCACTTGTCGCCTGTTTAGTGAAATGGGATTTTATGAGCTCGAAGGCCTTGATCAGGATGGATGGCCGCATTGGAAAAAAACAAAAAATCTTCCTAACTATACATTACTAGAGCAAGAATTACTAATGAAATCATTAATTGTTCACTATTTTGAGCAATTATATGATATCAGCTTTTAACTAAAACCATATGAAGAAAGTTTTTTACTGCCTATTATTAATCGCTGGAATCGTTGTTTCCAATTCATCATTTGCACAAAAGAAACCAACCAATTATTACGTTAAATTAAGTACTGACTCGGGCAGTTGTACCATCCGACTTTATAATGAAACACCCTTGCACCGGGACAATTTCATTAAGCTCACCGAAAAACATTTTTACGACAGTTTGTTATTTCACAGAGTGATTAAGGATTTCATGATTCAGGGTGGAGATCCTGATTCAAAAAATGCCCCTGCGGGTAAAATGCTTGGTAATGGAGATGCTGGTTATACAGTTGCGGCAGAATTTAATGACAGTTTATTTCACAAAAAAGGAGTATTAGCTGCAGCACGCGATAATAATCCGGCAAAAGCTTCAAGCGGTTGTCAGTTCTATATTGTACAGGGTAAGAAATATACAGAAGCTGACCTTGATCGGATTGAGCAAACTCGTTTACAGGGCAAAAAAATCCCTTTATCACAGCGTGAGGTCTATAAAACCATTGGGGGAACTCCGTTTCTTGACCGTAATTATACGGTTTACGGTGAAGTGGTTGAAGGCATTGAATTGGTTGATAAGATTGCAGCTACCAAGACGGATGGAAATGATCGTCCGATTCAGGATATGAGGATGAAAGTGGAGTTGCTAAGTAAAAAGGAAACAAGGAAATTAGAGAAGAAGCTTAAAAAAGAAAAGGAAAAGAAAAAATGAGAATAATATCCTATAACGTTAATGGCATCCGTTCAGCTATTTCAAAAGGATGGTTAAACTGGCTCCAGGCAACCGATGCAGACGTTGTTTGTTTACAGGAAATAAAGGCTCATCCCGAAAATATACCTGAGGAGATCACTCTGCTTGAAGATATGGGCTACAAATATCAATATTGGTATCCGGCGCAGAAAAAAGGATATAGTGGCGTTGCGATTCTTTCACGTATTCAGCCTGAATCGGTTGAGTTTGGCTGTGGCCATGAGCAATATGATTTCGAGGGGCGTGTGGTGCGTGCTGATTTTCCGAACGTTTCTGTCATGAGTGTTTATCTGCCATCAGGATCAAGCGGCGAGGAGCGACAAGGGATAAAATTTGAGTTTATGAAATTTTTTATGGAGTATGCTACACAGACCCGTTGGAAATACCCAAAACTCATTATTTCTGGCGACTATAATATTTGCCATCGACCTATCGATATTCATAACCCAAAATCAAATGCTAATTCCTCAGGTTTCTTACCTGAAGAACGCGAATGGATGGAAAAATTCATCAACGCAGGCTTTATAGACACATTCCGACACTTTAATCAGGAACCTCATAATTATACCTGGTGGAGTTTCAGAGCAAATTCAAGAGCCAAAAACTTAGGGTGGCGTATTGATTATCATATGGCTACCAAAGAACTGGAAATGGAACTAAAACGTGCAACAATATTACCAGATGCAAGACATTCGGATCACTGTCCGATTTTAGTAGAGATTTAGTATTTATTACGGGTTTATATGTTACGAATTGAATTTTTCGTTTTTTAATGCGTGTAACGATTCGTAATACCTAACTCGTAACTCGTAATTTAACAGACCATGATCATCATTAATATAAAACAACTTTGCGGCATTCAATCTCCAGATAAACGCTTGTTACAGGGGAAAGAAATGACTGACTTACCCTCCATTGAAAATGCTTGGTTAAAAGTAACCGATGGAAAAATCGCAGATTTTGGTTTAATGACCGAACTAGACCCTGCAACCTTTGAAAATGCTGATGAAGTTATTGATGCCACCGGAAAATTAATTCTTCCAACATGGTGCGACTCACATACTCACCTGGTATTTGCCGCCTCAAGAGAGGAAGAGTTTCTGATGAAAATTCAAGGCAAAACCTATGAGGAAATAACAGCGGCAGGTGGAGGAATCTTAAATTCAGCAAGAAAGCTGGCACATACACCAGAAGAAGAGTTATATAATTCGGCTGCTAAAAGGCTAAATGAATTAATCGGCCTGGGAACGGGAGCCATTGAAATTAAAAGTGGATATGGTTTAAGCTATGACGCAGAGTTAAAGATGCTCCGAGTTATCCGTAAGCTAAAAGAAAACTTTTCTATTCCTGTAAAAGCTACCTTTTTAGGGGCTCATGCTTTTCCTGCAGAATACAAACAAGATCACAAAGGTTATATCGATTTACTAATAACTAAACTTTTACCACAAATAGCTGATGAAGGCTTGGCAGATTATATTGATGCCTTTTGTGAACAAAATTATTTTTCAATAGAAGAGACTGAACAAATAATTGACGCGGGAGCCAAATACGGGTTAAAAGCAAAGATTCATGCTAACCAATTTACGAATACCGGAGCGGTACAGGCTTGTGTCAGAAAAGGTGCTCTTTCTGTAGATCATTTAGAGGTTACCGATGATGCTGTGATCGAATCTTTGAAAGGATCGGAAACAATTGCAACGCTTTTACCCTCATGTTCATTGTTCATTAATATTCCTTTTGCCAATGCACGCGGCATGATAGATGCAGGACTTGGTGTTGCGTTGGCATCTGATTTTAATCCGGGTACCACACCTTCGGGCAACATGAACCTGGTAGTAGCTCTTGCCTGCATGCGAATGAAAATGTTGCCAGCCGAAGCAATAAATGCTGCCACATTGAATGGCGCATACGCAATGGATCTTTCTTCATCTTATGGAAGTATTTCTAAAGGAAAACAAGCTAATTTTATGCTAACCAAAGAGATCCCATCAGTTACTTTTATGCCTTATTCGTTTGGATCGAACCATATAGATACAATTTTTATCAATGGTAAAAAATATTAACTTACTGATAAAAAACAATTTAATAAATGATTTTAGTATCAAGGAGGTTTTTAAACTTAATTACTGGGAAATTTGCCCAAGCAATAACGCTTTGGCCTTTTATCATATTAAAATCAAAAGAACTACGCACTGACAGGTCGTTAATAAACCATGAACGTATTCATTTACGACAACAACTGGAGTTATTTTTAATCGGCTTTTATCTTTGGTACCTGATCGAATTTTTAGTCCGTTTAGCACAAAAGAAGGATTTCACCAATGCCTATTATGCCATAAGTTTCGAACGCGAAGCCTATCTACATGATTTAGATTTTGGTTATTTAAAACACCGACGACTTTTTGCTTTTTTTAAGTACATTTAAATTTATCCCCTCAAACAATGAAATTACAAACTTACTCCGAAGACTATATTTTAAGCCTGACTTCTGTACGTGATAATGAAGTAAAACTTGGTGAACGAGTTTTAACCGTTTCATCCATTAATACTTTTTTTGAAGATCTTGTTAATTCTCCAGCTCGTTTTGTTTTGTTGGGTTTACCGGAAGATATTGGAGTGAAGGCTAACTTCGGACGCACAGGTGCAAGATCAGCCTGGACACAAGCATTAAAATCTTTTTTAAATGTACAGAGCAATGACTACTTATCAGGAAGTGAAACTTTAGTTTTAGGTCATATTGATTTCGCTGATTTGCTCGAGCAAGCTGAGAAACTAAATCCATTATTTGAAGAACAAGCCACACAACTCAGAAACTTGGTTGAAGAAGTTGATAAGCGGGTAATTAAAATTGTAAAACTGATTGTTAAAGCAGGAAAGCTGCCCATTATAATTGGTGGTGGTCATAATAACTCTTATCCAATTATTAAGGCTGTTGCAGAAGGTTTACATGAAGGTGGAAGTAGTGCAGAAAAAGCGATCAATTGTATTAACCTTGACCCTCATTCGGATTTCAGACCTCTTGAAGGCCGACACAGTGGCAATGGATTCAGTTATGCTCATAATGAAGGGGTGTTGAAGCGCTATTTTATTCTTGGTATACATCAAAACTATCAACCACAAGAAGTGTTGAGCGTTCTTAAAACGCATCCTGATTTAGGATATATCACTTTTGAAAGTATAACGCTATTAGACAAGACTGATTTCGGTTCGGCAGTAATGGATGGGATTAATTTTGTTAAGGATCGACCCGCCGGTATCGAAATAGATATGGATGCCCTTACGATGATGCCATCAAGTGCTGAAACGCCAAGTGGCTTTTTGGTAAATAATGCCCGACAATATATTCATCGTGCCGGTTGCTTATTAGATCCGGCCTATTTGCATATAGCAGAAGGAGCTCCATCATTAAGTGGAAATCCGGAAGATAACAGGGTAGCAAAAACTATTGCTTATTTGATCACTGATTTCATGAAGGCTATCCGTCCGCCTGCTAAAAGTAAATAATTCCAGAAGGAGTGATACAGGCGTTTAATGGAAAATCATATTCGTCTGTATCATTTATCCTTTCAATAGGTTCAAATTGAGACAAACCAATCGTTTTAATATCTGATCGGCATTCGATTAAAAAACGATCATAGAACCCCTTCCCATATCCCACACGAAACCCTTTTTTGTCAATCGCCAGCAGAGGGACCAATATCATATCAATTCTCTCCGGACTAATTTTGTTACCGCTCACAGGCTCCGGAATGTTCCAATTATTCTTCTCAATAACCAAATCATCATCGATTAAAAAATGAGTAAGGGTTAGTGATGAGAAATTACTTTGTGGAACAGCTATTTTAATATGAGGATACTTCTTGTGAAGATAATCGACCATCAAGGAGGTATCTATCTCATGTTTCTCCACAATAGACAAAAATAGATGCAGCACATTAACTCCAGCAAGATCTATCTGTTTAAACTGCTCAAGAATAGCTGTATTAATCAACCTGAATTCAGATTCACCTAATGCTTTGCGTTTTTCAAGAAATAATTTCCTGAGCTGGGCTTTTCTTGTCTCCAATTTAACAGCTGTGTTCCTTTAAAATTAATAAAGCAATCTAAACTTAATTGTATGCTCGATCTTTTTCAGGGCCTTAATCACTTTCTTGTCGTATTCGGTATTAACATCTGTGATCACATAGCCAATCTGATCGTTTGTTTTCAGGTACTGCGCTAAAATATTTATATCATGATCAGCCATCACACTATTGATCTGCGCCATTATTCCAGGCACATTATGGTGTATATGAATCAATCGGTGCGCTTTTTCCTGCTTTAACAACTGAATATTTGGAAAGTTACAGCTTAAATAGCTTGAGCCTTTATTAATGAAATCGGCCATGCGTTTAGGAATAAACTCACTATTTCTTGGATTGCTTTTGCGGTCGTCAAAAACAACCATGCCCATTCGCGTGCATAAGTTCAGATCGATCTTATCTTTGGCGCTTCCCAAACAACCAATTGTTTTTAAAGTAATCGCTCTGCTTAACTTTTCATTTTCAACCGTTACACCGTTACCTAAAAGCAACATCCCAACATCTGCCACATATTTTTCTTCGAATGATGTTTTATGTCTGATTGAAAAACCATCCTTTTTTAAGATTGACAATGATTCTTCATGAATATCGCCAATGCACAAACATAATATCCTGTTCTTAGGATACGATATAGCCATTGGAAGGTTGTTCACATACAAGAATTCATCGAAGCTAGGTAAAACGTGATCGGCATTTTTCACTACGTTTGAGCGTTCAATATTTTCTGTGTAAGCAAAAAACTTTTTGATCAGACCAGACTCTTTTAACTGAAAGTCTGAGTAACCATCACCTATTCCGTAAAGATTACCTTCCCAATTAAGTTGTTTCAAAAGCTTCACCTTTCCACCTTCTTGAGAAAGTGGGTTGGTAATATCGTAACCTATAATAGTTCCCTGTTCGTTAAATTCAAATGTATTCGCGTAAATATTCTCTGATTTGATCTTGTAATCGCTTACCACCGGAGTAATAAACTCCTTGAAACCACCTGAAACAATAAAAACTTCGTCGGCGTGTTTCTCAAAGAATTTTCGATTGCGAGAGAATGAAGAAGAAACCTTTTTCTTTAAAACCTTAACCAACTTCTGAAGATGCTCACTATTGGCACCCAGTAATTTAACTCGTTCGCGCAAACTATCAGTAAACGACATCCTTCCTTCCATTGCAGCATTGGTATAATCCTCAATCTGCTTTAGCACTTTATCCTTGTCAGGGTGACCTTTTAATGAAATCTTTACCAATTCATCCAGTGCCTCTACTTGAGTAAACGTACTGTCGAAATCAATTATATATCGGTTCTTCAAAATGAAATCAATTTAATTTGCCATCAAAAATGCAAAATTAACAACGTATTTCCACATAAAATAGCAATATACAAACAAAATGGAATCAAAATTACAAATAGTTAATCTAGCCTCTTAGTGTTTTCTGCTTTTCGCAGATATAACGAATGGATTCATCGAGAGGTATAAAGTGGTGGTCGATCGACTTTAGCAATTTTTCATTAGAATAATATTGTTTAACAGGTGCAGCAACGGCTGTATCCTTCGTTAACGAAGCCTCTTTCCCGGTAATCAATGAAATAAACTTGGCTAATCGCCACCCAATTGACAGATGCCATTTCTTTACTAAAATTGATGGAGCTGGCTTATTTAAGTTTTTAGCGATAAGGGAAAACAATTCTTTAAAACTGAGATTGCCACCGTTAATAATAAATCGTTGATTGATGATATCACTTTCCATCAGTCTGATCATAGTAGCAGTCACATCCCGTACATCCACATAACCACAACCGCCTTCGGCATAAATTTTACTGCCTTTATCAATCATCCCAAAAAGCCGGCCACTTCCCTTAGCCCAATTATCCATTCCAATAATAATTGACGGATTTACCACAATGGCATTTAGTCCCTCGGCAGTTCCCCTCCAAACTTCGTTTTCACTTTCATACTTACTAACCGCATAAGCTGAATTTGTAGGCGCATATTCGAATTTGTGATCCTCATGAATAATTTCACCAGGCTTACCAAATCCAATAGCTGCTATCGAGCTAACATGTACCAATTTATCTACACCCATATTAAGGCATGCATTAACGACATTTGCCGTGCCTTCAATATTGGTTTTGTACATTTCAGCTTTGTACTTTGGATTGAGGGCTACCTTAGCTGCACAATGGTAAACTTTTGAAACACCCTGCAACGCATCTTCAAGAGAAAAGTAATCCAGCACATCACCATCTACCCATTCTATAGCAAGCTGTTTAATATTTTCCGGAATTTCAGCGGAGGCTCGTTTAATTGCACGTACCTTCTGTCCGGAATTTATAAGATCAAGCGCAAGATGAGAACCTAGAAAGCCTGTAGCGCCAGTAATAAGAATCATGTACCTTGTTTTCCTTTTTTAGCACTGCAAGATACGGATTTTCTAGTTTCAGCATTATTTAAACAACAGATTTTAAGATTATGGATTCATCCCAATTAAAAAAAACTCTATATAAGATGGAGCATTGTTAATAACTCCTTCCGTCAAAGATTTCCTTTTTCCTTTTTCCTTCGTTACTTTGTTGCTGCAAAAACCCGTACTCAATGAACCTTTCCGACTTTTTAGCTCCCGTTAATCTTGATTCGCTAAGACCTGAAAAGGGATTTCAGTCTGCCAGTTTTGGTGCTGTATTTTCTATTTATGAAGAGCCCGGATCTTTTCCTGAGCTGGAAGGCATTAACCTGGCACTGGTTGGAGTGGAGGAGGACCGTTATTCTATCAATAATGAGGGCTGCTCGCAAGCACCTGATCATATCAGAGCCTATTTATATGCTTTAAATGAAGGCAGTTTCAAGAGTAACATTGTGGATCTTGGCAATATTAAGCCCGGTGAATCAGTACGCGACACTTATGTTGCCCTCAAAGTTGTGTGCGAAGAGTTGATGAAACTGAATATCGTCCCGATTATTTTGGGTGGTGGGCAAGATCTAACCTATGCACAATATCTCGCTTATGAGGGAATTGAACAACGAGTAGATCTGGTAGCTATCGATAATCATTTTGATCTGGACGCAGCAGCGGAAGATCTTCAGAACAATTCTAAATCTTACTTAAACAGTATTATTCTTCATGAACCCAACAATCTATTCAACTATAGCAATATTGGTTATCAAACCTATTTTGTAAACCAGGAGAGTCTGCGGTTGATGGATAAGATGTATTTCGATACACATCGTGTAGGAGAAATGGTTCAAAATTTACAGAATACCGAACCAATTATCCGGAATGCAAACATGATTTCATTTGATATTTCTGCCATTCGCCAAAGCGATGCTCCGGGAAATGCCAATACAACACCTAACGGGTTTTATGGTGAGCAGGCTTGTCAAATGTGTCGTTATGCAGGGATGAGCGACAAATTGCTGTCGATTGGATTTTATGAGATCAATCCAAAATTTGACCGTCACGGACAAACCTCACATTTGATTGCTCAAATGATCTGGTGTTTTATTGAAGGTTATTATAATCGTAAACAAGATTACCCTTTCAACCCAACGGAAGACATGACCAAGTACCGTGCTTTCATTACCAATGACAGTCACGAAGTAATTTTCTATAAAAGCCCGAAAACCGGGAGATGGTGGATGCAGGTTCCTTTTCCAAACAATACAAAAAATGAACGCTTTTACTTGGTTCCTTGCAGTTATTCGGATTATCAGACTGCAAGCAATGGAGAAGTTCCTGACAGATGGTGGAGAACATTTCAAAAACTTATATAAGATTTCTGTAGCGTCATTTTCGATGCCTGGAGCCCATTGATCCTGAGACAAGAATTGCACCTCCAATAAGGATCAAAGCGCCTCCCAGTAAGATAGCCCATAAACCGATCGGACTACCGAATATAGCAAAGATTCCGGCTACTAAAAGGAACGCACCTACTATCATTAATGAGGCCCCTGTCAAAGTTTTTGCGTTTTGTGGAGGTGGAGGAGAAGCTGCTTTATATTTTTCCGACAAACTATTTATTCGTTTGTTCAGCTTTTCCTGCTGCTTAACACTCAGTTGCTGATTTTTTTTTGCGCTTATAATTTGTGTGAGTGATCCTTGGGAATATTCATCCGGCATCTCTACTTTCCTAATCGTTTTTTTGCTCTGATATTCAGGATGAATGATCGGTAACTCATCATCTACCTGTGGAGCTACTTCCTGTTCAATAATAGTCTTTTCAATCACAGTGGCTTCAAGATCTTTTACAGAAATACATTCCAATGAAGGAGGGCGTTGGGGAAGCTGTTCGTTTACCCGGACAAAACGGATGTCACGGGAACATGCAGAAAACAAAAATGCTACAAGGAAGATGATGGTTATCCGCATAGATCAGTTATGATGAACATTTTTCATCATTAATCTAAGCATTTTTTCTTGATTTATGCAAAAAATCCCATCACAGCTAAACCGGATGGGATTTAAGGAAGTATTTACAAAACCTATTGAAGGTCGAAACCTATGTCTTTACGATAGTATTTTCCTTCAAAGTTTATTTTTTGTGCATTTGCATTGGAAACCGCCAACGCAGAAGGAATATCATTTCCTAATGTGGTAACAGCAATCACACGACCACCGGCAGTAACCACTTTTCCACCTTTTTGCTCGGTACCTGCATGAAAAACAATGCTACCTTCCGTTGCATTAAATCCGGTAATTTCTTTTCCTTTTTCATAATCTCCGGGATAACCACCCGCCACCAACATAATTGTGGTAGCTGTGCGCTCATCCACTTCAAATGATTTCTCTGAAAGATTTTCCTGCGCAACACCTAAAAACAGATCAACAAGATCTGACTTAATACGTGGTAAAACGCTTTCGGTTTCAGGGTCACCCATACGCACGTTGTATTCAATCACATATGGATCACCACCATCATTCATCAGTCCGATAAAAATAAACCCTTTATAGGGGATGTTATCTTTCTTTAAACCCTCAACGGTAGGAATAACAATTTGTTCTTCAACCTTTTTAATGAATTCTTCGTTTGCAAAAGGTACTGGAGAAATTGAACCCATACCCCCTGTATTTAAACCAGTGTCGCCTTCGCCAATTCGTTTATAGTCTTTGGCAGATGGTAACAATTTATAGTTTTTCCCGTCAGTTAATACGAATACTGAAAGTTCAATCCCTTTTAAGAATTGCTCTACCACAACTGTTTTACTTGCATCACCAAACTTGGCATCAGCAAGCATTGCTGTTAATTCTTGCTTTGCATCTTCAAGTGTTTCGCAAATCAACACTCCTTTACCAGCGGCCAATCCATCAGCTTTTAACACAATTGGCAATGATTGTGTTTCCAAATAGCTTAAACCCTCAGCTAACGTCTCAGCGGTAAAACTTTCATAAGCAGCTGTTGGAATATTATGACGTTGCATAAACTGCTTTGAGAAATCTTTACTTCCTTCGAGCGTAGCACCTAATTTTTGCGGTCCGATAACCGGAACATCTTTCAATTGATCATCGGCCAGGAAAAAATCATGAACACCTTTTACCAGCGGTTCTTCAGGACCAACCACTACCATGTCAATGCCTTTATCAAGTACAAATGTTTTAATAGCATTGAAATCAGTTGCCTTGATAGCTACGTTTTCACCACATTGCGATGTCCCAGCATTTCCGGGAGCTATGTATAATTTGCTCAATTTATCGCTTTGCGAGATTTTCCATGCGAAGGCGTGTTCGCGGCCGCCCGATCCGAGGAGTAAAATGTTCATGTAAAATAAATTCCCTAATGGTTACAATTCATGAAAGAAGATTCTTCTGGAGTAAAAGCCTTTCATTATTCAAGAATTGTGGCAAAGATAAAAAATTGAATTGTGGTGGCAATTATTAAATAGACAGTAAATTAATTGGTGTATAAAACAAAACTTCAATAAGTTGTTGTAAATTAATAGCATGCATATAGTCATTATCTCATCAAGCGTAAGAATTGGCCGTAACAGTCATCGGGTGGCCCTTTATTTCAAAAATTATATAACAGAAAACAAACTGGCAACTGTGGAAATTCTTGATTTGAATGAATACAAATTTCCTGTATTTGATGAACGATTACGATTTATGAAAGATCCTTCGCCACAAATATTACAGTTTACCGATAAAATTAAAGCAGCGGATGGTGTAATTATCGTAACACCGGAATACAATGGCGGTTATCCTGCTGCGTTGAAAAATGTGATCGATTTGCTTTACGATGAATGGAAACGTAAACCGTTGGCATTGGCAACTGCATCAGCAGGACCGTTTGGAGGAGCTCAGGTTACCACCTCTCTTGTTTTTACGTTATGGAAAATAGGATTCTGGCTAGTTCCAGCCATGTTTGCGGTGCCAAAAGTTCAGGATTCGTATGATGAGAACGGTGTTCCTGTCAACAAGGAACTAACAGATAAGCTGGCGAAAGGGTTTATCGGAGAACTGATTTGGTGCATGGAAGCAAAAAAAAGAATGCATGAATAGTCACAGAAATAATTTATTATGAAATATAAACTAGAGAAACCTGTACATGGGCTCATTGGCACAGCTAACTATCAGTGTACCATTGAATGGAGAAACGGAGTATTTATTTCAGATGAACCTGAATCAACAGGAGGCAAGGATGAAGGGCCCGATCCGTTTACCTTACTACTCTCTTCCCTAGCCTCTTGCACGTTAATTACTCTTAGAATGTACATTGATCGTAAGAACCTAGACATTCCACGCATTGCTGTGAATGCAAATATGTACCAGGAAATTAAAGACGGTATTACCACTACTATTATTGACAGAGACATTCAGTTTTTGAGCCGTGTTGAGAAAGATGTGAAAACCAAATTGGTGGAAATTGCCAAAATGTGCCCCATTTCTAAGATACTAGAGCAAAACGCCCAGGTTAGGACATTTGTTTTCAGGGATACATTTGAAACAGAAAAGGTGATCGATTATAAGGACGATGATATAAC
>RCUT01000627.1_pt1 | contig 18051 bp, 20 predicted proteins | sample 2166171 | NCBI WGS metagenome assembly RCUT01 (sample SAMN09932757, study PRJNA488358) | compost metagenome | isolation source: compost soil in 4-hydroxybenzoic | place: Germany: Experimental Botanical Garden
AAGGAACGCAGATGTCGATCACTGTACAGAAAACAATCCCCGCTGCGCGTATGCGCCAGTTCCATCAGATGGTTGATAGGTGGCTTGAGGAGGGTCCAATCAAGCTCGCGACGAATGCCACAATAACCGCAATGGACAATGCCGGAATCACGAAAGCTGAACAGTCCGCTATCATCGAGGATCGAGATATCATCATGAAATACAATATGCGCCTCGGTGTAATCAGCGAAGTATTCGCCCCAGCCATCGAGAGAACAGTGAATTCGTCTCGGTCAGGAAGTGAAGCACAGGATGAGATTGCTCGGTTGATTGTGACTGCAGTAGGCATCCGTCAGGAAGATGACAGTGAACTGGTCACATTCACCTTTACGACGGAAGATGAGGCAGACGCATTCGATAAAGCCATCTAATACATCGCGAGCGGTTTTGAATTTGATTGATTGACAAGCACCCTGCCACCCTGCCGACGATAATTCCGTTCAGAATAGGGGGCGAAGTCGGCAATGTCCGCTATTGGCGGATATTGTTGATTTAGTCGGGCGGTTCTTCACGTGGGCATCAGACCGTTTTGGGGCCGCCAGAAGAATGCCTCTCCAGTCTCATGAGCCATGGAAGCGGACGTCATACGTCGAAAAAAGCAACCCTCCTGTTGACGAGACGGTCATTGCTAAACGGCAACGACAACCTTTCCCTTGGCGCGCCCTGTCTCGACATAAGCCAAGGCGTCTGCCGTCCGCGCGAAGGGAAATACCTTGTCCACGACAGGACGGATGGCGCCATTATCGATCAGCTTGGCAATCTCTCGCAGTTGCTGGCCTTCCGCCCGCATGAAGAGGAAGGAATAGTCGACGCCCCGGCTCTTTGCCCTCTTCAGAATGCCTCGGCTCAGCATCCGCGTGACAAGGCGCAGTATAAGGCTCAGCCGCAGGGACTTCGCGAAAGGGACGTCCGGCGGACCAGAGATCGAGATGAGCTTGCCACCCGGTTTCAGCACGTTCACCGACTTTGCCAGCGTCTTGGCATCCTGGCTGTTGAGCGCGAGATCGCACCCAGACAGTACCTGCTCGAAGTCCTGCCTTTTGTAGTCGATCACCACATCAGCGCCCAGGCTTTTCACAAGCTCGATATTCGCCGTACTTGTCGTGGTGGCAACTGTCGCGCCGAGATGTTTGGCGAGCTGGATGGCGAATGTGCCGACGCCGCCGGAACCGGCCTGAATGAACACCTTCTGGCCGGGCTTGACCTTGCCCACCTCGACGAGCGCCTGCCAGGCGGTTAGCCCGACCAGCGGGATCGACGCAGCCTGCTCCATGGAGAGGCTTTTCGGTTTCAGCGCGAGATCTGAGGCGTCAACCGCAATCATCTCCGCAAATGTGCCGATGCGACCGTCGCGCGGGCGGGCGTAAATTTCGTCGCCGGATTTGAACTGCCGCACATTGGCGCCGACGTGGATGACCGTTCCGGCCAGATCGTGACCGAGAATGAAGGGTGGACGATAGGGCAGGAACAACTTGAATTCGCCGTCGCGCACCTTGGAATCCAAAAGATTGATCGCGGTGGCCTCAATGCGAACCAGCACATCATTGGCGCCGATGACGGGATCGGGCATATCGGCCAGACGCAGCGGGGCCTTTTTCTTGTATTTGTCTACGACGAAGGCTTTCACGAGGGTCTCCAGTGTGAAACGATGATCATGTCAGGCAGCCAGGAAAGCCAAGGCTTTCGGCACGAATTCAGCATGGTATTAGAAGATGCCGCCATGGCCAGCATCTGCGTAGATCAACAGTCGGCATTGGGGATACGCTGAGCCAGATCGCGGCTGTTGGATGTCAACACCATGATATCATTGTCTCCGCTGGCTACGAGAACGGGAATGCGTATGCGTCCCAGATTCTGCGGTGCACGACACCCCCAGGCCTTGATGGCGCTGAGCTGGCGCATGAACGCACGCGGTGTAGGCCCCTTGTCACGGTTCATCTTGCGCTCGTTCAACCTTCGTGCAAGGCAGCGGTCACCTTTTTCCAGCCATCGATCTGCGCCTGGGTATAAATGCCTGGCGTGTCCTGGTAGCCTTATCCCTGCTGCGAAATCTGGGTGGCCTCGGAAACGATGCGCTGGGCGTAATATTCGGCAGTCAGGTCGCCGGGCACGAAGCCCGCGCCGGCGCGATTGCGGGTGAGTGGCGCCATGACGATGCGGTTCGTAAGGGTGAAGGCGCCTAGGGCGGTGGGTTCGAAGAGCGTGGTCTTGGTCATGATATACCTGTGACGTTTCTATTTATCGGCGCGGGTTCATCGACTGCGGAAAGCTCACGCCTGCGTGCGATAGCGTTCGGCAGGGAGCGCATTGACGAGATTGCCGAGCATGGCCTTGCGCGCGCCATCAAGCGCGTCCCACTGGCTGCCGTCGTGCAGCGGCGGGATCGTCACCGGTTCGCGGCGGTCGAATCCGACAAGGGCCGCATCCACCAGATCGCCCACTTCCATGACATTATTCATGGCGTTCACGTCGGCGCCCACATGATCCCAGATCTCGGTGCGGGTCGTGGCGGGAAGCACAGCCTGGATGTACACACCTTTCGGTCCAAGCTCGTGGGCGAGTCCCTGTGACAGGAACAGGACAAAGGCCTTGGTCGCGCCATAAACGGTCATGCCGAATTCGGGGACGAGCCCAACGACCGAACCGATGTTGACGATCGCGCCTTCGCCCGCATTGGCAAGACGGGGAGCAATGGCGCTGGCAAGCCGGACCAGTGCGGTCGCGTTGAGTGCAACGAGCTTGGTCATGTCATCGGCGTTCTGGTCGACGAAAGTTCCTCCGATTGCCGCACCGGCATTGTTGACGAGAACGCCGATGCGCTCATCGTCGCGCAACCTGGTCTCGACCTTAACAAGATCCTCAGCCTTGGTGAGATCGGCCTGGAGGATGTCGATTGCGACGCCGGTTTCCTGGCGCAGACGGCTTGCAAGCGCCTCCATTCGCACAGCGTCTCGGGCGACAAGCACGAGATCATGGCCGCGGCGTGCGAAGCGTTCGGCATAGGTTGCCCCAATGCCTGTGGAGGCGCCGGTTATCAGAACTGCAGGAATCTGACTCATTTTGGATTGTTCTTTTCTGTGGTTGATCCTATATTCATGACGATCATCATGATTGGATTTAAATATGATGGCCATCATGTAAATGTCAATGGCCAGCTCGGAGTATTTTGGAAATGAAAGTCAGCCGAGAACAGATGGCGGAAAATCGTCGCCGCATCCTGGACGTCGCCAGCCGATTGTTTAAGGATAAGGGATTCGATGCGGTCAGCGTCGCTGAGGTCATGAAGGCAGCCGGCATGACCCATGGCGGCTTCTATGGCCATTTCAGTTCGAAGGACGAGCTGGTCGCCCAGACGCTTGTCCATGCGCTTGCGGCAGACAGTTTCGGGGACGGCAAGTTCAGTGGCTTCGTCCGCTCCTATCTGGCGCCTCGTCATCGTGACAACCCCGGCAACGGATGCCCGATGGCAGGCTTGGCCGCCGCAATTCGCCACCAGACACCTGCCGCGAAAGCGGCCATGACTGAAGGGCTACGCAACCAAATCGCACGTATCGAAGATGCCCTTCCGGACCAAGACGCAACCGGCAAGCACCGTGCAGCGATTGGAAGCTGGGCGGCCATGGTCGGAGCGGTCATCCTGGCCAGAGCGGTTGATGATCCTGAACTGTCAGACGAAGTTCTTGAGCAGACGCGTGCCTGGATCGACGCCAGAGTCGGCTAAGGGCATCGGAAAGCACGCATTTAGAGCGCCTGATCTATGCCTGCTGCGAGGAAACGATCGAATCTCGGGAGCGGCCCTCTGAGCCTGGACGCGGCCCTGGCTCCACGCAGACTTGTAATTTTCAGATGGATAAGATGCCGCTAAAATGTAAGCAGCGGTCCCCTGACACGTATCACGCGCCCAAGCCACATAGCTTTGCGCCACGGAGCCGCCGCCAAGTCGGTTATTTAGGCGAGTTGAATTTGTCTGGGTGTTTGGAATCGAGATAGAGCTGGGCGTAAGCAATCACGCAGTTTCGGTGTACAGCGAATGGGACTTTCCCTCATCTTAATGATCGGCCTGCTTGCCGGGATCATCAGTGGCATAATTGGTACTGGCTCTTCCATCATGCTCGTCCCGGTCTTGGCCTATGTCTATGGGCCAAAAGAAGCTGTACCAATAATGGCGGTGGCCGCCGTCATGGCAAATATTGCCCGGATTCTTGCGTGGTGGCGGGGAGTTGATTGGCGTGCTGTGGCAGCCTATGCGGTTGCCGGCGTTCCTGCAGCGGTTCTTGGTGCACGAACGATGCTTGTTCTGCCGCCCCGGGCAGTAGATGCGGCAATTGGAGTATTCTTGCTCTTGATGATCCCCGGACGTCGCTGGTTGGCAGCAAACCTTATCCATTTAAGGTTACCCCATTGGCCGCAGCCGGAGCATGCATCGGCTTCTTGACCGGGATCGTGGCCTCTTCTGGACCTGCCTCCGTACCAGTGTTCATCGGTTATGGTCTGACCAAGGGAGCCTTTATCGGAACCGAAGCTGCAGCTTCGTTAGTGATCTACACTGCCAAAACGCTTACCTTTCAGGGCTCTGGAGCACTTCCTTTCGCTGTTATCCTGAAGGGCCTAACTGTGGGCGCCTCTCTCATGGTCGGTTCCTTTATAGCGAAACCTTTCCTTCTCCGTCTCACGCCCGAAGCTTTTCGCCATATCATGGATGCGCTGCTGGTTACCTCAGGACTCAGCCTGCTTTGGGGAGCGACAATTTAAGCAAGGCCTACGAGGGCAACATGATCGAGCATCTCCACCCTTGCTCGTTGGCACGCTGATCTACACATCTGCCTTCATTCTTCTGTGCTTCAACGCCCGAACTGCCGGATAAGCCGGACAGTGTCTGCCGTTTCGCCCAGAGCGTCGGGGTAACAACCAATCTCGCCTTCGTACTCGGCCACCTGCTGCTTCGGCCGCTCGCCAACTCTGGATACTCAAAGTCCGGCAGGCAATGGAGATCGAAACGAGCTGGTCGCCAATCATTGTCGCCGTTCGGCTCGCCAGCATCGGCTCTAGCATGTGGTGGGCACGCCTAAATCCCGAACGAGTGCATGCCCGGACCAGAGCGAAGCGGCATTGCACCGAGCACGATAGATGGGAGTTTAAACCTGTCAGGATTCGAGATGCGGCCGAAGTCACTCGGCAGCCATCGAAAGCACCGGATCGGAAACGCTTTCTTCCGATTGTTTCTCGCCTTTGGGCGGCTTGATGCGGAACCATGCCGCGTAAAGCGCGGGGAGAAACAACAGGATCATGACGGTTCCAACGGCCGTACCGCCAATCAGCGTATAGGCCATCGATCCCCAGAAGACCGAGTGCGTGAGCGGAATGAAGGCGAGGACGGCAGCGAGCGCCGTCAGGATAACGGGTCGCGTCCTCTGTACGGTCGCTTCGATGACGGCATGGTAGTCATCCAGACCCGCCGCCTGATTTTCCTTTATCTGCTCGGTCAGGATCAGCGTATTGCGCATGAGGATACCGGCCAGGCCGATAAGCCCGAGGATGGCGTTGAAGCCGAAGGGTTGATTGAAAACGAGCAATATTGGAACCACGCCAGCGAGCCCGAGCGGCCCGGTGAGCATTACCATCGTCATCGTCGACAGGCTGCGGACCTGAAGGATGATAACGATAAGCATGGCGGCAACCATGGCCGGGAAAATCTTCACCAGCGCCACATTCGCCTTGAGGGACTCCTCAATATTGCCACCCATTTCGATGCGGTAGCCGACGGGAAGCGAGGCAATCAAGGGCTGGAGGGCCTTGAAGACCTGCTGCGACACTTCCGGCGGCTGGGTTGTCTCATTTATATCGGAGCGGATGGTGATGACCGGCGTGCGGTCACGACGCTTCATTACCGGCTCCTCGAAACGGATTTCGGAATGACCGATTTGGTCGAGTGGTACCCGGCGTCCGTTTCTGCTCGTAAGAGAGAAATCCGAAAGCCTCGAAGGATCAAGCCTGTTTTCGCCGGCGCTGCGGGCAACGACGGGAACGTTGCGGATGTTTTCGCGAACCTGTGTGATCGGTACGCCACTCAATAACAACTGCATCTGCTGGGCGGCCTCGGCGGGCGAGAGGCCGATGAGGTTGAGCCGGTCCTGATCGGGGATGAACCGCAGGACAGGCGTGCGGTTGCCCCAGTCGCGATTAGGTTGGCGAACGTCGGGCACGGTCTTCATGATGGCAAGCGCCTCCTCAGAGATCCTGTACAATTCATCCGGATCCGGCCCCATGATGCGGAACTCCACCGGGAAGGGCGTGTAGGGACCGAAAACGAGTTGCGTAACTCGCACATTGGCTTCCGGAGCAAGTCCGCTGGACACCGCTTCGCGAAGACGATGTTTGAGCGCCTCACGCGTATGGGCATCGGATGTCAGCACGACGATTTTGGCGAAAGCGGGATCCGGCAATTCAGGCGCCATGGCGAAGAAGAAGCGCGGCGCGCCCTGCCCGACATAGCTGGTAGCGATCTTCGTTTCGGGTTGCTTTTTCAGCCAGCCTTCGAGTTTCTCGACCGTTGCCGTTGTCGTCTCGATGCTGGTGCCCTCGGGCATGCGCACTTCCACCAACACTTCGGGACGATCAGATGTCGGGAAGAACTGTTGCTTGACGGATCCCATGCCAACGACAGAGGCGGCCATGATGACGCCAACGAGACCACAGGTCAGGAATTTGTGACGGACCGCAAATTCGATGAGGCTACGCAGCCTGCGGTAATTTGGCGTGTTGTAGATCGCGTGGTGACCACCTTCCACCGGCTTTATCTCGGGCAACATCTTGACGCCGAGATAGGGCGTAAAGATCACCGCAACGAACCACGAGACGATCAATGCGAACCCAACGATCCAGAAGATGTTACCGGCATATTCACCGGCGGTTGACCTGGCAAATCCAACCGGCATCAACCCGATGATGGTCACAAGTGTGCCGGAAAGCATAGGGGCAGCCGTGTGGCTCCACGCATATGCCGCCGCCTTGATGCGGTCCATGCCTTCTTCCATTTTGACGACCATCACCTCGATGGCGATGATGGCATCGTCCACGAGCAGCCCGAGCGCTAGAATGAGCGCACCAAGCGTAATGCGGTCGAAGAACCGCCCGGTTTCCAGCATGATCAGGAAGACGACGCCGAGTGTGAGCGGAACCGCAAGTGCCACGACGATGCCGACGCGCCAGCCGAGACTAACGAGGCTCACGAACAACACGACTCCGAGCGCCATGGCGAACTTCAACATGAACTCGCCGACAGCCTCATCAATGTTGACGGCTTGATCGCTGACTTTAGCGAGCGTCATGCCAAGCGGCAGGGTTTGTGCAATCGTCGAAGATCGGTCTTCCAGGGCCTTGCCGAGTTCCAGCCCATTCCAGCCCTGCTGCATCACCACGCCCAGCATGATGGCGGGTTCGCCATCGTGGCGGATGACGTAGGTGGCGGGATCCTGATATCCGCGGCGCACCGCGGCGAAATCCGATAGCTTGAGGACGCGTCCGCCCGCGACGATCGGCGTTTCGGCAATCGACTCGACGCTGTCATAAGCTCCATCGAACCGGATGAAGACCTGCGGTCCCTGCGTATCGATTGAACCCGCCGGGGTGACGGTATTGCGCCGTTGCAGGGCGGAAGCGATATCCTGCGCCGAGATGCCCAGCGTTGCCAGCTTGGGATAGGAGAATTCCACGAAAATCTGTTCCGGCTGCTCGCCAAGAATGTTGATCTTTTTCACGCCGGGAACGTGAAGCATGTCCTGACGGATCGTCTCGGCCTGGCGCACGAGGTCACGCATCGCCATCCCCTTCGCCTTCAAGGCATAAAGGGCGAAGCTGACGTCGGAGTATTCGTCATTGACGAAAGGGCCGATCACGCCGGGGGGAAGGTTTCGGGATTCATCGCCAAGTTTCTTGCGCGCCTGGTAGAACTCCCCCTCAACGGCCGAGGCTGGCGTATTGTCCTTGAGCGTCACGGTCAGGAAAGCGTAGCCGGGGCGTGTGGTCGTTTCCACACGATCGTACCAGGTCAATTCCTGAATACGCTTTTCGAGCGGCTCGGCGACAAGATCCTGCATTTCGCGCGCAGTCGCTCCCGGCCAAACCGAGGTAACGGTAAGTGTCTTGATGGTGAATGACGGATCTTCGGCTCGTCCCAGCTTGACGAAGGCGTAAGCGCCGGCTGCAGCCAACAATACGATGAAGAACAGGGTGACGGCTCGTTCGCGAACGGCGAGCGCCGAAAGGTTGAAACTCATCAGTTTGCCGCCTCTGCTTTTTCAACGCCGGTGCGCACGCTTGCGCCGTCCTGAAGCAAATGCGCGCCAAGGGCGACAACAGCCTCCCCTGCCCTCAGGCTCGAAACGATGGCCTTTTCCTCGCCGATCCGTTCGACCTTCACTTCGCGAAAACGGACGCTTGAGGATTGTTCGTCGACGACCCACACGCCCGTGCGCGTGCCGTCATCCAGAAGCGCACCGATGGGAACTTCGGCATGCGCCAGCGCGTCCTTGTTTTCCACGCTGATCGTAACCGTTGCGCCGAGCGGCGCGGATGCCGCAGCCCCCTGCAACACCCAGCGCGTTTCATAGGTTCTGGTCTGGGGATCGGCGGCATCGGATATCTGGCGAAGGACCGCTTTCTCTTGCCCGCTGCGACCATAGACCGTGGCCTGCGCTGCGGCGCCAATCTCAGGCCTCAGATTTTCAGGGAGCCAAACGAGAGCTTCGCGTGGTCCTGCCTTCGCGAGCCGTATGACGGGCTGACCTGCCGAGACCACCTGCCCCGGTTCGCCGAAGGTCTCAACGATCGTCCCGTCGGCATCAGCCAGCAATACTGCGTAGGCTGCCTCGTTTTCTGCGACTGCTGCATCAGCCCTGGCTGCGGCAAGTTGTGCCGTCGCCGTATCCATAGTGGCCTTTGATCTTTCATACTGCTGGGTGGACGCAGCGTTGGACTTGACGAGAACCGCGAAGCGCTTCTCGTCGGCCTGGGCCTGTATGAACGTTGCCTCAGCGGCAATAACGGCATTGCGTTTCGCGGTCAGGGCAAGTCGAAGATCGGTCTCGTCGATCCGCATCAGAAGCTGCCCGGCCCTTACTTCCTCGCCAAGGCCCACCACCCGTTCGATGATCTTTCCGGGAACCCGAAAGCCGAGATCGCTCTGCACCCGGGCCGCAACCGTGCCGGTGAAGCTTCGGCTTGCCGTGTCCGGGGTCTTGACCTTTGTCACGCTGACAAGCGGAGCCAAGCTGCGGGGATCCGCGGCCTGCGCATTCGTGTCCGTTGATGGCATCAGGAAAATAGCAGCGCCAACCCCGATGAGGGCGGCCATTGCCACGGTCGAGAGCAGGATTTTTTGTTTCATGGCACTGGCCTTCTTGATGGCGATAACATAATTCTTAGATTGCAATCTAAATCTAAAACGAATATAGATGTCAAATGAAATCTAATCGGAGATCCACATGAGAGTGAGCCGCGCACAGGCCGAGGAAAATCGCGACAGGATCATCACCGTCGCAAGCCGGCTGTTTCGAGAGCATGGATTTGACGGAATCGGGCTGAAGGATCTGATGAAAGGTGCCGGCCTTACCCAAGGTGGGTTCTACAAACAGTTCACGTCGAAAGATGATCTTGCCGCTCTTGCATCCAGACGCGCTCTGGAAAGCGCAACGAGAAGATGGTCCGCCGCGGCCGCAGATACCTCAGATCCACTCGAAGCTGTTATGGCGTTTTATCTTTCCAAAGATCACAGGGGAGAAAAGGCGGAAGGTTGCCCACTCGTTGCACTGGGGGCGGACGCGGCGAGGCAAAGTGCAAATGTTCGACGTCCGTTCGAGGACGGCATTCGCGCTCACTTCGAGATACTGGATGAGCTCATGGGAGACGCTGACAGTTCAAGCCCCAGCGAAAAGGCTATGGCGATATTGTCTATGATGGTGGGCGCCGTCACGCTCTCCCGCATCATTGAGGACGAAAGCTTATCGGAACGCGTTCTTGACGCAGCCGCCGGCGAAGTCAGGCGTATAGCTCGCAGTGGTGGTGATGACTGATGGCGATGGCCGTATGAGAGTCTCCTAGGCTCTGCTTGAACCGCATGTCTTGAGAAATGATCCTGGCCTTGTTGTCGGTCAGGACGTCAAAGGCATGCCTATTTTTATGGCAAAATCAGGTGAAAAACAGATGCGTCGTATCGTTGTAACAGGAATGGGAGCCGTTAGCCCCCTTGGTGCGAATGTGGATATCTCATGGTCGCGGCTCCTTGCCGGCAAGAGCGGAATTCGGCGGCTGACCGACGATGTCGTAGGAGATCTTCCTGCGAAAGTGGGAGGTGTTGTCCCTTCTGTCAGCGAAGACTCTGAAGGAGGCTTCGATCCGGACAGGATCATTGCGCCAAAGGATCAACGCAAGGTCGACCGGTTCATCATCTTTGCGCTGGCGGCGGCAGAAGAGGCATTGGCGCAGGCAAATTGGAAACCGACCTCGAATGAAGACAGGCTGCGAACAGCGACAATCATCGCATCCGGCATCGGTGGCTTCCGTGCGATCACGCAGGCGGTGCGTACCGTCGATCAGAGCGGTGCTCGCCGCCTCTCCCCGTTCACGATACCGTCCTTCCTCGTCAATCTCGCGGCCGGCCAAGTCTCCATCCGTCATGGTTTCAAGGGCCCGCTCGGAGCACCCGTGACGGCATGTGCCGCTGGCGTTCAAGCCATCGGCGATGCGGCAAGACTAATCAGGTCGAACGAAGCCGATATTGCAGTTTGCGGCGGAACAGAAGCTTGCATGAACATCGTCAGCCTCGGCGGTTTTGCGGCGGCAAGGTCGCTGTCGACCGGTTTTAACGAGACGCCGGACAAGGCATCACGCCCCTTCGACACGTCGCGCGACGGCTTCGTCATGGGTGAAGGCGCGGGCGTACTCGTCATAGAAGCGCTGAGCCACGCTATTGCTCGCGGCGCCACCCCGATTGCGGAACTGGTCGGATACGGCACGACAGCCGATGCCCACCACATCACCTCCGGCCCTGAGGACGGAAGCGGGGCGCGTAGGGCTATGGAGATCGCCGTCGCCCAAGCAGGCATTGCCCCTCACGAAATTGGCCATCTGAACGCGCACGCGACATCGACGCCAGTCGGTGATCTCGGAGAGATCAGGGCCATCAAGAGTGTATTTGGGCAACGAAAATCGGTTGCTGTCAGTGGAACCAAATCTGCGACGGGACACCTGCTTGGAGCGGCCGGCGGGCTGGAAGCCATCTTCGCGATTTTGGCACTTAAAAACCAGATCGCCCCCCCGACACTGAACTTGAACACGCCCGATCCGGAGTCGAGCGGGATCGATTTTGTCGCAAACGAAGCGCGGTCGCTGGATGCTGAATATGCCATATCCAACGGTTTCGGTTTTGGCGGTGTCAATGCCAGCGTTCTTTTCCGGCGCTGGCCAATGGCGATTTACTAAAGCGACGGCCATGGAAGGTTTTAAATGTTGAAGCGGTTTCTAAAAAAATGGCAGATATGGGAGCAAGCCTTCCTCGGCGTCGACGACCTGCAAGGAGACTACCTGACCGCGCTGGAAAATCGGCTCGCCCGGCTGGAGACGGAGGTTGCCGGATTAAGCGCTCAGACCGAGCAGGAAACTCTGGCTAAAGACGCCCCGGAAAATACAGGGTGATGTTGCTTCGCCGTTGTGAGGCAACCACAAGAGTCGGCGGACCGCACATGTCAGGCGCACACCTTGAATAGCTCGCTGAGCATCCGACATAGGCTGAGAACATGGTGGGTCCGGCCAACCTTTGTCGGCAATACCTTTCGATCTCCCCAGAGCGCTCCTACTGCCGGCGAGCAGAAGTCTTCGTGCTCTACGAGCATCTGTCACATCAATCTCACCGCACCTGCAATCCAAGGTTCGTGCCTGAATGTGCGAGTTAGAAACTCGTGTTTCCCGCATATTGAGGGAAGCGGCCAAACGGCACTTTGCCAATCCATCAGCAAATTGGATACCATATTGCCGATTCAACGACTTCAAATACACCTTTCAAACCACTGCAATTGATTAGTTGCCAAACCTGCAGAACAGGTCCACTGTAATAGCTCCAGCAGCCATTTTACGGGCGCTGCTGTTTAAGGGTTGAATACCCTGGCCCTGACAAAGGAGGACGCCATGTCTTCCATATTTCACCTACCCACGAAACATGATCTCGCAACTGTGGCTGGCTACGTCTTGTCTGCGGCAAGCCTTGCGCTGATCGTTTACATCCTCTTCGGAGCATAGTTGCGATACCGGCTGCAACTGCCGGTCTACAACGCAGCGGAAAACGGTGTTCGAAATGATCGAAAGAACAACAGAGACCGAAATCACATTCAAGCATCCGTTCCGTCTGGAGGCCCTTACGGAACTCTTGGGAGCGGGCACATATCGCCTGGTCGTGGACGAGGAATTGATAGAAGGGTTGAGCTTCACGGCATATCGCCGGGTGGCAACCCATCTGGAGATTCCCGCGATTTCCATCGCGGTGGCCCGACGCCAGTTCCTGCAGGTATCATCAGCCGAGATTGATGAGGCATTGGCGCTTGACGGCGCGAGCGAAGATGTCAGCCCGCGCGTTGTTCCGTAACGACGCCACAATCGAGCATTGCCAGTGCGTTCTGGATTGCGGCGCCGGAGGCCGTGTTGTCGAACACGCACCAGGAGCCGGCGGAAAGGCGTTTTTCAAAAGAGCGGATTTCTTCCGCGCTGTAGTCCGAATAATACATCCTGGGCGCACCGTGCAGACGGACATATCTTGGCGGCTCTGAAAAATCACTTGCGGGCCAGACCGGTGCCGGATCGGCCAGAACGCGATCAACGGCATATCGTGTCAAAACCTCTTCCGCCGGGGGCGTGGCCCAGCTTGTGTGGCGCGGCTCGACTACCAGCATGCCTGGAAAAACCTCACGCATGGCTTCGAACGCGGCTGTGGCCTCATTGCCATCGAACTCAAGGGTGGATGGCAATTGGCACAATAATGGGCCTAGCTTGCCATTCAGCGCCGCGAGCTCTTCAACGAATGTCTTGAAAATTTGGCCGACGGCATGCAGCCGATGCTCGTGCGTTATCTCGCGGGGCAGTTTCACGGCGAAGCGGAACTCATCCGGCACCGAGTTTGCCCAGCGCTCGAACGTCGTCATCCGATGGTGGCGATAGAAGGTGGAATTGATCTCGACACCGTTGAAAACAGCGACATAACGGCTGAGCCCGCTTCCCGTTTCGGGAAAAAGGTGGGCCACGGTCCTGGGGATGGACCATCCAGATGTTGCAATGACCGGCACTCTCGTCCGCCCTCTTGGATTTGAAAGAAAGGCCGGCATGTGCCGGCCTTTCTTCGTTGCGAGATCTAGCGTCTGTAGCGCAGACGCTCCTGTTCGATTTCAGCTGGTTCATAAGGATCCAGCGTGTCATCAAAGCGTGACCAGCCCTCTTTGGCATAGGCCTCACGGCGCTGATCGGGATCGACCCAGTTGGACTGGCGCAGTATGTCCTGCGCGTCCGCATAAAGGCTGTCTTCCACTTTCGCGGTTACCAGCGTGCCGCCGCGGCGAACGCCTTCCGCATAGACATGGGCATGGTCTTCCGGCACGCCGGACTCCGTCAGCGCGCCGATAAGCCCGCCGGCGGCACCGCCTGCCACGGCACCGGCCACGGCGCCCGCCGCCGTAGCGGCAAGCCAGCCCGCGGCAACCACCGGCCCGACGCCGGGAATTGCCATGATGCCAAGGCCGGTGAGCAGACCGCCCACGCCACCGACGGCGGCACCGATGCCGGCACCTGTGCCGGCGCCTTCAGCGGCGTTTGTAGACTTGCCGTGGCGTTCATCTGCATTGTTCGACACGATGCTGATATCCGAGGATGGTACACCGCGTTCTTCGAGCGCGCTGACAGCCGCGCTGGCATCGGAGTAGTCGTCGAAAAGTCCTGTAACGGTCTTCATAGGATTCTCCTGAAGAGTGAATTAGTTAGCGACAATGTTGCCCTGATAGTCGAGCGCCAGGCTTACGGGCTTGCCATCTTTCGAGGCCTTGGCCTGCCAGACACCCTTGTCATCCTTCATAAGGCCGGTGACATCGGTATATCCGGCCTCTGTGAGGCGTGTTTTCGCCTGTTCCTCGGTGAAACTGTTTGCGCCTTCAACAGGCGCTGTCGGATTCTTGGTCTCGGGCGTGGCCACGGCGGGCGTTTTCCCATCGGTTGCCGGGGCGGGGGTGGTCTGTGCGAAGGCGGCAAGCGTCGACGCGCCGACAAGCGCTGCGGCTAAGAGAAGTTTTTTCATGATTTTTTCCTCGTTGTAGCCTTTCGAGCAGGCTCCCACAGCAAACACTATGCTCGCCGCATGGTTCCGCCGCTCTGCAAATAGAATTGGATGGCGTTTGCGTTTCCGTGACGGTGAATGGCTTGCCGAGGTGGTGCGCGGGCAGGCATTGCGGCGGGATGAAAATTATTTTGCCGCCGCAGGAACGTCGCCACGGTTTAAGGGTTCTCCAAGTCCAGCACTCAAAATTTGATCGGATTCCCAGATGCCTGCGGAAAAGACATTGCATGACGTGTCGCCTGACAGGCTCGAGGACATCGGCTTTTCCGCAAACCAGACACTGAAGGCCCAGTCGAAAATGGCATGAGCCGCCCACTCTGTTCGGGCCGCCTTTCAGGGCGGCTTTTTCATTTCCGGGCCGCGACAGGCCCCTTCCAATTCGGGAGCCACACCATGGCCAAGACCACCAACAGCAAATCTCCGCAAGACAAGACCGAGACCGTCACTATTCACGACCAGAAGCTGGAGCGCGGCGCCGGCGGCGAGCTGCACCAGACGGCCGAAACAGACGCGCCTGTGCTGACGACCGCCCAAGGCGGGCCGGTTGCCGACGACCAGAATTCTCTGCGGATCGGCGCGCGCGGGCCGCTTGTCGTGGATGATTTCCATTTCCGGGAGAAAATCTTCCACTTCGACCACGAGCGCATTCCCGAACGCGTGGTGCATGCGCGCGGTTACGGCGCGCATGGCTTCTTCGAGACCTACGAATCCTTTTCGGCCTATACCAGGGCGGATTTCCTGCAGCGAGCGGGCGAAAAGACCCCGGCTTTCGTCCGCTTCTCAACGGTTGCCGGCAACAAGGGTTCGGCCGACCTTGCGCGCGATGTGCGTGGTTTCGCCGTCAAGCTCTACACCCAGGAAGGCAACTGGGATCTCGTCGGCAACAATATTCCGGTGTTTTTCATTCAGGACGCCATCAAGTTCCCCGACCTGATCCATGCCGCCAAGCAGGAACCGGACCGGGCGTTTCCGCAGGCGCAGACCGCCCATGACACGTTCTGGGACTTCATCAGCCTGACGCCGGAAAGCATGCACATGATCATGTGGGCGATGTCGGACCGGACCATACCGCGGTCCTTCCGTTTCATGGAAGGTTTCGGCGTCCACACCTTCCGCCTAGTCAATGCCAAGGACGAATCGACCTTCGTCAAGTTCCACTGGAAGCCGAAGCTTGGGCTTCAGTCGGTCGCCTGGAACGAGGCGGTCAAGATCAACGGTGCCGATCCCGACTTCCACCGCCGCGACCTCTGGCAGGCCATCCAATCCGGCAACTTCCCGGAATGGGAATTGCAGGTGCAGCTGTTCGACCAGGACTTTGCCGACAGCTTCGACTTCGACGTGCTCGACCCGACAAAGATCATCCCCGAGGAAGTATTGAAGCCGCAGCCGATCGGACGGCTGGTGCTCGACCGCATGCCCGACAACTTCTTCGCCGAGACCGAGCAGGTCGCCTTCATGACCCAGAACGTGCCGCCGGGCATCGACTTCAGCAATGATCCGCTGTTGCAGGGACGGAACTTCTCCTATCTCGACACCCAGCTGAAACGGCTTGGCGGGCCAAACTTCACCCACCTGCCCATCAATGCGCCGAAGTGTCCCTTCGCGCATTTCCAGCAGGATGGCCACATGGCCATGCGCAATCCTGTCGGCAGGGCGAATTACCAGCCGAACTCGTTTGGTGAAGGTCCGCGGGAATCGCCGAGCCGCGGCTATCGCCATTTCCCGGCCGAAGAACAGGGAAGCAAGGCGCGGCTACGCCCGGAAAGCTTTGCTGATCATTACAGCCAGGCCCGACAATTCTATATCAGCCAGACACCACCCGAGCAGCGTCACATCGCCGCCGCCCTGACATTCGAACTGAGCAAGGTGGAAACACCTGTTATCCGCGAACGCATGGTTTCGCATCTGATGAACATTGACGAGACGCTGGCAACCACCGTTGCGCAGAAGCTGGGATTAAAGTCGATGCCGAAGCCGGCGGATGCGGCTATGCCGACCCGTCAGGATCTGGAGCCCTCACCAGCGCTCAGCATCGTCGAGCGCGGCCCCAGGCGCTTCGAAGGCCGCAAGCTCGGTATCCTCGTCACCGATGGGGTCGATGCCAAGCTGCTGAATGGCCTGATGTCGGCGATTGCCAGGGAGAAAGCCGTCTGCGAACTGATCGCGCCGAAAGTCGGCGGCGTCACTGCCTCGGATGGCAGCTGGTTTAAGGCCCATCACATGATCGATGGCGGGCCGTCCGTTCTTTTCGATGCGGTCGCACTGCTGACCTCCGTCGAAGCGATAGACGATCTGGTCAATGAGGCAACGGCGCGGGACTTCGTGGCCGATGCCTTCCAGCACTGCAAGTTCATCGGCTATGATCAGTCGGCGCTGCCCTTGCTGGAAAAAGCCGGCATTGCCGACGCTCTTGATGAGGGCACCGTTGCCCTCCCCGGGGAGGAAGGCCTCGCCGGCTTCGTATCGAACCTCGGCAAGCTTCGTATCTGGGGTCGGGAACCTTCGGTAAAGCTCGGAAAGGCTTCACCGCCAATGAAATGAAATCACCAGCGGGCGCGGCAGCGATGCGGCGCTTGGTGGCGCAGGCACTTTCGGGAAAGGAATATCCGCAGCGACAGGTTAGCCGAGGTCGGAAGCAGTCAGAATATTCATATTACGACGCGATTTGGCGTAGACCTTCCGTGCCGCCGCGTAGATGGCGGTGCGCATCGCGTCGAAAGAGGAAAGGCACTGGGCTTCCGACATGCTCATGGCGTGTCCCCGGCCCTTCCCGAGCGCTTCGGCCTCGACAAAAAACCGGATTTCGAACATGCCGTCATGGCCGAAAAAGCGAACCGCTTTACGCACCTCGTCAAAACTGCGGGCCGTGTTGGGGAAAGCGAGCGTCATGACTTGCTCCCCGTGCGCTCTTTCCTGCGCAATGCGTTACGCCGGTTGAGGGACAGCATACCGTCGGTCGCTTCCGCTATGCTGAGATGGGTCAGCCTGCGGCCACCGATGCGCACCGGCACGCCGGTGAAGACATGGTATATCGTCCAGCTCTGATCCCTCTCGATCCGTCTTCCATATTGGGTCTCGAGCGTATCGGAGACGGGAGCTCCGCCTTCGTTCTCCCAGGTCTCTATCCTGAGCGCCTGGCGCCGGTGTTCGTTACACGTTTCCATGGTGTTGCCTTTCATATGGAACTCGCACGCGGATGTCGTCCGCGTGGAGCCCGTTTCATTCTACGCCGCTATTGCCATGTTCCGCCGGACGAACGTTACGCGGAGGCATAAAGAAATGGCTGATGGTGTATGATCGCCGCTACCGGCACACGCCTGTCGCAATGGGTAAAACTTCGCGGCATCGTCAAAAATGACACCGAAACGCTTGCGCAAACATTTGCAATCGGACGAAGAAAAGAAGACGGCGCCTCTCTGACACCGCAGCGCCATGCGGCCAGCATGACGAAGCCCAATCATGCGCCCGGATTGCGCGGAAAACAAGGCGATGAGCGGCCACACGCCGTATAGGAGAGCACAACTTTTTGACGAGGTTAAATATCGTCAAAAACCAATAGTTGACACTCCGGCAGAGGCAGGATATAAGGAGCAATCGAATTTGCTTGCTTAGCTTTGCTTGTCACGCGTCTGGCACCGCGTTCTGAA
>RCUT01000631.1_pt1 | contig 17926 bp, 18 predicted proteins | sample 2166171 | NCBI WGS metagenome assembly RCUT01 (sample SAMN09932757, study PRJNA488358) | compost metagenome | isolation source: compost soil in 4-hydroxybenzoic | place: Germany: Experimental Botanical Garden
GCCGCGGGGTGCCGATCAGGTTGGTCTTGAAGCCGTCGTTGTACTGCACCAGGTCCTCGAAGCTGGACTTGGCCCAGTTGCCCTCGCGCTCGGGACTGGCCGCGCCGGCGTTCTTCACCTCGGCCCCGAAGGCGTTGACCGCCTCCGGGTTGGCCTTGTCGATGATCTCCTGCAGCACGGCGCGGGCTTGCTCCTCGCTGTCGCGGGCGATGATGAAGGCGTTAACCCCGATCTTCACCGAGTGCCCGTTGGCCGCGGCCTTGGCACGGATGTCGTCGACCTGGGCCTTGATGCCCTCCACCGTGTTGCCGTTGGTGAAGTACCAGTCGGACACCCGCGAGGCCATGTCGCGCGCCGCGCGCGAGCTGCCACCCTGGAATATCTCCGGGTGCGGCTGCTGCAGCGGCTTGGGTTTCAGGGTGTAGCCGCGGAAGCGGTAGAAGTCGCCGTTGAAGCTGAAGTTGTCCTGGGTCCAGATGCCCTTCAGCGCGCGGATGAATTCCTCGGAGCGGCGGTAGCGCTCGTCGTGCTCCAGCCAGGGCTCGCCAATGGCGTGGAACTCGCCCTTGAACCAGCCGGACACCACGTTGATGGCGATGCGGCCGTTGGTGAGCTGGTCGATGGTGGCCAGCTGCTTGGCGGCCAGCGCCGGATTCCACGGACCGGGCAGGATGGCGGCGATCACCTTGAGCTTCTCGGTGGCGGCCAGCAGCGCGTGGCTGATGGTCACCGACTCGTGCTGGAACTCGGCGCCGTAACCGGCGGTGAAGCGTATCTGCGACAGCGCGTAGTCGAAGCCGGAACGCTCGGCGATCTGCGCCAGCTTGCGGTTGTAGTCCACGTCCCAGCTGGTGCGCTGTTCGATGTTGCTGACCACCAGGCCGCCGCTGACATTGGGCACCCAGTAGGCGAACTTGATCGGTTGTTGGCTCATCTCTATGACTCCTGTGGTCCTTGGAATTCAGGCCGCGCGAACGGCCGGGCTGCGAAAGAAGGCCTCGACCGGGTCGAGCGCCCGCTCGATGCGCTCGAACTGTGCCGCGTCTTCGAGGCGATAGTCGGAGAAGGCCTCGAGGGTGGCGTACAACCCGTACGGCAGGGTGTGCGCCTGAAAGAAGGCGAACAGCGGACGCAACTGATGGTCGATCACCAGCGCGTGGCGCTCGCCGCCACCGGTGGCGGCCAGCAGCACCGGCACGCCCTTGAGGGCCTGGTAGTCCACCAGGTCGAAGAAGTGCTTGAACAGGCCAGTGTACGAGGCGCGGTAGACCGGGCTGCCGGCGATGATCAGGTCGGCACCCTCCACGGCGCGCAGGTGCGGCAACAGCTCCGGCGAGGCGCTGTCGCGCTCCAGCGAACCGGCCAGCACGCCGCCCAGCTCGGCAATGCGCACCCAGTGCAGGTCTACTGCCAGGCGCGCCTGCAGGCGCTCTACCAGCGCCAGCAACAGGGCATGGGTTCGCGACGGATCACGCAGGCTGCCCGATACCACGACCACCTTGATTGCCTGACTCATTTAAACCTCCCGCCAATGGCGCAGCAGTGCTTTGCAGTGGGCAAAGCAGCAACCGTGCCAAAGAAAAAATTCCTTTAAAATCAGCGTGATGGAAGAATCGAACAGAGAGGTCTGGATGCTCAGTGAATAACAACCTGTTGAACGACTGTCGCTGAGCCAACAGTCGCGCACGCCGGCCGCCGGGATGGGTCTCCAGGGCCGCTGTCCGCCGAGCAACAACCGCCCAGCAACTTGCCCTGCCAGCGACAGCGGGCAGGCTCGGTAAGCAATACTTAACCAATTGATATAAAAGGGATTTTCCGAAAGGCACGGAGATTGCTCCGGGCACCGGGTCAGCCGCCAACCAAGGAGACCCGCGATGACCGCCCAGCAGCATCTTCCCCAGATTTCCACCGGCACCGACTACGAGTCGCTCGCCGCCCGGTTCCGTCCGATCTTCGCCCGCATCGCCGAAGGCTCGCTGGAGCGCGAGCGCACCCGCAGCCTGCCCCACGAGCCCATCCACTGGCTCAAGGAGGCCGGATTCGGTGCCGTGCGCGTGCCACGCGAACACGGCGGCGCCGGTGCCTCGCTGCCGCAGTTGATCCAACTGCTGATCGAGCTGGCCGAGGCCGACTCCAATATCCCGCAGGCCCTGCGCGGCCACTTCGCCTTCGTCGAGGACCGCCTCAACGCCCACGCCGAGGCCAGCCAGGAGACCTGGTTCAAGCGCTTCGTCGCCGGCGATCTGGTCGGTAACGCCTGGACCGAGGTTGGCAACGTGAAGATCGGCGAAGTCATCACTCGCGTCTCGCGCCGAGGCGAGCGCTGGCTGGTCAACGGCGCCAAGTACTACAGCACCGGCAGCATCTTCGCCGACTGGATAGACCTCTACGCCCAGCTCGACGACAGCGGCGAAGACGTGATCGCCGCGCTGCGCACCGACCAACCTGGCGTGCAGCAGAGCGACGACTGGGACGGCTTCGGCCAACGCACCACCGGCAGCGGCACCTCGCGCTTCGTCGACGCCGAAGTAGCGGCGGAAAACATCATCCCCTTCGCCAGCCGCTTCAAGTACCAGACCGCCTTCTACCAGCTGGTGCTGCTGGCCGTGCTGGCCGGCACCGGGCGCGCAGCGGTGCGCGACGTGGCCGAGCAGGTGCGTCTGCGCACCCGGGTGTTCAGCCATGGCAATGCCAACTCGGCGGACCGCGACCCGCAGGTGCAGCAGGTGGTCGGCAAGGCCTCCGCCCAGGCCTACGCCTCCGAGGCCACCGCCGTGCGCGCGGCAAAGGCCGCGCAGTGGGCCTACGAGGCACGCTTCGGCGGCGATGCCGAGGACGAGCGCCAGGCCAACATCGCCGCCGAACTGGAGTCGGCCCAGGGCCAGGTGGTGATCGCCGAACTGGTGCTGCGCCTGACCAGCGACCTGTTCAACGCGCTCAGTGCCTCGGCCACCAGCACCAGCAAGCTGCTCGACCGCCACTGGCGCAATGCGCGCACCGCCGCCTCGCACAATCCGCTGATCTACAAGGAGCGGATCATCGGCGACTGGGAGATCAACCGCAGCGAACCGCCCTATGTCTGGCAGATCGGCGGCGGCGCCAAGCAGGCGAGCTGATGCAGCAAGTCGCCCGGAGCATTGCTCCGCGCGGCTCAGCCAGCCAATAGAAAACCGCGTACAGGCCGCGGTTACACCTCAGACTATCGCCCAGTACCGCGACAAGCGGTCCGCCAAGGTGCGCGCCAACCGGGAAATCTCTCTGCTGTCGCACATTTACAACATTGCGCGGGAATGGGGCATCACCATTAAGGAGAACCCGGCGGCGGGAGTGCGCAAGAACAAGGAGACGCCGCGGGGCTATCGGCAGCCAAGAGCTGCCGTTGTGAAGAAGGTTGTTTTCGACCCGAAGCCAGGAGACCGAGTGGTTGACCGGCTTTTTTATGTTCACGCGTCAACCAAAAAAGGACCGGCCCAGGCGCAATTAGGGCAATACATCCGTGCCAGTCAATGCTCGTCGGATATGAGCATCTTCAGCATGAACGAGAAGCAGTTGAGATGGCGGACCTTTGGACTCCTTTCAGAGACCGTCCGGCAATCCTGGGAGTGCGACTGTCGATACTGCACAGCAAATGAGTCGTCTCATGTCACCGGCAGAATTCTTCTTTCGGCGTATCGGCAGGCTGCATGATGGGACAGTTACTGGGTGGACAGCAGCGCCTGTTCTACTCTGCCGGCGCAACTGATTGACCTTTATTCGATTGTTAGTACAGCTCACTTGAATGGCCAACCCGTGCCGTTGCTCGCCATTCGGGGATAACTATGTGGCGCCTCGATCCGTTCCTTGAGCTTGGCCGCAAAATCTCTGGCGCAACGCTCGCGGCGAAACTGCACCCGACGGATACCGAAGCGTACCGTCCATAGTTCTTCACTCTGACTGGTTAGATGCTCGACTTTCACTGACATGGCGGCGCCTCTAAATCTACCTGCGGGTCAAAAATGGATTTCTGCGCTCTTTATCCCTAGGTCGCGGAGTTCGTGAATCAGGTCGTCCAGATGGACAAATGACTCGACTTCTTCATTGTCATCGACCAGGAAAAAGCTTCTTCCGGCGTCCTTCTTGAAGAACACGATCCACTCTTTGGTGTTGGTTGGATTGGAGATCACATGGGTGTCGAAGACTATGCCTTCGGCATGCCGAGCCTTCACATCATTTCGCTTCATTCAAGTCACCACGCTACGTCCGCGCTCACACGTTTACTCAGGATCCCGGCTGATTCGGCGCCTTGGCACGGCATCAGAACAGGCTGGTCTTCCCGCTGGTTTCGCCGTGCCCGGCGCCGATCATTATCACTGCATGATAATATCATGCACATGCGCTGATTGAGGAGCCAGTCATGATTGCGGTGCGCGAAGCGTGGAAGGCCGGGTTGTTCGGACGGGAACACTGGGCACGTAACCTGGTGTCCGGCGTGATCGTCGGGGTCGTCGCGCTGCCCCTGGCCATGGCGTTTGCCATCGCCTCCGGGGTCAAGCCGGAACAAGGCATCTACACCGCGATCATCGGCGGCTTGCTGGTCACCCTGCTCGGCGGCAGCCGTCTGCAGATTGCCGGACCGACCGGCGCCTTCATCGTGATTCTCGCGGGGGTCACCGCCGAATACGGTGTGGACGGCCTGCAGATCGCCACCATGATGGCCGGCGCCATGTTGCTGCTCCTCGGCATCACCCGCCTCGGCGCCATCATCAAGTTCATCCCCGATCCGGTGATCGTCGGCTTCACCGCCGGGATCGGGGTGATCATCTGGGTCGGGCAATGGCAGGATTTTTTCGGTTTGCCCAAGGTCGGTTCTGGGCATTTCCATGAGAAGCTCTGGCGCCTGCTGCAAGGATTGCCGGACTTGCACGTCGCCACCACACTACTCGCAATGGCCAGTCTGGTCCTGGTCATCGCGACGCCCAGGCTGCCCGGTCTGAAGCGCGTACCCGGGCCGCTGGTAGCGATGGTGTTCGCCACTGCGGTCCAGTCGCTGTTCCACTTCGATGGGGTGGCCACCATCGGCAGCGCCTTTGGCGGTATTCCCCAGGGGCTGCCCGACTTGGCCTGGCCGGACATCACCCCGTCACGCGTCATCGAGTTGATCGGCCCGGCCTTCGCCATTGCCATGCTGGGCGCCATCGAATCGCTGCTCTCCGCGGTGGTGGCGGATGGTATGGCCGGGACCAAGCACGACTCCAATCAGGAACTGATCGGCCAAGGTATCGCCAATCTGGCGGCACCCTTGTTCGGCGGCTTCGCCGCCACCGGCGCCATCGCCCGTACCGCCACCAATATCCGCAATGGCGCCACCGGGCCATTGGCCGGCGTTACCCATGCCCTGACCCTGGTGTTGATCATTCTGTTCTTGGCGCCGCTGGCCTCGAACATTCCGCTCTGCGCCCTGGCCGCGATCCTGTTCGTCGTCGCCTACAACATGAGCGAACTGAAACACTTCAAGCGCATGGTGCAGCGCGCGCCGCGGGCCGACGTGGCGATCCTGCTCATCACCTTCGGCCTGACCGTGTTCAGTGATCTGGTGATCGCGGTGAACATCGGCGTCATTCTGGCCATGCTGCAGTTCATGCGACGCATGGCATCTTCGGTCGAGGTGCAACAAGTCGTTGAGGAGGAGTTGGCGAGCGAACTGCGCGCCAATGGCCAGATCCAGCTACCTCCGGGAGTGCTGGTGTATACGATCGAAGGGCCGCTGTTCTTTGGTGCTGCGGAAACCTTCGAGCGGGTGTTGGCGCAGACCCACACCGATCCGCGCCTGCTGGTGATCCGTCTCAAGCGCGTGCCCTTCATGGACATCACCGGCCTGCAAACGCTGGAGGAAGTCATTCAGGAGCTACAGAAGCGGCAGATCGTGGTGAAGCTCTGCGAGGCGAACCGAAAGGTGCTCAACAAGCTCGACAAGGCCGGTATTCTGCAACTACTTGGAACTGCGCATTACCATGATGAGTTCGCGGCCGCGCTAGCGATAGATGAGGCACTTCCCTCGCGCTAGAGCCAGGGCGTTTGTCCACTTGCGGCCAACGCTCACACGGCGTCAGGATTTGGCCTGGGCCGTAAGCTTGCTCTTGCTCGCGTATGTGACGCCATGGTGCTCCAGGTAGTCCCGGATCAGCTGTCGCACCACCTGCGATGGCGTCAGGTCTTGCGAGGCGCACAATTCTTCGAACGCTTTCTTCTTGTGCGGATCGATGAGTATGGTGAGGCGGGCAGTTTTGCTTTCCATAAGGTTTCTGCTGAGTTCAGTCGACGGATGTTAATCAAATTATAATTAGTAGGTTTGGGGCTGTCACCGCAGGCGGCATGGAGAGGGCCGAGCCCGCGGCTTCTCCTCCAAGCAGGAAGTAAACATCCACGTTCGTAGAACGTGGACGTGCCCATCAGCTGTGACACCGAGATCTTCGGCGGCCCCCGAACCAGCAAATGCACATGGTCCACCTGCACATTCAGCTCGCTTTAATCGTCTCCAGCGCCTTCAAGCAATGAAACCGATCCCCCTTGCAGAATCTCTCTTTGCAGGATCATGGCTCGTCTCGTTCCACGCAGTCATACATCCCTTTCGGCGCCACCTGACTCCCCCATCCTGAAGCGTCTGATGTGTCCTGCGCAACGTCACGCCTTACGCTTGATTTGGGAAAGCCCGCAAGGAAGCTGCTGAATCAGATTGAAGAGATTTTTAGCGACGGCGGGTATGCCGGGATCGGGCACCTGGTTGCTGAGAAGGAAAGGGCCAGAACTGTGCGCTAAGCACTTGGAAAGCGCGCTTCCATTAAACCTGGTCGAAGCGCATGGCATTGCCTTGGCACCTTCTATGTGGCTGCGGAGCAACCAATCCGATGGCAGCTTTTCTAAACCCACTCCGCAGGATTCTTGCTGCGTCGCGGGGACGGTCAGTTCTCTGAGAGTCCTCCAGATCGAGACGTCGGAGTCGTAGTTATCCGACTCCTCGAAACGTGGCTTCCAGCGCTGCTTTCAATGCCCATTTGATTTCGGCGCCTGACTCCGTTGTCGGATCGAGTCGTCCCATCGGACCGCACTGTCGTGCTGCGCATCGAGCCCCACGATGGAGCCTGTGAGGCTCGCCCCTGCGGGCTTCCTTCGCTCAAGTCTCCGCGCCGTGCCGGCGCTGCGCGCTCCGCTTGCCCGGGCTGCCGCCCGCGTTGTCCATCTCCCCTCCCCCTTTGCCACTGACGAACTTCAGTGCGCTTCCCTGCGCGCCCTTTTCGCACGCCCTGGACGATGACCTGGCTCGGCCAGGCCCTCTTGGGCTCACGGCGAAAAGGTCACTCAGCGAAGTTACAGAGGGCAATTGTTCGGCCATTGAGCAGGGTCTAAACTGCCTCGCATGAAGTACTACCTGCGGCTGTGTCTGCTCCTCCTGATCAGCTTCACGCTTCCCCTCAGCGGGATGGCGGGGGTGCAATCGCCCTCGGAGCCTTGCCCGATGAAGACAGCAGGCATGGCGATGATGGTCGATATGGACCAGGACTGCTGCGACGATATGGGCGCACCGTCCGACCATGGCAAGCCGTGCAAACCTGGCCTCGAATGCAAGACCGTCAGCATTCTGCAGGTGATGTACGTGAAGCCTGCAAGCAATCTTGCTTCCCCCATCGCGGCAACCGACGCCAGCGACTTCCTGCCTGAACGCACCCCTTCGGGGGTTTGGCGACCACCCCGCGCCTGATTCCTGTTCCCCGTTGACTGCCGTTCCGCTTGTGCGGAGCGGTCGACCTGCGTGCGCGCTTGTGCGCGGCGCAGCGGAAAACTACAGGATTCGTGACGATGAACCCCACACGCTATTGCACCGGAGGGCCCATTGTGGCCGCCCTGTTGGCGTCGGTGCTGGCTTTGCCGAGCCTTGCCGCCGACCTGACCCTCGATGAAGCCTTGCGCCTGGCCGAGGACAATGCCCCGTCGCTGACGGCCCAGACGGCGAAATTGCAGGCCGCCAGCAGAGCCGCCATTCCCGCCGGCGAGCTGCCCGACCCGAAGCTGCTGCTTGGGGTGCAGAACTACCCCGTGGGCGGTCCCGACCGCTGGACCATCGACCAGGACTTCATGACCATGCAGATGGTCGGGGTCATGCAGGAAATGCCCAACCGTGACAAGCGCCGGGCCCGCACGGAGGTGGCCGAGGCCGCCGTCGAGCGCGCCGAAGCGGAACGCCGCGTCGTACGCCTGAAGGTGCGCCAGGCCGCCGCGCTGGCCTGGATCAGCCTCCATACCGTGGAGCGCAAGCAGACACTGTTCGAGGCGCTTTTCCGGGAGAACCGCCTGCTGGCGGCCACCGTGCGGGCGCAGATCGCCGGGGGACGGGCACCGGCCGCGGATGCGATTACCGCCAAGCAGGAGGCGGCCGACCTGACTGAGCGCCAAGATGAATTGGCCAGTCAGCAAGCCACAACCCGCGCCGCCCTGCGCCGCTGGATCGGCCCCGCCGCCGATGAGCCGCTGGCCGGCGACCTGCCAACCTGGCCGATCGCCGCCGCGGGCTATGCCCACAAGCTGCAAGTGCATCCCGAGCTGACGGCCTTCGCCCCCATTACCCGCGAGGCGGAGGCCAGGGTGCGCGAGGCCGAGGCGGAGAAGAAGTCCGATTGGAGCTGGGAAGTCGACTACCAGCGCCGCGGCCGCGAGTTCGGTGACATGGTGAGCGTCGAGTTCACCTTCGACCTGCCGCTGTTTCCCGGCTCCCGGCAGAACCCCAAGATCGCCGCCCGCCATGCCGAGCTGAATCAGGTGGAGGCCGAGCGTGAAGCGCTCACCCGTGAGCATGCCGAGCAACTGGAAGCGGACCTGGCCGAGTATCAGCGCCTGGACCGCGCCGTCCGCCGCAGCCAGGACAGCCTGCTGCCCCTGGCCCAGGAAAAGGTCGACCTTACAACGGCCAGCTACCGCGCAGGCACCGGCGAGCTGGCGTCCGTCATCGCTGCCCGCCGCGAACAGATCGAGGCGCGCCTCAAGCAGATCGACCTCGAAGGCCAGCGTGCCCTGACCAGCGCCAAGCTCTACTTCACTTACGGGGAGACTCACCCATGACCACGCGAATCTGGACTGGGCTGGCATTGGCAGGTCTATCACTGGCCCTTGGGGCCGCCGGTGGTTACTGGTTCGCGCAACGTCCCATGACCGCGATGCCGGCCGCGAGCGAAGGAGCCGAATCCGCGCCGCAGGACGAGCGCAAGGTGCTGTACTGGTACGACCCCATGTACCCGCAGCAGAAGTTCGACAAACCGGGCAAGTCACCCTTCATGGACATGGAGTTGGTGCCGCAGTATGCCGGCGGCGCTGCGGACAGCGCGACCATCAGAATCGACCCCAGCCTGACCCAGAACCTCGGCCTGCGCCTGGTCTCCGTCCGCCGTGGACCGTTGACCAACAGCCTGGATGTGGTCGGTGTGCTGGCCTTCAACGAACGCGAGGTCGCCGTGGTGCAGGCCCGCGCCGCTGGCTTCGTCGAGCGGGTCTATGCCCGAGCACCGGGCGATGTGCTCCAGGCCGGGGCGCCGCTGGTCGACCTACTGATTCCGGACTGGGCCGCTGCACAGGAAGAGTTTCTCGCGCTCAAGCGCAGCGGTGATGCCGGCCTGCTGGCCGCGGCCCGCCAACGCCTGCTCCTGCTCGGTATCCCGTCGACACTCATCCACCAGGTGGAACGCAGCGGCAAGCCGCAAACAGTCCTGACCTTGACCAGCCCCATTAGTGGCGTGCTGCAGGAGTTGGACGTCCGCACCGGCATGACGGTGGCAGCAGGCGCCAATCTGGCCCGGGTCAACGGCCTGAGCAGCATCTGGCTCAGTCTGGCAGTTCCGGAAGCCGAGTCTGGGACCATTGCTCAAGGCCAGGCGGTCGAAGCGCGCTTGCCGGCCTTTCCCGGAGAAGTGCTTGCCGGGACCGTCGATGCGATCCTGCCAGAGACCAATCCGGACAGCCGCACACTACGGGTGCGGGTTGAACTGCCCAATGCGGACGGCCGCCTGCGGCCAGGCATGACGGCGCAGGTCCGCCTGAACCGGTCCACGTCACAGAACGTGCTGTGGCTGCCCAGCGAAGCCGTCATTCGGACCGGCCGGCGCGCCCTGGTGATGGTCGCCGAAGACGGTGGGCGCTACCGGCCGGTGGAAGTCCAGCCAGGGCCGGAGAGCGCCGGCAAGACGGTAGTGACCCAAGGGCTCACCGAAGGCCAGCAGGTAGTGGCTTCCGGGCAGTTCCTGCTGGATTCCGAAGCGAGCCTCAAAGGCCTGGTGGCGACCGCCGGGGATATTCCCAAAGCGGAGGCCCCGCCCACACTGCATGAGGCCGACGGGCAAGTCGTCGCCATCGACAATGCCGGCGTGACCCTGGCCCATGGGCCATTCAAGACCCTGGGCATGCCCGCAATGACCATGACTTTCCCGCTGGCCGACCCCGCCCTGATGGTGGGGATCAAGACCGGTGACAAGGTGCGCGTGGCGGTCCGCCAAACGGACGACGGCCTGCTGGTCGAGCGCCTGGAGAAGCTTGGGGGCCAGCCATGATTGCCGCCCTGATTCGCTGGTCGGTGGCCAACCGCTTCCTGGTCGTGCTTGCCACGCTGTTCGCCACTGCCTGGGGCATCTGGTCGGTGCAAAACACCGCCATCGATGCGCTGCCGGACCTCTCCGATGTCCAGGTGATCATCCGCACGCCGTATCCCGGCCAAGCGCCGCAGATCGTCGAGAATCAGGTCACTTACCCGCTGGCCACTACCATGCTCTCAGTGCCCGGCGCGAAGACGGTGCGTGGCTATTCCTTCTTCGGTGACAGCTTTGTCTACGTGATCTTCGAGGATGGTACCGACCTGTACTGGGCCCGCTCGCGGGTGCTGGAGTACCTCAGCCAGATCCAAAGCCGCCTGCCGAGCTCCGCCAAGCCGGCGTTGGGGCCGGACGCCACCGGAGTCGGCTGGATCTACCAATACGCGCTGGTGGATCGCAGCGGCGGGCACGACCTGGCGCAACTGCGCGCCCTGCAGGACTGGTTTCTCAAGTTCGAGCTGAAGACCCTGCCCAACGTCGCCGAAGTGGCGACCGTGGGCGGCATGGTCAAGCAGTACCAGGTGCAGCTCGATCCGGTTCGATTGGCCAGCCTGGGGATCACCCAGGATGCGGTGATCGAGGCCATCGGCAAGGCCAACCAGGAAACCGGCGGAGCCGTGCTGACGATGGCCGAAGCCGAATACATGGTGCGCGCCTCTGGGTACTTGAAGACCCTGGACGACTTCCGTGCCGTGCCGCTCAAGCTCGGCGTTGGCGGCGTGCCTGTCACCCTCGGCGATGTGGCCACCATCCAGCAGGGGCCGGAGATGCGCCGCGGGATCACCGAACTCGACGGTGAGGGTGAGACGGTCGGTGGCGTGGTGATCCTGCGCAGTGGCAAGAACGCCCGCGAGACCATCGCCGCGGTCAAGGCCAAGCTGGATGAGCTGCAGAAAAGCCTGCCGGCCGGGGTGGAGATCGTCACCACCTATGACCGCAGCCAACTGATCGATCGTGCCGTGGAAAACCTCAGCCACAAGCTGCTGGAGGAATTCATTGTCGTCGCGTTAGTCTGCGCGGCGTTCCTCTGGCACCTGCGTTCCTCGCTGGTAGCGATCATCTCCCTGCCGATCGGCGTGCTGATCGCCTTCATCGTCATGCGCTACCAGGGCATCAATGCCAACATCATGTCCCTGGGCGGGATTGCCATCGCCGTTGGCGCCATGGTGGATGCCGCGGTGGTGATGATCGAAAACGCCCACAAGAAGATCGAGGCCTGGCATGCCACCCATCCCGGCGAGGAGCTAACGGGCGAGCAGCGCTGGTACGTGATGACCGAGGCGGCCGCCGAGGTTGGACCGGCGTTGTTCTTCTGCCTGCTGATCATCACCCTGTCATTCATCCCCGTCTTCACTCTGGAAGCCCAGGAAGGCCGGTTGTTCGGGCCTTTGGCCTTCACCAAGACCTATGCCATGGCGGCCGCGGCGGGACTGTCAGTCACCCTGGTACCGGTGCTGATGGGCTACTGGATTCGCGGACGGATTCCCAAGGAGACGCAGAATCCGCTGAATCGCTGGCTGATCAGGCTCTACCAACCGGCGCTGGACCAGGTCCTGCGCCATCCCAAGATCACCCTGGCGGCCGCCATCCTGATCTTCCTGAGTGCCCTGTGGCCGATCTCGCGACTGGGCGGTGAATTCCTTCCGCCGCTGGATGAAGGCGACCTGCTCTACATGCCCTCGGCACTGCCCGGCTTGTCGGCGCAGAAGGCCTCGCAGTTACTGCAGCTCACCGATCGCTTGATCAAGACCGTGCCGGAAGTCGAACACGTCTTCGGCAAGGCCGGCCGTGCCGAAACCGCCACCGACCCGGCACCGCTGGAGATGTTCGAGACCACCATCCAGTTCAAGCCGCGTGAGCAGTGGCGGCCGGGCATGACGCCGGAGAAGTTGGTGGAAGAACTGGACCGGGTGGTGAAGGTGCCGGGGCTGACCAATATCTGGATTCCACCCATTCGCAACCGCATCGACATGCTCGCCACCGGAATCAAGAGTCCGATCGGGGTCAAGGTCGCCGGCCCCAACCTCGCGGAGATCGACGCGGCCACCCAGGCTGTCGAGCGTGCCGCCAAGACGGTGCCGGGCGTCAGTTCGGCCCTGGCCGAACGCCTCACGGGTGGACGCTACATCGATGTCGACATCAACCGCCAGGACGCAGCGCGCTATGGGCTGAACATCGCCGACGTGCAGTCCATCGTGGCGAGTGCCATCGGAGGCGAGACCATTGGCGAAACCATTGAGGGCCTGGCGCGCTTCCCGATCAGTGTGCGCTATCCGCGGGAGTGGCGAGATTCTCCTGGTGCCCTGGAGCAACTGCCAATTTATACACCTCAAGGCAGCCAGATCACCCTGGGCACGGTGGCCCGCATCCGTGTCAGCGATGGCCCGCCCATGCTGAAAAGCGAGAATGCCCGGCCATCCGGCTGGGTGTACATCGACGTTCGAGGTCGGGATATCGCCTCGGTGGTGGGCAATCTGCGCAGGGTCGTGGGCGAGCAGGTCAAGCTACAGCCGGGCATGAGCCTCGCCTACTCGGGGCAGTTCGAATTCCTCGAACGGGCCAACGCGCGACTCAAACTGGTGGTGCCAGCCACCCTGCTGATCATCTTCGTGCTGCTATACATGACCTTCGCCCGCTTCGATGAAGCTTTGCTGATCATGGCTACGTTGCCGTTCGCGCTCACCGGTGGGGTGTGGTTTCTCTACCTGCTCGGCTACAACCTGTCGGTGGCCACTGGCGTCGGTTTCATTGCGCTGGCGGGGGTCGCCGCCGAGTTCGGCGTGATCATGCTGCTCTACCTGAAGAATGCCTGGGCCGAGCATGAGGACAATGGCGACGTGACCGAACGTGGCTTGCTTGCCGCAATTCGAGAGGGTGCCGTACAGCGCGTGCGCCCCAAGGCCATGACGGTGGCGGTGATCATCGCTGGTCTGCTGCCAATCCTCTGGGGCAGCGGCTCTGGTAGCGAGATCATGAGCCGCATCGCCGCGCCCATGGTCGGAGGCATGGTCACCGCACCTCTGCTGTCCCTGTTCGTCCTGCCGGCAGCCTACCGCCTGATGCGTCGCCGCCACCTTTCTGCTGTATCCACTATCCGCCAAGGAGACGCTGTATGAAGACCACCCAAATCGCCCTCACCAGCATGTTCGCCGTCCTATCCCTCACCGCCCAGGCCGAGGACATGCCGGGCATGAAGATGGATACCCAGCCCACGGCGGGCATGCCGATGCAATTGGCAGCGGAGCAGGCGCCAATTGCCCAGGCCACCGGTACGGTCAAGGCGATCGACAGCCAGAAACAGGTGGTGACGCTCGCACACGGCGCCGTACCGGCCCTGCAGTGGCCGCCGATGACCATGGGCTTCAAGGCCACTGCCGAACAACTCAAGGGACTGAAGGTGGGCGATCGTGTCGCGTTCGAGTTTCGCGCCGAGGGTATGGACGCCACCCTCGTCTCGATCGAACCGATCAAGCCATAGCAGCTGGGGTGGCTGACGCGACGTGCCGACGGCCATGTTGCGCCTGCCCTTCAAGTGATCCAATTGAGGGGCTTCGGGCACCCCGGGCGAATCGATAGCTACAGTTGATCGCCCTCTGAAGCGAAAGGCCCTAAAATCGGCTCCACACCTGCCGAATAACGGTAGTTGCATCATTTCAATACCGCGCGGCGCGTGAGGCTGTAGGGGGATAGCTGGCATTGACACATGTCTGGCAGCTCAATATCATCATTCTCACGACTCAACCCTAGGCGGGCCGATTAAGTTCAGCCTCAGCCCTGGGTGAAAAGACCGGCCTATAAGCCGGTTTTTTCGTTTCTAGGGATCAGACTCTGTGCGCACAGCGTTTTTCGTCGACGGCTACAACCTCTACTACGGTGCCTTGCACGCGTCGCCGTACAAGTGGCTCGACCTTCCCGCTCTGCTAAAGTCGATACTCCAGATTCAGGTACCCGACGCTACGGTTGCCTCCATCGCTTACTACACCTCCCCTGTCATCGCACGCCTGGCTACCCGCGGTCAGGCCTCGAACGAAGCGCAGAGCCGCTATATTCGCGCCTTACAGGCGAGGGGTGTAACCGTGACGCTCGGAAGCCATCGCCTGGCCCCCGGCTACGCTCCCCGCTACGTTAATGATCAGAAGGCCTCGCGCCAGGATCAGGTAAAGATCTGGCAGCTGGAAGAAAAGCAAACTGACGTCAACGTAGCCCTGGGTATGTACAGGACTGCGAGTCGTGCAGAGCAATTGGGGCTCGAACAAATTGTGCTGGTATCCGGCGACACGGATCTTGCGCCGGCATTGGCTTTGATCCGCCAGGACTTCCCCCAGCTGCAGCTGGGCGTGATTCTGCCGCACCGTGGCGAGCGCAGTGAAATAGTCCGTGAGCCCCGGGATCACTCCAAAAGCACTGTGACTGGATGCGGCGTTACCTCAGCGAAGAGGAACTGAAGTCGTGCCAGCTCCCGCCCAAAGTCCCGCTCCCCAGAAAGCCCGCCATCGTTAAGCCGGCCTACTGGTAAGACGTAAGAGCCCCCGACGTAACAGCACCATAAAGGGAATGGAAAGAGCCCTCGATCAGCGACCTGAGAGGTTGACCAAAAACAACCTATTAGGTTAATTTGGCCCATGGAAAAGCGCACGCCCCACTTCAAGCTTCCTCTGGTCAAACAGGCTGCTGCCGAGCAGCGATTCCGTTTCACGGGTGTGGCGCTACGTGGAGGCGCAGACCTCGGCCTCGATGTCGACGACATGCTCGCCATCATCCAGGCCCTGACTGCCCGCGACTTCTACAAGAGCATGACCGCCTACGCCGATCACACCCAATGGCAGGACGTCTACCGCCCCACTACTCACGTCGGCCCGGTCTACCTCAAGTTCACCCTGGTGGAGGACCTGCTCATCGTGTCCTTCAAGGAGCTATGACCATGAGATGCCCCGTATGCGGCCAGGCTGACCTGGTCCACGATTCCCGCGACATGCCCTACACCTACAAGGGCGAAACCGTCATCGTCCCCGCCGTGGAGGCGGATTGGTGCCCGGCCTGTGGCGAATCCCTCACCGGCCCGGCCGAATCGAAGCGGGTAATGCTGGCCATGAACCTGGCGCGTCAGCAGATCAACGCCAGGCACGGCAATCCGGAATTGATCAAGACAGTGCGTAAGCAGCTCAAGCTCACGCAGAAGGAGGCCGCCCACCTGTTCGGCGGCGGCCCTAATGCCTTCAGCCGCTACGAGAAGGGCGACGTTGACGCCCCCACCCCCCTGGTGAAGCTGTTCCAGCTGCTGCAGGCTCATCCCGAGCTGGGCGAAGAAGTAAAGCGCACGGGACACCAATAACAGAAAGGCCCTGCGACGCGGGGCCTTCTTGTATTAGACGGATAGCAGTGCCGACGACCAGCATGCGCACCAACAACTCTGGATCAATCAATGGGCGTCCGATGGGGCTGTAGAAATCGGCCAGGTGGGCGCGCAGGTGTCTGAGATCCAGCCACTGGTCGATGCTGCGCAGGAGGTGTTGGGGCGGCAGCTACTTTTTCAACAGAATCGGCAGCTACCCTTTTTACCCATGAATTAGGTTCACTTTGGTTAGACGAACCTAATTCAGGTTCAGCGGGCAGGTAGGCTGGTCGAAAAATGGGAGAATCCCGGAACGGACGATCAATCCACTCTTGCTAAGGCTAGGCAGTTGGTGCCCAGATCACGTTCCCGCTATTGATCGCGGGGAGATGCCCTGGGTTGATATCGCGTTCGTTGTGGAGGAACTCCCGGGTTTTCTCGGCGTCCAGCGACCGCCCAGGCCTTTGCCTGAGAACGCTCGCGGATACAGAGTAATGCCCGCAGTTGGGACAATTGATCTCAATTCCACTGACATGAGCGTCAATCGTTCGCACCTCACCCGAGCAGTTCACGCATTTCATGTTGTCTCTCCTTGCATCTGGTGCGTAACGCGCACAAGCGCGGATGCGAATCACACATCCATCAAGTTGATGGGGCCGGCGTGACGCCGCAATCCCGCTGTGCAAGTGCGTGATTACGGAATCGAGGTTTTTGCCGGTGGCGCTTCCGGGCATGTGGGAGCTACTTCTGGGACGACCTCAACCTCATCTTCCGGGACCGGGAATGAATAGAGTTCCGCCCGGGAGAAGACCGGCAAGCGTGACGTACGCTCGTGCAGCCTTCCGGGATTGGCGGGCCTCTGGGGCCAGGTAGTTTTTTCGCTACAGCTTGAAGTGCTCATGGTGCTCTCGATACGGCCCGGAACAAGGCGGGCCGGGCACCTGAGCATCGCAGACCGCGAGACCTGCGTCGGTGCGCCGACGCACTCACGCCCGACGGCGCGCAAGGCTCATGTACTGGGGCCTTGCGGCAGCTCATCGCTCTTGGGTACGCGTGCCGCGTCGTTCACGTCCTCGACATGCCGGAGCAACAACTGGCCGGACGTTTTCAAGGATGGCAGCCGTCGAGAGTGACGCTTGCCGGTTATTCGACGCAGGTTGGGATCGATGTAAGTGTGCATGACGACCTCTGGATCGGAGGCGCTGCGGGATGCGGTGCCTTCTACCGATCATTGCAGGTCCAACGGGCCCTTTCGGTGCGCCAACCCACGGAGGGCTAAGTGGTCCAACGCACCGACCCTGCGCGACGCGCCTGACACCATGCCCGCAGAGCGCAATTCCGCCTGAGCGAAGCCGATATGACCGACGAAACCGATTGCCATATTCCCGATACTCTCGACAGCACTGTGCAGGAAGCGGATAGCCCCGCGCGCAGACAACGAACACGCGCCCTCTACCATTTCCTCGACAAGATCGACGCGGTCATCAAGAAAAGATGCGAGCGGCTACCAGAACGCCAAGCCGGAAATAAAGCCCCCAGCGAGCAGCCTCTGCGACAGGAAGTGCAGAAACATCCATGCTTCGACCAGTCCATCACTCCACGTGGTGATGACGAGCTCACCGACCTCGACCCCGTCGAGGTTCCCAAGCGCTGATCCCCCATCAGACGCTGGCCTTCCCAGCAACGGCCAGGCTCCTCGCGAGATAGCCGGTGCTATGCGCGATGGCGCACCGCCCGCCCGCCACCCCAGTGTCATGCTGATTTTGATGAGCACTCGCCCGTTCGCGAATACGCCATCCAATGACTGAGGCCAGACCATGAGCAGGATTCTTGCAGACATCATCAAGGGCAAATGGAGGGAGCTGGTAGGTACTGCCAGGGTCGTATGGGATGAACTGACCGTAGCCGAACTGATTGGCTCCGAAGGCGACACCCAGAAACTGGCCAACCTGATCCAGGAACGCTACGAGCTGACCCATGAAGAAGC
>RCUT01000634.1_pt1 | contig 17907 bp, 16 predicted proteins | sample 2166171 | NCBI WGS metagenome assembly RCUT01 (sample SAMN09932757, study PRJNA488358) | compost metagenome | isolation source: compost soil in 4-hydroxybenzoic | place: Germany: Experimental Botanical Garden
ACAAAAATCGAGGCCGCATATCATAGCCAATTTCGGTAAAACTGTACCAGCGCCGTGGCAAGGTCCGGCTGAGCGGCCTGCTCGGCACTCCAGCGCCGGGCGTGCAGGTCGAGTTCGGCCCAGTGCTCAAGTACCTGTTTCCAAGCCGGCCCCATATCGCGATCCATGTTCCAGGCGCGCCACAAATCGACGATGGCCGCTTTCGCCAATGGCGACAACCCCACGACGTAGTGATCCAGAAATGCCTCGAGCTTTTCCCAGTGGGCGTACTCTTCCTGCACATAGATATGCCAGAGCAGCGGGCGGCCAGCCCATTGCGCACGCACGAACGAATCTTCGCCGCGCACGGCATTGAAGTCGCAGCACCAGAGCAACGGGTCGTACTCATCCTGACTGACGAAGGGCAGGATCTGCACGGTCAGGGCGCCACGCGTTGCCACAGCGCCCACAGGCAAAGGTTGCCCGCCAAGCCAGGCCTGCACATCGCCCAGCACACGTCCTTCGGGGACCAGCAGATGGTTGGCGCGACTGTCGGCGGCCAGGGCGTCTAGCCAACTGGCCAGGCTCGGGTTCTCGTAGGCGAACAACGAGATCAGCCGAGCGTCGCTGGCGGGTGTCACACCCAGTCCTTGCAGAAATGCCTCACGCGCGCTCGGGCTCTGCTCGAACGCTTCACGCCGGGCCAGCAGTGTCGCCTCGCGCAACAACCCCCCGGTTTTGGCGGTAAAACCGGGAAAGAAAAACACCTTGCGCAAGCCATTGGGCTGCGGGGAAGGCAAGCCATGGCAACCTTCAACCCAGGTTTCAGCGCTCAGGTAGTCCAGGTTCAGCCACAGCGGTGGCCGTGGGCAGTCGAGCATGGCCTGCACATAGGCTGCCGGCAACTGACAGGCAAAAGCGCCGATGACCACATCAGCCACAGCGGTTTCCTGCCAGTCGGCCTGCCAATGACAGACCTCCACACCCTGTTGCCACTGCTGCGCAACCTGGGCGTCAGCGTCAGGGCAGATGCGCGCGAATGCGCTGAGGTCGTCCACCCACAAGCGCACAGCCACGCCCTGTTCGGCCACCAGTTGCCGGGCCAAGCGCCAGGTCACGCCGATATCGCCGTAGTTGTCGACGACACAACAGAAGATGTCCCAGTGCGTTTTCATCGCTGGCCCCTGTAAAAAAGCGCCGATTGTCCGGGTAAATCATCGCAGACAAAAGCGTGCCACGAAAAAAACCCGTTGCGGCATGCGACAATGAGCGCCCGTGCCCTGGCCAGGAGGCCGCCATGCCCCGCCCTCGTGAACTGAAGATCAGCCTCAAGCCCGTGCAACTGACCCTGTGCATCGCCTTGGGCCTATGGCTCGGCGCGGCAGCCATCGCCTTGAGCCTGTGGTTGGCGTGGCGCCTGATGCCAGAGACCGTACATCCCTTGAGCCAAGTGCTGGTGCCACCCGCGGCTGCGCCCGCTGCCGATCAGCAGAGCCAGATGTTCGAGCAGTACAAACAGATTCTGCACAACCAACAAGTGCAACAAGCCGAGGACCAAGCCGAAGGCAACATGCGCAACCTGGCCAACCCCAAGTGCCAGTTCTGGCTGCAACAGAACCGCACCGCGCCGACCGAAAAGAGCCGCGCCCTCGTCCTGGAATTCTGTAACTGATCGCCATGAACAAAGCCGACCTGCTGCAACGCATCATCGACACCTTGAGCCTCGACTTAGAGGTGGCCCAGCGCGCGGCGCAGACCGCCTATGAAGCGGCCACCGCTGAAGAAAACATCGCTGAAAACAAGTACGACACCTTGGGCCTGGAGGCGTCCTACCTGGCAACCGGACAAGCCCGGCGCATGGAAGAGATTCGTCAGGCACGGGCGGCGTATCAACAATTGCTGTTGCGCGATTACGATCCGGCGCTCGGTATTCAGGTGAGCAATCTGGTCACGCTGGAGGCTGAGAGCGGTAGCTGCCAGCGCTTGTTCCTCGGGCCTGAAGGCGCCGGCTTGAAAATTGGTCAGGGCGAGCAGTTGGTGACGGTGATTACGCCGCGCTCGCCGCTGGGGCAAAGCCTGATGGGTAAACGCGAGGATGACGACGTCAGCTTGGTTCTCGGAGGCAAGCAGCAGCACTTTGTGGTGGTTGAGGTCTGCTAAACACAGTACCTGCTGTAGCCGCTGGCGAGGCACGAGGCGGCTACAGGGCCCCCAACGCATTGAAGCGCTGCGCCAATCCCTGCTGGGCAAACTGCTCGATGATGAATTCGACAAACGCCCGCGTCTTGCCCGGCAACAGCTTGTGCTCGGCGTAGTACAAGCTGATGTTGCCATCATCCACATACCAATCCGGTAATACTCGCAAGAGGCTGCCCGCCTGCAGGTAAGGCACGGCAAACGGCATGCTCACCAATGCCACCCCCAGCCCCTGCTGCGCCGCTGCACAAGCCGCTTCCGAATCACTCATGGTCATACGTAAGCGAATCTGCAGCGGGGTCTGTTCCTGCTGACAATGGGTCAACGGCCAGGAGCGCACCCGCCCGGTTTGCGGTGAGCGGATGAGAATCCCATCAAGCGTTTGCAGATCAGCCGGCTGGCAGATCGCGGGATGCTGCTCCAGGTACGCCGGGGCCGCTACCAGAATCCGGTGCGCCGGGGTCAGCTTGCGGGCGACGACGCCTTGGGGCAGGTCAAAACCACCGCCAATAGCAGCGTCGAAACCCTGGCCGATCAGGTCGACCTGGCGATTGTCAAAATGCCAATCCGGGCTGATCGCCGGAAAGCGCTGCAGAAACTCGGCCAGCAAGGGCACGATGTATAAGCGCCCGAACACCGTGCCCATGCTCACCTTCAAGGTTCCCGCCGGTTGCCCTTCGGCGCTGGCAAGGTTAGCCACAGCATGCTGAATGGTCTGGAAGCTGGTGGCCACTTCGCCGAGAAAACGTTGTCCGGCTTCGGTCAAGGTCAGGCGCCGCGTGCTGCGCTGAAACAAGCGCACGCCCAAGCGCGTCTCCAGGCGAGCAACATTCTTGCCCACCGCCGCCGGCGTCAGGCTCAAGCGCCGCGCAGCCTCGGCGAAGCTGCCGACTTCGGCACTACGAACAAAGCATTCGATACTGCTAAACGTTTCCACAGCTGGCGATTCCATACTTCTGGTTTACACAGACTATAGCGATTAGTGGCTACACAGAGGGTAATCTGCGGTCGATACTGAGCCTTATCCAAGGCATCACGCCTGGTATTTTCGGGAGCAGAACATGTCGACTCAAACTCGCCTCAACGGCAAAGTGGCTTTGATCCAGGGCGGCTCACGCGGTATCGGCGCAGCCATCGTCAAACGCCTGGCCGCTGAAGGTGCCAGTGTCGCCTTCACCTACGCCAATGCCACTGAGCAAGCCCAGGCGTTGCAGCAAAGTATCCTTGCCAGTGGCGGCAACGCGTTGGCGATCCAAGCCGATAGCGCTGATGCCAGCGCCGTGCAGCGCGCCGTAGAAACCACGGTCGAAACCTTCGGCCGGCTCGATATCCTCGTCAACAACGCCGGTGTCCTGGCCGTCGCGCCGTTGCTGGAATTCGACCTGGATGACTTCGACCGGACCCTGGCGGTCAACGTGCGCAGCGTCTTTGTTGCCACCCAGGCCGCCGCTCGGCACATGGGCCAGGGTGGCCGGATTATCAACATTGGCAGTACCAACGCCGAACGCATGCCCTTTGCCGGCGGTGGTCCCTATGCCATGAGCAAGTCAGCGTTGGTTGGCTTGACCCGTGGCCTGGCCCGCGACCTTGGCCCACTGGGCATCACCATCAACAACGTCCAGCCTGGCCCGGTCGACACCGAGATGAACCCAGCCCATGGCGAATTCGCCGAGAGTTTGATGGGCTATATGGCGGTAGGTCGCTATGGGGAGGTTGAGGAAATCGCGGGCTTCGTCGCCTACCTGGCCAGCCCTGAGGCGGCCTACATCACCGGTGCCAGCCTGACCATCGACGGTGGCTTTGCCGCCTGATGCACTGAAGTGCCACGCCGACCGCGCCGGATTTTGTTGATCTTGTCGACAAAAGCCGGCGCGGTCCGGGTCGGTTTTTTCGACCCGATCACCCAGGATTTCCGCTACTGTCACACCCTGACTGCAACTGACCAAGATGGCCCCATGACCTCCCCCACTTCTCCCTTAAGCCGCGGTTTGATCCTGCTGATGGCAACTGCCACCGGCCTCGCCGTGGCCAGCAACTACTACGCACAACCGTTGCTGCACAGCATTGCCGAGCATTTCGGCCTGACCACCGTCAGCGCCGGGGCCATCGTCATTGCCGCACAACTGAGCTACGGCGCCGGTCTTCTGCTGCTGGCACCGTTGGGCGATATGTTTGAGCAGCGCCGCCTGATCGTCAGCATGATCGCCATCAGCACCCTGGGCCTGTTGATCAGTGCCTTCTCACCAAGCCTGGTCTGGCTGTTACTGGGGACCACGCTGACCGGCCTGTTCTCGGTTGTGGCTCAGGTACTGGTGCCAATGGCAGCGGGCTTGAGCGATCCGAGCCAGCGCGGGCGAGTGGTCGGAACGCTGATGAGCGGCTTGCTGCTGGGCATCCTCCTGGCCCGCACGGCGGCCGGTTTCATGGCCGAACTGGGCGGATGGCGCAGCATCTACCTGCTGGCCGCGGCGCTGATGGCGATCTGTGCCATTGCCTTGGCACGGGCCCTGCCGGAACGTCACCAACACGCCGGGCTCAGCTATCCCGCGCTGATTGGTTCAGTGTTTCGCTTGTTCGCCGATGAGCCGGTACTGCGCCTGCGCTCGCTGCTCGGCTTGCTGGCCTTCAGCCTGTTCGCCCTGTTCTGGACGCCACTGGCATTTCTCCTGGCGGCTGAACCCTACCAGTACTCGGACGCAGTGATCGGCCTGTTTGGCCTGGCCGGTGCCGCCGGTGCACTGTCAGCCAACTGGGCCGGACGCCTGGCCGATCGCGGCAAGGGCCCGCTGGGCACCACGGTTGGCTTGCTGGCCCTGTTGCTGTCCTGGATACCGCTGGGGTTCGCCCAATCGTCGCTGGTAGCACTGTTGATCGGCGTGCTGTTGCTCGATCTGGCCGTGCAATTGGTGCATGTCAGCAACCAGAACGCAGTGATTGTGCTGCGCCCGGAAGCTCGCAATCGCCTGAACGCGGGCTACATCACCTGCTATTTCATCGGAGGTGCGCTGGGCTCGCTGCTCGGCACCCAGCTGTTTCAGACCTATGGCTGGAACGGCATCGTTCTCGCCGGCCTGACCATTGGCAGCCTTGCCTTGCTGGTCTGGGTGCTGGCTGAGCGTCAGCGCAGCCTACGGGCACGCACAGCCTAACGACGGATGAAAGCTTCATCGACCTTGGCCAGGTGTTCCTCGCGCAACGTGCCGGCGTAGTAATGCAGCTTGATCCAGGCCAGCAAGTAGTCGTAGCGCGCCTGGGCCAGGTCGCGACGGGTGGTGGCAAGCTGTTGTTCGGCATTGAGTACATCGAGGTTGACCCGCTCGCCCCCCAGTACGCTCTGACGGGTCGAAACCACCAGGGCTTTGGCCGAGGTCAGCGCCCGCTCGTAGGCACGCAGGCGGCTGGCGCCGGATTGGCAGGCATTGTACTGGCGTCGTAACTCAATCAAGGTACTGCGGGTATTGCCATCCAGTTCGTACTCGGCCTGCTCCAGGTTGCGGCTGGCCTGGCGGGTCGACGCCGATACGCCGCCACCGGCGAACAGCGGCAGGCTCACTTCCACACCAATGGTGTTGGTGGTGTAGCGCTGGTTGTAGGTGTTGCCGCTGTCGGATTCCATGCGCCGTGACGTGGCATAGGCCGTCACCTTGGGCAAATGCCCTGCGCGATTGCGTTCGACTTCATACGTCGCCATTTCCAATGCCTGACGCTGAGAAGCCAACTGCGGGTTGTTGGCCAGCGCCAGTTCATGCCAGGCCTCGAAGCTGGACGGTTGCACGGTTAGCAACGAAAAACCGTCGTTGAGGGGGGCCAGCTCATCGATCCGCGCCGCCGGCTCACCGATCAATGCGCCGAGCTCACGCAAGGCGGCATCCTGATCGTTGCGCGCCTGGATTTCTTCAGCGTCGGCCAGCTCGTAACGCGCCTGGGCTTCAAGGATATCGGTGCGGGTCCCCTCACCTTGCTGGAACAACTGCTGGTTTTGCTGAAACTGCTGCTGATAGGCCTGCTTGCTGGCCACACTGATGCCGATCTGATCCTCGGCGAACAGCGCTTGTGTATAACTGGTCATGACCCGCACCAGTAGCTCCTGACTCTTGCCGCGAAACTCCTCGTCGGCAAACAGCGCCTGCGCCACACCCTTGCGATAACTGGCATAGGCCTCGTAATCGAACAGCGGTTGCTGGAGGATGAAACTGGAGCCATAGCTGTCGTAGTGACGATCTTCGCTTTCACGTCGCGAATCGCCCAGATAGCTGGCCTCGGAGTCGTTGCGGCCCTTGTTGTAGTTGTAGGACAGGTTAGGCAGCAATCCGGCGCGGCCAATGGCCCGGTGCTCCTGTCCCGACTCACGGGCCTTGAGCGCGCCAAGGAACACCGGGTCTTTACGCAAGGCTTGCTCGTAGACTTGAAACGGCCCCATGGCCTGCACAGCGTCCACGGTTGTCAGGGCGAACGCCGCCAGCAGCCCGGTCATCAAGCTTTTCATTCACGGGCTTCCTATTGTTCGGTCAAGGCGGTGCCTGCCCGGTCGAGCAGGGGTTTGAACAGGTAATTGAGCAGCGAACGTTCGCCTGTGCGCACAAACAGTTCGGCCGGCATGCCCGGCTTGATCACCAGACCATTAAGCCGCGCCAGGGCCTGTTCGCTGACAGTGCTGCGTAGTACGTAGTACGGCTGGCCCGTTTTGTCGTCGAGCAGTTGGTCGGCAGAAATCAGCACCACCTCCCCCGCCACCCGCGGGGTACTGCTCTGGTTAAACGCGGTGAAGAGGATATCCACAGGCAACTGCACCGCGACCTTATCCACAAGGTTGACCGGCAATCGCCCTTCGACTTCCAGCGCGGTGCCCTGAGGCACCACCTCAAGCAGCGTTTCACCGGCACGCAGCACTGCGCCTTCGGTGTGTACGCCGAGGTTGACGGCAATACCATCGACCGGCGCAAGGATTTCACTGTGTTGCAGGTCGAACCCGGCGGACGTCAGTTGCTGCTCCAGCGTTACACTCTTGAGCTGAGCTTCGGCCAATTGGCTGCGCACCTCTTTCTGGTACTCCTCGCGGCGCTGCTGCAAGTTCAGGCGCGACTCGACAATATCTTGCTCCAGCCTTGCGCTGTCGCCACTGTTCTGCGCCAGGTCGCGCTGGACCTGGGACAGCTGGCGCTGATACTCCAGCAAGCGATTGCGCGGAATGTAGCCCTGGCTGGCCAGTGGCCTGAGGTTGTCCAGTTGCTCACGCAAGGAGTCGGCCTGGGCCTGCAGGTCGCCCCTGGCTCGACGCATGCCGGCCAATTGCGCCACGGCCCCTTCAATGGCGGCCATCAGCCCGGACTGCTCGCGGGCTTGAGCGTCGCGGCGGCTGCTGAACAGTTGCCGCTGGGTTTCCAGCACCAGGCTCAACTGCGGGTCAGGATCATCACTGAGTGGCGCAGGAAAGGTGATCTGCGCCAGGTTATCGCGCTCGCTCTGCCAACGGGCCAGACTGGCCCAGGCCACCCGGTACTCAGCCTGCAGGGACTGCACCTGCGCCTGAACCTGCGTTTGATCAAGGCGAAACAGCGGTTGCCCCTGCTTGACCTGCTGCCCCTCACTGACCAGGATCCGGCTGACCACGCCTCCCGCCAAGGACTGCACCGCCTTGCGCTTGCCCGAGACCACCACCGTGCCCTGTACGGCAATCCCCTGATCCAAGGGCGCGAGGGTTGCCCAGGCGACAAAGCCACCGAAGCCAAGCAGGGTCAGTAGCCAGCCCAGTCGAACAAAAAAGCGCGCATCACGGCCGCTGGCGGCCGCTTCGACGGCAACCGTGTTCATGCGCCACCTCCTGCAGCCGCCGCGGCATTGGCCGCAGGCACCTGACGCACGGCCTGCTCCTGGGCTCGGCTCAAGGCTTGCAGCACGTCTTGAGCCGGACCGAACGCCTGTAACCGTCCTTCATTGAGTACCAGCAATTTGTCGGCCTGGGCCAGGGCAGCCGAACGGTGCGTGACCAGCACCACGGTGCGCCCCTGGGCTTTCATCTGGGCAATGGCCGTCGCCAGGGCAGCTTCGCCCTGGGTGTCGAGGTTGGAATTCGGTTCATCCAGAACGATCAGCCTAGGCTCTGCGTACAAGGCGCGCGCCAGGGCAATACGCTGCTTCTGTCCACCGGAGAGATCACTGCCGCCTTCACCAAGCCGGGTGTCATAACCTTGGGGCAAACGCAGGATCAATTCATGCACCCCGGCCTGACGCGCGGCCTCGACCACTTTGTGGCCATCAAGCTCGGCGAACCGGGCGATGTTCTCGGCAATACTGCCGCGCAACAGTTCGATGTTCTGCGGCAAGTAACCAATAGACGGGCCAAGGGCCTCGCGGTCCCAGCGGTGGAGGTCGGCGCCATCCAGCCGGACGGTTCCGGCCAGGGTCGGCCAGACACCTACCAACACCTTGGCCAGGGTCGACTTGCCGGAACCGGACGCCCCCAACACACCTAACACTTCACCTGCCTGCACGTTGAAACTGATCTGCTGCAAGATCGCCAGGCGCTTACTGGGGGGCCCGGCGCTGACCTGCTCGAAGCTTAGGCGCCCGGTCGGGGCCGGCAGTGCCATGGGTGCCGGTGGCTCGGGGAACGCGCGCAGCAAGCCATCAAGGCGCTGGTAGGCCAAATGCGCCCCGCTCCATTGCTTCCACACTGCGATCAGTTGGTCGATGGGACTCAACACCCGACCCATGAGGATGGAGCCGGCGATCATCATTCCCGGGGTCATCTGCCCTTCGATCACCAACAACGCTCCCAGCCCCAACACCAATGATTGCAAGCACAGGCGCAAGGACTTGCTGATCGCGGTGATCACAGCCGACGTATCACTGGCCTGGTTCTGCAGCGTGAGAAAGCGCGCATGCAAGCTGAACCAGCGCTTGCGCAAGGTGCCAAGCATGCCCATGGCCTGGATGCTTTCGGCATTGTGCAACTGGCTATCGGCCAGGTGGGTGGACTGCTGTTGAAAGCCACTGGCTTGCACCAGTGGTTTATGGGTAAGCCGCTCGTTCAGCACCGCCAGCGCGATCAGCAGCAATGCCCCCACGCACGCCATGACCCCAAGCCAGACGTTGAAGAGAAACATCACCGCCAGGTAGATGGGAAACCAGGGGGCATCGAAGAACGCGAATAATGCCGGGCCGGTGACAAATTGACGCAACTGGGTCAAATCATTCAGTGATTGCGCAGCCTGACCATCGCCTTGACGCAAGTTGCGTTCGAAGGCAGCGCGATAAACCGAGAGGTTGAACCCCTGCTCCAATTGGTGCCCCACGCGAATAACAATAAAACTGCGGATCACCTCCAGCACGCCGATAAATACAAAAAAACCGACGACCATTAAGGTCAACATCCACAAGGTGGTTTCGTTGTGTGACGACAACACCCGATCATAGACTTGCAGCATATAAATCGAGGGCACCAGCATCAGGATATTGATCAATGCAGTAAAACAACCAACACTGATCAATATCGACTTGTAGCGGGCCAATGCCGCCCATAACGGGGCATTGGCCTTAGTAGTCGACTTGTTCATTGTCCGCCTTTCTATCCCTGAAAAATCGGCACTTGCTTACACGCAGTTAGTCTTTGCTCTTACGCTCCAACAGCAATGTCTTTCCGGCGGGTGTTATCCATTTATAGCTTTCGTGCTTGTAACGATTAAAGTGCACAACAGCACTGCCATCAGCGCCGATCAGCGCCAACGTGTCCGGCGTTACCAACCACCGGCTGACGGACTGACCAATTAAGTGCTGCAAGCACTGAAGGTCTCCGCCCAACCACGTTTCGGGCGCATGCAGCTGCAACTGACATGCCGCCGCCTGTTCGTTTTCGGGGTAAAGCTCCCAGTCACCGGCCAACTGCGCGGGATTGGGCAACAGCAGACTGCCGGCCATACCAACCTCTGTAATCAACATCAGGGGAATCGCGCCGAGCGCGATCATTCGCTTGAAAGCCATCTTCGATCCGTGTTCCCGGTGGGCAAAAGGCGGCGCTTGCGCACCGCCCCCCAAACTGTAATCAGACCACGATATCCGTGGCGACAGCTTGACCTACGGTAGTCACCAGGAAATCAGACAGACTGTTGCCGTTGAAGTCGATGGCCAAACTACCCAGATTGCTCGCCTGATCGAAGCTCAGTACCGCCTCGCCAGCCTGCCCGCTAAAGGCATCGACGAACTGCAGCGGCAACTTGTCGGTGGCAAAGCTGGCAATAGCCGACAGATCGATCTTGTCCTGACCACTGACAAAATCCATGATCCGATCAGCTGCACTCGGGGTAGAGTCGCTGCTGGCAGCAAACACGAAGGTATCGGAACCAGTTCCGCCCCAGAGTTTATCGCCGCCACCAGCGCCATAAATGATGTCGTTGCCGGCGCCCCCTTTGAGCTCATTGGCCACGGCATTGCCGATCAGCAGGTCGTTACCCGAACCGCCAAAAGCATTCTCCACGGTGACACCCTTGGCAATGGAAATATTGCCAATCATGCCGCCGACATCCGAGAACGAGGCCTCATTGAGGTTGATTTTCTGGTTCTGGGTAAACCCGGAGAAATCCAGGGTATCGTTGCCGCCGCCGTCCCATACCGAAAACACGACTTTCGATGAAGACGAAGTGGCCGAATAGAAATCACGATCGGCGCTGGAGTTGAAGCCGTACACGGTATCGGTGGAGCGGGCGGCGTAGTTGGCCCCGTAGAGCTTCTGGATCGCCGCGATGTCATCCATCAACGGTGCCGACGCGTAGACCTGTACACCGCCTTTGGTAAAGTTCTGGCCGGTGTTGCTTTCGCTCCAGTAACTCATGACGCTGTAGCCCCGGGTGTCCTGACCGTACGAGGCGTCGGCATAGCTGGGATAGCCTTCACCGGCGTTGTAGTCGCCAGGGTGAGACAGGCCCAGCACATGACCGATTTCGTGGGTCAGGGTCTGGCGGCCATAGTTACCGTTTTGTGGGTTGATGTTGGCCTGGTACTGACTATTGATCAGGTACCAGGACTCACCCATGTTCGAACCCGGGCCATAAAACGGCAGGTAAGCGAATGCCGCCCCGCCCGTGCTGCCATCGCTATAGTTGCCGAAGGTCATGTGACCGTCGCCGCCTGAGGCTGACTCCCTGAACGTCACCTTGGCCACGTCTGCCCAGGACTGCATGGACAGCTGCGCTTGCGCCTTCTGCTGCGCCGAGAACGCGCTGAATGAACCCAGACCCTGGCCATAAAAATCGGACGGGGCTTTGGTCAGGAAGGTATAGGTGAGGCTGATGGTGCCATCCTTGTTCATGTCTCTCCAGGCGGCGCCATCACGCAGCAACTGGGTAGCAGCCTGATCGACCGAGAACGAAGGCTTGCCATTGACGGTCGCATTGCCGCCGCGATCATATTGATGGCCGAAACTATTGATCAGACCGAAAGCGGAACTTGCACCCAGGGGTTGCAATACAGAACCGGCAGAAACAATAGCGCTTTCTTTTACTTTCGACATACAGACACTTCCTTGTTTACAAAAAAGCAGTTGTTGTCCGACAGGACGCTCCCGCGGCGAGATCGTCCTATCACTCGCCTTAAATGAGGCGATGAAAAACTGACACACTTACAAATGCACTGTCCAGCTTTTTCTTAACACACTTTTTCCCGCCTGCTTATTTAGAAAATCTTAATTCATTTGCGCAAACGCGATATATCGCAGGTCACGCGCAGCGGACGAAATTAAGCCACCAAACTTTAGTTTGAAAACCGAACTTTTATTGCGTGAATGCGACACACCGCACTACACATTTAAATCTGAGTCTTGAACAAATTACTTTTTTGTGACAACTCACACGCTTACCCTCCGTCGACTGACGATTGACTTGTCGCGGCGCCGGGTGCTGAGTAGGGATTTATTCCCCCTTCTTATGGATAACACAATGACAAGGCTCACGGTTCAGTCCGGCGACTTCTTGCAAGGTGAAGGCGAGTATCGCAATGGATCGCTTACACTCAAGAGCTGCCGCAACCCTTCTTCCGGGGAGAAAATTGCCCTTTCTGGCATCAGCGAACTGATCGTCGCCAACCAGGAGTCCAGTCGCAGCCTGGGCAGCGCCCTTGGTTGGGGCATGGCTGGTGCGCTGGTAGCGGGCCCGGTAGGTTTGCTTGCCGGCTTCTGGCTCGGCGGCAAAGAAGAGGAGGTGACCTTTCTGGCCACCTTCAAGGATGGTCGCAAGCTCATGGCGATCACCGACAGCAAAACCTGGTCGAAGCTCAACACTCACTGGCGCCGCCATGCACCGCTGGCGGCCAATGGCTGAATCGACGTCCGCTGGATTCGTACCATCGCTTGAAAGCACCCTGCTAAGATGCGCGCCCGCCCGACGCAACGTCGGCACGCGCGTCTGCTGCATGTGTTCAAGGAGCTTTCTGCATGACCCTGCCCCACCCTCGCCTGCCCTTGAGCCTGCTTGGCTTGAGCCTGGCGTTGCCTGCCAGCCACAGCCTGGCCCAGGACAGCATTACCCTGGCCCCGGTACAAGTCTCCGAGGTCTACAGCGAGGGTTATCAGGTAGAGCACGCATCGGTGGCAGGTTTTGCCCCGGCGCCGCTGCTCGATACCCCCGCATCGATAGCGGTGTTCAGTAAGCAGTTATTGGCTGACCGCCAGGTGCGCACACTCAGCGAAGTGCTGCAAAGCGACGCGTCAGTGGGCGAAAGCTACGCGCCGATTGGTTACTACGAAAACGTTAACGTGCGTGGCTTCGAGCTCAACGCCGCCAGCAGCTACAAGATCAATGGCCAGACCATTGCTGGCGAACAGAACGTGGCACTGGAGAACAAACAACAGGTCGAATTGCTCAAGGGCTTGTCCGGCTTGCAGAGTGGCGTTGCCGAACCTGGCGGCTTGATCAACTACGTGACCAAACGTCCGGAAGATGTGCGCTCGGTGACGCTATCGAGCAACGAGCAAGGTGAGCGCTACATCGCCACCGACCTCGGTGGCTGGTTCGGCAGTGAGCGCCAGTTCGGCGTGCGCGCCAACCTGGCCCATGAAGACATCCGCTCCTACGTTGATCACGCCGATGGCAAACGCGACTTCGCCAGCCTGGCCTTTGATTGGCAGATCACCCCGGATGCCGTGCTGCAACTGGATGCCGAATACCAGCAACGCGAACAGCGCTCGGTGCCAGGTTATCAACTGCTCGGCAGCAGCAGCCTGCCCCACGATATCGACCCACACGACCGCCTGGCCTACCAGCAATGGGCCAAGCCTGTGACCATCGACTCGCTGAACCTGGGCGGGCGCTTCGACTATCGCTTTAGCGACAACTGGACCGGTTCGCTCAGCGCCTCGCGCAGCAAGGTGGTGATCGATGACTACAGCTCATTCGCCTGGGGCTGCTATGGCGCCCCGAGCTGCGCCACTTCCAGCGTGCCGAACCACTTCAGCCCGGAAGGCGACTACGACATCTATGACTACCGCAGCCCCGACGACACCCGCCGCACCGATGAAGCACAGGCGGCGCTCAATGGACGTTTCGAGGCCATGGGCCTGGGCCACGACCTGACGGTTGGCGCCAGCGCCCAGCGTCGTACGCTGGATCAGCGTCCCTACTTCAACGAAATGATCGGCAGCGGCAACATCTACCAACCGACACCGGTATTGCCGCCGTCTGACAAAACCGTTGGCGACAGCACCCGCCGCCTGGACAGCCGTCAGTACGGGCTGTTTGCCAACGACCGGATCAGCTTCAATGAGCAATGGCAGACCGTGCTCGGTGCACGCCTGGTACGCCTGGACGAGAAGACCTTTAATGAACAGGGCGATCCGGGACGCCATACCCGTGACTATCAGTTGCTGCCCAACGCCGCGCTGATCTACAAGCCGCGCCCGGATATCTCCGTGTACACCAGCTACAGCAAAGGCATCTCGTCCGGTGGCACCGCGCCCTGGTTCGCCAGCAACACTGCCGAAATCCTCGCCCCCACCCTGTCACACCAGCTGGAACTCGGCATCAAGCGCGACTGGCAGCGCTTAAGCCTGAGCGCAGCCCTGTTCCAGCTGCGTCAGGCCTATCAGTACTCCCGGCCGGACGGCGTGGGCAATTTCACTTATGTGCAGCAAGGCCAGCAGAAGAATATCGGCCTTGAGCTGGGCGCCAGCGGCTGGCTGAGCGAGCGTCTGCAGATCAATGCCAGCGCTGCCGCCATTCGCGCCCGGGTGAAGAACAGCGGAACAGCCGACTATGAAGACCACCAGGCGATCAATGTGCCGAATTTTCGCGCCGCCGTGCAGGCGGACTACAGCCTGCCGATTCCCGGCCTGGCGCTGCTTGGTGGCGCACGCTACAGCGCCAGCAAATATGCCAATCAGGCGGGCACGGTGGAGGTGGGCAGTTATGCGGTGTTCGACCTGGGCAGCCGTTACAGCACGAGAATCGGCGGCTACGACACCGTGCTGCGGTTGATGGTCGACAACGTCTTCGACAAACGCTACTGGCGCGATGCCGGCGAGTACCTGGGAGATGGTTATCTGTTTCAGGGGGCGCCGAGGACGGCGCGGGTGTCGGCGTCTGTGAGTTTCTGAATGCTTATCGCCGAAACTGCAGGAGCGGATTCATCCGCTCCTACAGGAAATATCAGGACTGTAAATGCAAAAAGCCCCCGATCTTTTCAGGTCGGGGGCTTTTCTAAATGTGGCGGTGAAGAAGGGATTCGAACCCTTGATACAGTTTCCTGTATACACACTTTCCAGGCGTGCTCCTTCAGCCACTCGGACACTTCACCGTTTCTCTTCAAGCAGTTCAGCCTGTCGAGGCGCGCTAATGTAGTCGAAACAGGTTCTGATGGCAAAGGTTTTTTTCAGAATATTCATGCGCTTAAGCCAATTCGGCAAAAAATCACGGCACACAGGGCAAAGCTGCCAATCTCTGGCGTGCTTCGGCAGCCCGTCAGCACCTCCTCCCAAGTTATACGCTAAAGCGGCCAATGGCTGACCGGTCAGTCAGTCACAGCGCTTTACCTGACTGCCCGGCCTGAGTAACGTCTGCCCCACTCTCCCTTTAGGAACTGTGTCATGAGTGAGCTGATTACCTACCACCTCGAAGACGGCATCGCGACCCTGACCCTGAACAACGGCAAGGTCAACGCTATCTCTCCAGACCTCATTGTTGCCTTCAACACCGCCCTCGATCAGGCCACGCAGGACCGTGCCGTGGTAATTGTCACCGGCCAGCCAGGGATTCTTTCCGGCGGCTATGACCTCAAGGTAATGACCGCAGGCCCAAAAGAGGCCGTTGCCCTGGTCACGGCCGGCTCGACCCTGGCCCGGCGCATGCTCGCTCACCCGTTTCCGATCATTGTCGCCTGCCCTGGCCATGCGGTGGCCAAAGGTGCATTCCTGCTGCTCTCGGCTGACTATCGCATCGGCGTTGAAGGCCCGTTCAGCATTGGCCTGAACGAAGTGCAGATCGGCATGACCATGCACCACGCCGGGATCGAGCTGGCCCGTGACCGCCTGCGCCGCTCGGCTTTCCACCGCTCGGTGATCAACGCCGAGATGTTCGATCCGATCAGCGCCGTGGATGCTGGTTTCCTCGACAAGGTGGTGACGGTCGAGCAGCTGCAGGAAAGCGCCCTGGCCGCTGCCCGGCAGTTGAAGAAGATCAACATGAACGCGCATAAACACACCAAACTCAAAGTGCGCAAGGCGCTGCTCGAGACCCTCGACGAGGCGATCATCCGCGATCAGCAACACCTGGGCTGACCCCTACCAAGGCCTGATTGCGTTTACTTACACAATCAGGCTGATCCTACAGCATTGAGCGTTTGCTCGTACAAGTGCACACCCGTACACTGCGCCGCGTTTGCCTGGTGTGAGTCGTTCAATGCTTTTTCTTATCCGCATGCTCTTGTTGGGGCTGCATTTTGTTCTTATCGGTATTGTCGGTGTGTTGATCGGCCTGTGTCGGCCCTTCAATCCGGACAACAGCCGTATCTACGCGCGCCTGTATGGGCTGCCCGCTACCTGGCTGATGCACCTGGATGTCAAAGCCGAAGTTGGTCCGCTGTTCGACCAGCCGCCTGGCTGCGTGATTGTCGCCAATCACCAGTCCAACCATGACTTGTTTGTGTTGGGCCACGTGGTGCCGCCGCGAACCGTGTGCATCGGCAAAAAAAGCCTGAAATGGGTTCCGCTGTTCGGCCAGCTGTTCTGGCTGGGCGGCAATGTGCTGATTGATCGCGGCAATGCCTATCAGGCGCGCCGTGCCATGCAAACTACCACGCGCACCTTGTGTGAGAACAACACCTCGATCTGGGTGTTCCCCGAAGGCACGCGCAACGCCGGTGAACAGCTGATACCGTTCAAAAAAGGCGCCTTTCATATGGCGGTCGAAGCCGGTGTGCCAATCGTGCCCGTGTGCGTCAGCCGCTACGCCCGGCGCTTGAGCCTGAACAGCTGGCGGCGCAGTAAGGTCATCATCCGCTCACTGCCACCGATCGCCACCAGCGGTCTGACCCAGCAGGACGTGCCAGCCCTGGCCGAGCAATGCCGACTGCAGATGCAACGCTGTATCGATCGGATGGAAGCTGAATTGCCGCAGGCATGAGTGGTTGCTGAAATCTGTGGGTCAGACCAAGCTACTGGCACGCAAATCAGAAGAAGCGAATCACCATGGGACGAGTCGTTGCGTCGGCGGTGTACAGCGCCGGCAGAAAAGTCACCAACATCAGTATCGACGAAGGCAGTCAGTGGGCCAGTAAACCTGGGCATTTCGTCTGGATCGGCCTGGAAGAGCCCGACGCTCAGGAACTGGCCAATCTGCAATGCCAGTTCAACCTGCATGAACTGGCCATCGAAGATGCCCTGGAAAAACACAGCCGGCCGAAGCTGGAAACCTTCGGCGACGCGCTGTTCATCGTGACTTATTCGCCGGTGCGCCATGAGGGCAAACTGGAGTTCATCGAAACCCACATCTTCGCCGGCAACGGCTACATCATCACCTGCCGCAACGGCCACTCCAAGTCCTACGCCCTGGTCCGCCAACGCTGCGAAGCACGGCCCTTGCTGCTGGAACATGGTGAGGACTTCGTGCTCTACGCCCTGCTCGACTTCGTCACCGAAAACTATCAACCCATCGGCGAAGCCATCCACGGCGAGATCGAAGAACTGGAACAAAGCGTACTGAGCAACTCGCTCCAGGAAGACGACATCCGCCGCCTGCACAGCCTGCGCCGCGACATCCTGCGCCTGCGCCGCTACGTTGCGCCGATGGTCGAGGTCAGCGAAGAACTGCAGCGTCTGACCTTCCCCTTTATCGACAAGAACATGCGTCCGTACTTTCGCGATGTGCAGATTCACGTGACCCGGCAGATGGAAGACCTCGCCGGGATCCGTGACATCGCCAGCCAGACCATCGAAATCGGCATGTTGCTGGAGTCATCACGCCAGAGCATCGTGCAACGCAAGTTCGCCGCCTGGGCGGCGATCCTGGCGTTTCCCACCGCAGTGGCGGGCATCTACGGGATGAACTTTCAGAACATGCCGGAGTTGAGCTGGCATTACGGCTACTTCGCCGTGCTCGGCGGCATCGCCGTGGGCTGCACGGCGCTGTATGCCAGCTTCAAACGCTCGGGCTGGCTTTGACCCGCAACCTCAGGTCGGGGTGCCCTGGGGTTTGTGTGCGACGAAACGCATCATCCATTCGGCAACCGTGCTGCCCTGGTGCTCATGCGCCA
>RCUT01000636.1_pt1 | contig 17866 bp, 19 predicted proteins | sample 2166171 | NCBI WGS metagenome assembly RCUT01 (sample SAMN09932757, study PRJNA488358) | compost metagenome | isolation source: compost soil in 4-hydroxybenzoic | place: Germany: Experimental Botanical Garden
TGACCCCGCTGCTGCTGCAGCAGAGCATCATCCTGTTCCAGGACACCTCGCTGGTCTACACCGTGGGCCTGATGGACTTCCTCAACGCCGCCCGTTCCCGTGGCGACATCATCGGCCAGCCCCACGAATTCCTGATCTTCGCCGGCCTGGTCTATTTCAGCGTCAGCTTCGCCGCCTCCCAGCTGGTCAAACTCCTGCAGAAAAGGTTAGCCGTATGATTTCCATCAAGAACGTCAACAAGTGGTATGGGGACTTCCAGGTGCTGACCAACTGCAGCACCGACGTGAGCAAGGGCGAAGTGGTGGTGGTGTGCGGCCCGTCGGGCTCGGGCAAATCCACCCTGATCAAGTGCGTCAACGCCCTGGAACCCTTCCAGAAGGGCGACATCGTGGTCGACGGCACCTCCATCGCCGACAAGGCCACCAACCTGCCCAAGCTGCGCTCGCGCGTCGGCATGGTGTTCCAGCACTTCGAGCTGTTCCCGCACCTGTCGATCACCGAGAACCTGACCATCGCCCAGACCAAGGTGCTCGGCCGTGGCAAGGACGAGGCCATCGACAAGGGCCTCAAGCTGCTCGACCGCGTCGGCCTCAAGGCCCACGCCCACAAGCACCCCGGCCAGCTCTCCGGCGGCCAGCAGCAGCGCGTCGCCATCGCCCGCGCCTTGGCCATGGACCCGGTGGTGATGCTGTTCGACGAACCCACCTCGGCGCTGGACCCGGAGATGGTCAACGAAGTGCTGGACGTGATGGTCGAGCTGGCCCAGGAAGGCATGACCATGATGTGCGTGACCCACGAGATGGGCTTCGCCCGCAAGGTGGCCGACCGGGTGATCTTCATGGACCGCGGGCAGATCGTCGAAGACTGCGCCAAGGACGAGTTCTTCGGCGACGTCAACGCCCGTTCCGACCGCGCCCAGCAGTTCCTCGCCAAGATCCTCCAGCACTGACGCACCTTCTGTAGGAGCGAGCTTGCTCGCGAAAGGCCCCGAGCACTTCGCCAGCAAGCTGGCTCCTACGGTCCCCACCCCGCCCGCTCGGCGCCCGAGCGGCGACTGGCAAGGCCCGGACCACTATGATGCAATGCCCTACCGCCAGCCTCCGCGCCGTGCCGCCTGCATTGACCGTGAAACCGCGCCTGTTCCGCCACCTGCTGCTGTTCCTGCTGCTGCTCCTGGGCATGCTGGGCTTCGGCTACGTCGGCTATCACCTCAGCGAAGTCGCCGGCATCCGCCAGTTGCGCGTCAACGGCGAGCGCCAGCTGGAGCTCCACGCGCGCGCCGTGGAAAGCGAGATCAACCGCTACACCTACCTGCCCAGCCTGCTGGAGCTGGAGAACAGTGTCAGCCACCTGCTGCAGAGCCCCGCGCCCTACCGGCGCAACCTGGTCAACGACTACCTCGAAGGCCTGAACCGCCGCAGCGGCGCCCGCGCCATTTTCCTGCTGGACACCTCCGGCCGGGTGCTGGCCACCAGCAACTGGCGCGACGCCGACAGTTTCCTCGGCGAAGACCTGGCCTTCCGCGCCTACTTCCAGGAAGCCGTACAGGGTCGTCCCGGGCGCTTCTACGGCATCGGCAGCACCACCGGCGAAGCCGGCTACTACCTGGCCCACGGCCTGCGCTACCAGGGCCGGATCATCGGCGTGGCGGTGGTCAAGGTGAAGCTGGAAGCCCTGCAGGAACGCTGGGAAAAGGCCCGCCTGCAGGCCTTCGTCAGCGACGAGAACGGCATCATCATCCTCTCCAGCGACCCGGCCCTGCGCATGAAGGCCGTGCGCCCGCTGTCCGCCGAAGACAAGGAACGCCTGGCCCGCAGCCTGCAGTACTACTGGTGGGCGCTGAACGAATGGGAGCCGCGCTCGCGCGAAGTGCTGGGCGAAGGCCTGGAGGCCATCAGCTTCGCCGCCAGCGGCGCGCAGGGCGAAGCGGAAGGTGAAGTCGCCTACCTGGCCCAGACCCGCACCCTCAACGACACGCCCTGGCACTTCACCCTGCTCTCGCCGCTGGCCGACCTGCGCCGCGAGGCGATGATCCAGGGCATGCTCGCCGCCGTCGGCCTCGCCTTGCTGGCCTTCCTGCTGATCGCCTGGAACGAGCGGCGCAAGGTCCTCGCCACCCGCCTGGCCGCCCGCGAAGCGCTGCTGGCCGCCAACAACGAACTGGAGCGGCGCATCGCCGAACGCACCCAGGACCTGCGCGCCAGCAACAGCCGCCTGCTGGCGGAAATCCGCGAGCGCAAGCAGACCGAGGAGAACCTGCGCAAGGCCCAGGACAGCCTGGTGCAGGCCGGCAAGCTGGCGGTGATCGGGCAGATGTCCACCAGCATCGCCCACGAACTCAACCAGCCCCTGGCGGCCCTGCGCACCCTGTCCGGCAACACCGTGCGCTTCCTCGCGCGCGGCGCCCTGGACACCGCCAGCACCAACCTCGCGGCGATCAACGAACTGGTCGACCGCATGGGCCGCATCACCGCCAGCCTGCGCGCCTTCGCCCGGCGTTCCGACGACCACGGCCAGGCACGCCTGGGCAAGGCGGTGGACGCCGCGCTGTTCCTCCTGCACAGCCGCCTGGAACGCACGCCGCTGACCCTGCACCGGGACTTCGCCGACGTGCTGCTGGCCATCGACCAGACCCGCCTGGAGCAGATCCTGGTCAACCTCATCGCCAACGCCCTGGACGCCATGAGCGGCCAGGCCGACTGCCAGCTCTGGCTGGCCGGCGCCGCCGACGGCCAAACCTATCGCCTGCAGGTGCGCGACAACGGCCCCGGCATCGACCCGGCCAACCGCGTGCACCTGTTCGAACCCTTCTTCACCACCAAGCCCGGCGAACACGGCCTGGGCCTGGGCCTGACCCTCTCCGCCAGCCTCGCCACCGCCGCCGGCGGCAGCCTGGCCGCGCACCACCCGGAAAGCGGCGGCACCGCCTTCGAACTCAGCCTGCCGCTGCTGGAAAGCCCTGAAGATTCCGCGAGCCCCGCCCCATGACCGAGCCCCTCAGCGTCCTCATCGTCGAAGACGATCCCCACGTCCTGATGGGCTGCCAGCAGGCCCTGGCCCTGGAAGACATCCCCAGCATCGGCGTCGGCAGCGCCGAGGAAGCCCTGCGCGAAGTAGGCGAAGACTTCGCCGGCATCGTCATCAGCGATATCCGCCTGCCCGGCATGGACGGCCTCACCCTGCTGGAACGCCTCAAGTCCCGCGACCGCAGCCTGCCGGTGGTGCTGATCACCGGCCACGGCGACATCTCGATGGCGGTGCAGGCCATGCGCGACGGCGCCTACGACTTCATGGAGAAGCCCTTCTCGCCCGAGCGCCTGGTGGACGTCGCCCGCCGCGCCCTGGAGCAGCGCGCCCTCGCCCGCGAGGTGTCGAACCTGCGCCGCCAACTGGCCGGCCGGCAGTCCCTGGAGCAGCGCATCATCGGCCGCTCGCCGGCCATCCAGGCCCTGCGCGAACTGATCGCCAACGTCGCCGACACCTCGGCCAATGTGCTGATCGAGGGCGAAACCGGCACCGGCAAGGAGCTGGTCGCCCGCTGCCTGCACGACTACAGCCGGCGCCAGCCGAAACAGTTCGTCGCCCTCAACTGCGGCGGCCTGCCGGAGAACCTGTTCGACAGCGAGATCTTCGGCCACGAGGCCCACGCCTTCACCGGCGCCGGCAAGCGCCGCATCGGCAAGATCGAGCACGCCCACCAGGGCACGCTGTTTCTCGACGAGATCGAGAGCATGCCGATCAACCTGCAGATCAAGTTCCTCCGCGTGCTGCAGGAACAGACCCTGGAGCGCCTGGGCTCCAACGAGCAGATCCCGGTGGACTGCCGCATCATCGCCGCCACCAAGTTCGACCTGGACGAGGAAGGCCGCGCCGGGCGCTTCCGCAGCGACCTCTACTACCGCCTCAACGTGGTCACCCTGGAGCTGCCGCCGCTGCGCGACCGCCGCGAAGACATCCTGCTGCTGTTCGAGCACTTCCTGCAGCTGTCCAGCCTGCGCTTCGACCGCGCGCTGCCTGCGCTGGACAACGCCACCCTCTCCGCGCTGATGGCCCACGACTGGCCGGGCAACGTGCGCGAGCTGCGCAACGTCGCCGAGCGCTTCGCCCTCGGCCTGCCGGTGTTCAAGAAGAGCGGCCAGGCGCCGGACGGCAACGAACCGCGCTTCGCCGAGGCGGTGGAAGCCTTCGAGAAGAACCTCCTCGGCGCCGCCCTCGAACGCCACGGCGGCAACCTCAGCCAGGCCAGCATCGCCCTCGGCATGGCCAAGACCACCCTGTTCGACAAGGTGAAGAAATACGGGCTCTGACCGGGCCCCGAACCCTGTGGGGGCGAATTCATTCGCTATGGGCAGCGCAGCTGCCCCAACAGACCCCGAATGGCAGACCTGCGGTCTGCTCAGCGATCGAAATCGCCCCCACAAAAGGCGCGCGCCCCAACACCCTGCAACACCTGCCCCAACCAGCCTGCCCCACCATGGTCTAAAACCTCCAGACCACCCCACACGAACCACCACCATGCCCCTGCTGCACCGCGCCATCCATGCCCGGGCCGGTGAACTGGCCCCGGCCCTGGCCGCCTTCGCCCTGCTGCTGTGCCTGTTCGGCGGCTACTTCATGCTGCGCCCGGTGCGCGAGACCATGGGCATCGCCGGCGGCGTGGAAAACCTGCAATGGCTGTTCAGCGCCACCTTCGTCGCCATGCTCCTGGCGGTGCCGGCCTACGGCTGGCTGAACGCGCGGGTGCCGCGGCGGGTGTTCCTCGACTGGGTCTACCTGTTCTTCGCCGCCAACCTGCTGGGCTTCGCCTGGCTGCTCTGGCGCACACCCGACCCTCTCTGGGCGGCGCGGGCCTTCTACGTCTGGCTGTCGGTCTACAACCTGTTCGTGGTGTCCCTGGCCTGGAGCCTGCTGGCCGACGTGTTCGACCGCCGCCAGTCCAAGCGCCTGTTCCCCTCCATCGCCGCCGGGGCCAGCCTGGGCGGGCTGCTGGGGCCGCTGGCCGGTGGCCTGCTGGTGGGAATTCTCGGCACGGCGGGGCTGCTGGTGCTGGCCGCCCTGCTCCTGCTGCCCACCCTGCCCCTGCGTCGCTACCTGATGGGCTGGCGGGCCAGCGGCGGCGCCGGCCGGCCCGGCGCGGAAAGCGAACCGCCGGAACGGCCGGTGCCGGGCAACCCCTTCGCCGGTATCGGCCTGGTATTCGGCTCGCCTTACCTGCTGGGCATCTGCGCCTTCGTCCTGCTGCTGTCCTGCACCACCACCTTCCTCTACTTCGAGCAGGCGCGGCTGGTGGCAGCGCTGTTCCCGGACAGCCAGCAGCAGGTGCGCGTCTTCGCCCTGATCGACTTCGTGGTGCAGGCACTTTCCCTCGGCTGCCAGCTGTTCCTCGCCGGCCGCGTGGCCCAGCGTTTCGGCGTCGGCGCCCTGCTGGGCGTGGTGCCGCTGCTGGTCGCCCTGGGCTTCCTCGCCCTGGCGCTGCTGCCGCAGTTCGCCGTGCTCGCTGCGGTGATGGTGCTGCGCCGGGTGGGCGAGTACGCCTTCGTGCGGCCGGGGCGGGAAATGCTCTTCGTACCGCTCGGCGCCCAGCAGAAATACCGGGCGAAGAACTTCATCGACACCGTGGTCTATCGCGGAGGCGACGCCGTCAGCGCCTGGCTCAAGGCCCTGCTCGACGCCATCGGCCTCGGCGCCGCGCTGGTGGCCCTGGTGGGCGCCGGCGTGGCCCTGGCCTGGAGCGCAGTCGGCTGGCGCCTCGGCCGCCACCATGAACAGACAGCCACCCCGCAGGAGGTCCAACCATGAGAACCGGCATCACCCGCGCCGAATTCCTCCGCCTCGGCGCAGGCGCGGCGCTGCTCGCCATGAGCCCCTTCGGCCTGGGCGCCGAGACGGGCCAGCAGCCCCTGCGCCGCCGCGCCATTCCCGCCAGCGGCGAACAGCTGCCGGTGATCGGCGTCGGCACCTACCGCGGCTTCGACATCGCCCGCAACGACACCGCGGCCTGGGCCGATTGCCGCCAGGTGCTGGAGGCGCTCTTCGCCGCCGGCGGCTCGGTGATCGACAGCTCGCCCATGTACGGCCAGGCCGAAGAAGCCGTCGGCGGCCTGCTGAACGAGCTCCAGGGCCATGAGCGCGCCTTCGTCGCCACCAAGGTCTGGACCCAGGGCCGCCAGCAGGGCGTGGAGCAGATGCAGGACTCCATGCGCCTGCTGCAGCGCCAGCGCATCGACCTGATGCAGGTGCACAACCTGGTGGACTGGCAGGAGCACCTGGTCACCCTGCGGCAGTGGAAGGAGGAAGGCCGCATCCGCTACCTGGGGGTCACCCACTACACCTCCAGCGCCTACGACCAGTTGGAGAAAGTGCTGCGCGCCGAGAAGCTGGACTTCCTGCAGATCAACTACGCCGTCAGCGACCGCGAAGTGGAGCAGCGCATCCTGCCCCTGGCCAGGGAGCGCGGCGTGGCCGTGCTGATCAACCGCCCCTTCGGCGGCGGCAACCTGCTGCGCAGCCTCCTGAAGCAACCCGTGCCGCAATGGGCCACCGACTACGACTGCACGAGCTGGCCGCAACTGCTGCTGAAGTTCTGCCTGAGCCACCCGGCGGTGACCTGCGTGATCCCCGGCACCGGCAACCCCCGCCACATGCTGGACAACCTCCAGGCCGGGCGGGGCAAGGAAGCGGACCAGGCATTCCGCGAGCGCCTGATCCAGGCGGTATGAGGGCGTCTGTACGTTCGATGTCTACCGGCACCTCCGCGATGGGTATCGCACGGCTCCACCCATCCTACGAATCTCGCGCGACGGCCCACGTAGGATGTGGTGGAGCGCAGCGATACCCATCAACGGTCTGTCCGAAGAACTCGGGCTTTATCAGGCCGCGAAACCACCATCGATCATCAGGTTCGCCCCGGTGATGTACCCCGCTTCCGGGCCGGCGAGGTAGGCCACGAAGCTGGCGATCTCCTCCGCCTGGCCATAGCGCGGCAGGGCCATCAGCTGCTTGAGGGAGGTGGCGAACTCGCCTTCGTCGGGGTTCATCTCGGTGTCCACCGGACCTGGCTGCACGTTGTTCACCGTGATGCCGCGCGGCCCCAGGTCGCGGGCCAGGCCCTTGGTGAAGCCGGCCACCGCCGCCTTGCTCAGTGCGTACACCGAGCCGCCGGCGAAGGGCATGCGTTCGGCGTTGGTGCTGCCGATGGTGATGATCCGACCGCCCTCGCCCATCACCCGCGCGGCTTCCTGGCTGGCGATCACCACACTGCGCACGTTCACGTCGAGGGTGCGGTCGAGGTCGTCGATGCTGAATTCCTCGATCGGCGCCACCGCCAGCACGCCGGCGTTGTTCACCAGGATGTCGAGGCGGCCGTAAGTCTCCACCGTGTGACGAATGGCGGCGCGGATGGCCTTTTCGTCGCGGCTGTCGGCCTGGATGGCGATGGCGCGGCCGCCGGCACTTTCGATCGCCTGCACCACGTCCAGCGCGCTGCTGGCCGAGGCGGAATAGGTCAGGGCGACGGCGGCGCCGTCCCGGGCCAGACGTTTGGCGATGGCGGCGCCGATGCCGCGGGAACCGCCCTGGATGAATGCGACTTTTCCTTCGAGGGTTTGCAGAGTGCTCATGTCAGGTCTCCTGGAACGTGGGGAGTGAATGGAAGACGGCCCCAGTATTCCCCCGTCATTCACAACCGATAAGCTGGCAATCGCTATATTCAGTCGATACCAATGGTTTATGGAGACTCCATGGAAACCCTCAGCAGCATCGAGTGCTTCGTGCGCGCCGCCGAGGCCGGCAGCTTCGCCGAAGCCGCGCGGCGCCTGGGCCTGACCCCGGCCGCCGTGGGCAAGAACGTAGCCAGACTGGAGTCCAGCCTGGGCGTGCGGCTGTTCCTGCGCAGCACCCGTCGCCTGACCCTGACCGAGGCCGGCGAGCGCTTCCTGGCGGAAGTGAGCGGCGGCCTGGCGAGCATCCAGGGCGCGGTGGCCAACCTCGCCAGCAGCCAGGGCCAGCCAGCGGGCACCCTCAAGGTGAGCATGGGCGTGGCCTTCGGCCGCGACTACATCCTGCCGCACCTGGCCGACTTCCTCGCCCGCTACCCGGCCATCATTCCCGACTGGAACTTCGACAACCGCCCGGTGGACCTCATCGGCGAAGGCTTCGACGCGGCCATCGGTGGCGGCTTCGAGCTGCCGCCCGGGGTCATCGCCCGGCAGTTGGGCCCGGCCCATCGGGTATTGCTGGCGTCGAAGGACTACCTGGCGCGGCACCCACCCATCGAATCGCCGGACGACCTGGCCCGGCACGACGGCATCCTGATCCGCTCGCCGCAGACCGGCCGCGTGCGCGCCTGGCCGCTGCGCACCCGCGACGACCGCCAGGCCAGCTTCGAACTGAAATTGCGCATGACCATGAGCGACCCGGAGGCGGCCTGCCATGCAGCCCTGCAAGGGCTGGGCGTGACCCTGGTGAGCACGGTGCACGCCCTGCCCCACCTGCAGCGCGGCAGCCTGGAGCGGGTGCTGCCGGACTGGTACGTCGACACCGGCAGCCTGTCCCTCTACTTCAGCGCGCAGAAGCTGCTGCCGGCCAAGACCCGCGTGTTCATCGACTTCATCGTCGAGCGCTTCCGCCAGCAGAAGCTGGCGGAGCGGTTCGATGCCAATTGGCGGCCATAGAGGGTTCCGGTGCGCACGGCGTACCCTACCGTAGGGTGCGCCGTGCGCACCGTCTCAGACGTGCTCGCTGCGAGCCGCCACATGCAAGTTGCGCCCGGCGCCCAGGCCAAAAGCGGTGGCCGCCAGGCTGACCACCACGAAGATGATCCCCACCGCGCTCCAGCCGTGGGTCAGGTCGTGGACCACGCCCACCATCAGCGGACCCATGGCGGCGAGGGTGTAGCCCACGCCCTGGGCCATGCCGGACAGGTTGGCGGCCACGTGGGCATCCCGCGAGCGCAGCACGATCAGCGCCAGGGCGATGCTGAAGGTACCGCCCTGGCCGAGGCCCAGCACCACCGCCCAGCCCCAGATGCCGGACAGCGGGGCATAGAGCATGCCAAGCAGGCCGGCCAGGGTCAGGCCCATCACCAGCAGCACCACCGCGCGCTGGTCGCGGCCACGGGTGGCCAGCCAGGGCGCGCCGAGGGCGCTGATCAACTGCACCATCACCGAGCCGGAGAGCACCAGGCCGGCCTGCACCGCGGAGAGGCCCCGGTCGATGAGGATCGACGGCAGCCAGCCGAACACGATGTAGGCCAGGGAGGATTGCAGCCCCATGTAGAGGGTCACCTGCCAGGCCAGCGGGTCACGCCAGAGGCCGGTCACCTTGTAGGCCTGGCGGTGGGCGTGCTGGCCCTGGCGCGCCTGGGGCAGCCAGATCAGCGCGGCGAGGATCGCCGGCAGCGCCCAGAAGGCCAGGGCCGGTTGCCAGGCGTCGTCCATCAGCCCGGCCAGGGGCACCGTGGCGCCGGCGGCAAGTGCCGCGCCCAGGCACAGGGCCATGGTGTAGACGCCGGTCATCAGGCCGGCGATATGCGGGAAGTCACGCTTGACGATGCCCGGCAGCAGCACGCCGATGATGCCGATGCTCGCCCCCGCCACCAGGCTACCGAGGAACAGCCCCGCCAGCGGGAACAGGCTGCGCAGCACGATGCCGCCGGCCAGGGCGAGGAGGATCAGCAGCACCGTGCGCTCGCTGCCCAGGCGCCGCGCGAGGATCGGCGCCAGCGGCGCGAACAGGCCGAGGCAGAGCACCGGCAAGGTGGTGAGCAGGCCCGCGCCGGAAGCCGAGAGACCGGTGGCGTCGCGCACCATGTTGAGCATCGGCGCCAGGCTGGAGAGCGCCGGGCGCAGGTTCAGCGCCACCATCACCAGCCCCGCCAGCAGCAGCCAGGTACTGCCGCGCAGGGCGGTGGGTTGCGGTTCGTCGTCGGCCTCGGCGTCGATCAGCAGTTCTTCCGGCGGGCAGCTCGGGGTGGCGTCATCCAGGGAGTTGGGGGCGTTCATGAAGGCAGTTCCGTAAAGGGGGCAAGGTCAGATCAACAGCGCGCGATTGGCCGCTGCGGCGGCGTCCGCGTCCTGGCGTTCGATGGCGTCGAGCAGCTCACGGTGCAGGTCGAAACGCGGCTGTGGCCGCTCGGGATCGGAGATGGTGCGTTCCAGCCCGACGCGGATCACCTGGGAGAAATAGCGGTACAACTCGCTCAGCACCGGGTTGTGGGCGCTGTCCACCACCCGCTGGTGGAAGGCCAGGTCATGGACGATGTAGTCGTCGATGTCCTCGTAGCTGGAGCGCGCGGCGGAGGCCTCCAGGGCCAGGCGCAGGGCCGCCAGGTCTTCCTCGGTGCGGCGCAGGGCGGCCAGGCGCGAGGCCTCGATCTCGATCATCCCGCGCGCTTCCAGGGCCTGCTCCACCGAACTGCGGGCCAGCGCCTGCATGGTGGCCAGCGGGTCGGCGCAGGCGCGCACATAGGTGCCGTCGCCCTGGCGCACTTCCAGCACGCCGGAAAAGGTCAGCACCCGCACGGCTTCGCGCACGGTGTTGCGGCTGATGCCGATGAACTCCGCCAGTTCGGGTTCCGGTGGCAGGCGCTGGCCCAGGGGCCAGGTGCCGTCGTCTATGCGTTGGCGGATCTGCTCCAGGGCGATATCCACCAGGGAGCGCTTGAGGGAAGCGGCGGTCATGGCAAACATCCAATCATCCGATGAATTCAGGGAGTGAAGGTTAGCCCCCTAAGCAATCCCTCGCAATCGCGATACTTGCGATTAACGAAATAGTCATTATCGGCGCGGATGATTTTTCCCCCTCCCCTCGCGTTGGTAGCCTGCGCGCACTCACCAACACCGCCCCGGGGACACCCCATGAAGCACGCACACACTCTTGCGCTGGCCGTAATGGCGCTGATCCTCGCTGGCTGCGCCAGCCAACCCGAACCCGAGCAACGCCCCTACACCGACGCCGAAGTGAAACAGTTCGCCCTGGAAATGCTCAGCCGCAGCGGCCTGCCCTACGACGACTACGAGAAACTGCGCCAGGCCATCCTGCATCCCAAGGTGCCGGAAGCCGGCAAGGACCTGCCCAAGGAATCCCCGCGCAGGAGCTGAGCCGTTTTCCCGGATGGGCCTACCCGGCCCGTCCACTGTCGGGATCGACTCCCGGCAGAAAAAAAGCCGCACTCACAGGGTGCGGCGTTTTCCGGCGATCGGTAAGGCTTGCTCTTGTAGGAGCGAATTCATTCGCGAATGGGCAACGCAGTTGCCCCGACGGTGTTCGAAGGGCAGACCTGCGGTCTGCTTCGCGATTGAAATCGCTCCTACAACGACCCGCCCCTACGCCTTCCGCCACACACTCGCCAGCCAGGGCTGCTGGTCCCGTGGCAGGCCCGCCGGGCGGTAGTAATGCTCCAGCTCCTCGAAGCCCGCCGCTTCCAGCAGCACCTTCCAACTCTCGTAGTCGTGCCAGGCGCCGTAGCGGCTGCCGCTCCAGCCTTCGTCGTTCTGGCCGCGCGGGTTGGAGCTGAACAGCACGCCGCCGGGCTTCAGCGTGGCACGCAGTTGGCGCAGGACGCGGGGCAGTTCCTGGAGCGGGACGTGGAACAGGCTGGCGTTGGCGAAGATGCCGTCGAAGCGCTCGGCGGGCAGGTCGAGGGCGAGGAAATCCTGATGCCAGACTTCGCAACCGGAGTCGGCGCGGGCCATGGCGACGAAGTTCTCGGCGCCGTCCAGGCCAATGGGCTTGTGGCCCAGGCGGGTGAACGTCCGCAGGTCGCGCCCCGGGCCACAGCCGAAGTCGAGGATGCTGAAGGGAGCATCGCCACGGATGTGCCGCAGCAGGGCCTCGATGTTCTGGCTGACGTCGTGGTCGCGGGTGCCTTCGCGGAAGCCTTCGGCAGTGCGGTTGTAGTCGTCCAGGGTGGTGGCAGTGATGCTGGCGAGGTCTTCGGGGCGCAAGGGCATCTTCGGCTCGGATACAGGTCGGAAGGAGATGGAAGATTCTAACGCCTCCGCAGCCCCCGCTCCCTGCCACCGAATTCGAGCGCAAGAGCCGGGATGCGGGACCGGCTTTCGCCGCATACTCTCTGCCATGAACGAACAGCATGCGGATGAGCCCATGAAGCCTTCAGCCAAGATCGCCACCGAGCAGGACCCGCGCTGGGCCGCCGTACAGTCCCGCGACCCGGCCGCGGACCGGCAGTTCGTCTATGGGGTGAAGACCACCGGCGTCTACTGCCGTCCAAGCAGCCCGACCCGCCTGCCGCGCCCGGAGAACGTGGAGTTCTTCGACAACGCCGAGCAGGCCGAGGCCGCCGGCTACCGCCCCAGTCGCCGCGCCGCGGCCGATAAGACCTGCGTCGCCGCCCAGCACGCCGCCCTGGTTTCCGCCGCCTGCCGGCAGATCGAGTCGGCCGAGGAAGCCCCCGGCCTGGACAGCCTGGCCGATGCGGCGGGCATGAGCCCCTCGCATTTCCACCGGGTGTTCAAGGCCGTTACCGGCCTCACGCCCAAGGCCTACGCCCTGGCCAGACGGGCCCGCCGGGTACGCGACCAACTCGGCCCCGGCGCCTCGGTCACCGAGGTGCTCTACGACGCCGGCTTCAACTCCAACAGCCGGTTCTACGCCGCCTCCACCCAGGTGCTGGGGATGAAGCCCGCCGACTACCGCGCCGGCGGCACCAATGCCGAGATCCGCTTCGCCCTCGGCGAATGCTCACTGGGAACCTTCCTGGTGGCACAGAGCGGCATAGGCGTCTGCGCCATCCTCCTCGGCGACGACCCGGAACCCCTGCTGCGCGACCTGCAGGACAAGTTCCCCCGCGCCCGGCTGATCGGCGGCGATAGCGACTTCGAGCAACTGGTGGCGAGGGTGGTGGGCTTCATCGAAGCCCCGGCGCTGGGCCTGGACCTGCCCCTGGACGTGCGCGGCACGGCCTTCCAGGAGCGGGTATGGCAAGCCTTGCGCGAGATACCGCCGGGCAGCACCGCCAGCTATGCGGAGATCGCCGAACGCATCGGCTCGCCCCGCGCCGTGCGCGCCGTGGCCCAGGCCTGTGCGGCCAACAGCCTGGCGGTGGCGATCCCCTGCCACCGGGTGGTACGCAGCGACGGCAACCTCTCCGGCTACCGCTGGGGCGTGGAGCGCAAGCGCCGCCTGCTGGAGCGCGAGGCCGAGGGTTGAAGAGTTGGACGCTGCTGGGGATGGACGGCAGCCCCTATCAGAGCGCCGTGCCTGGCACCCTTGGCGGACACCGGAGAACACGCATTTATGGCCGGCTTGACTGCCCCACTGCCCTGCGCGCCATTGCCCGGGGCGGCTATGTGAAGGAGCGGGTGTTCTTTCTCGACGAGGCCACGGCGCAGGCGGCGGGGTACCGGCCTTGTGCCAGGTGCCTGGGAGAGGCTTATCGGCAGTGGAAGACGCTCACTGGCCAAGCCGCCACGCAGCGGGTCCCTATGTAGGGTGCGCCGTGCGCACCACCTCCACGACCAAGGCCGGTGCGCGCGGCGCACCCTACCTCATAAGTGGCGACTACCAGGATTCGCGCCTCAGACCGCCTCGGCCCAGGCCTCTTCCGGGCAGGGCGCAGCGAGCAGCGCATCGATACGCGCGCAATCGTTCTCGCGGCGTATCTCGGCGAACAGCGCCACGGCCTCGGGATAACTGCGGGTGAGCATGCCCAGCCACTGCTTGAGACGCCCCGGTGCATAGCGCGGCGCCAGCTTGCGCCGGGCCTGGAGCCAGAAGTCCTGCAACAGCGGCTGCAATTCTTCCCAGGTCATCTCCACCACCGGCCTTCCTGCGCGCGCGGCGGCGATCTGCCGGGCCAGGTCGGGGCGCGACACCAGGCCGCGACCGAGCATGATGTCCTCCACCCCGCTCACCTCGCGGCAGCGCCGCCAGTCGTCCAGGGTCCAGACTTCGCCGTTGGCGAACACCGGAACCTTGACCGCTTCCTGCACCCGCGCCACCCATTCCCAGTGCGCCGGCGGCTTGTAGCCCTCGATCTTGGTCCGCGCATGCACCACGATCTGCTCGGCGCCGCCCTCGGCCAGGGCGCGCGCGCAATCCAGGGCCGCATCTGGGCTGTCGAAGCCGAGGCGCATCTTCGCCGTCACCGGAATCGCCGCCGGCACGGCACGGCGCACCTCGCGGACGATGGCGTGGAGCAGCTCGGGCTCCTTGAGCAGCACGGCGCCGCCACGGGACTTGTTCACCGTCTTGGCCGGGCAGCCGAAATTGAGGTCGATCACCGGCGCGCCCAGCTCGCAGGCGAATGCCGCGTTGTCACCCAGGCAGACCGGGTCGGAGCCCAGCAGTTGCACACGCATGGGCGTGCCGGCACGGGTGCGCGCGCCCTGCGCCAGCTCCGGGGCCAGTTTCTCGAAGGTGCTGGCCGCCAGCAGGCGGTCGCAGACGCGGATGAATTCGGTCACGCACCAGTCGACGCCACCGACACGGGTCAGCACGTCGCGGAGGATCTCGTCGACCAGCCCTTCCATCGGGGCCAGGGCGATTTGCATGGATGACAGGCTCACGGGGAAAAGGCGCGTAGTTTACGCAGCATGACGGACGGCGGGTATCCCGCGGAGCATCCGCCTGGACTGAAGGTCGAACCTTGACTGATTCGGTGCAGGAGAACTGCCAGGATGAATTCGCTCGTACCCGTCCTTGCCGCCCTTATGCTGGCGTCCACCGTGGTGTTCGCCGCCGGCGAGGCGATCCTTTCGTCGCCCTTGCAGCCGGCGCCGGACGCCCTTGGCCAACTGCTGGTCAGTCGCGACGAGACTGCCGCGAACGCCTGCGACATCGAACTGTACGTGCAGAACGAGCTGGTGGCGCAGATAGCGCCGGGCCAGTCGGTGAGCATCCCGGTGCCCGCCGGGGAGATCGCCGTACGGGTGGCCCGGAACGGCTCCGGCTACTGCGGCAAGGCCGTCGGCAGCCCGCAGTCGGCGATCATCCAGCCCGGCGAAGTCCGCCACCTGCGCATCGTGCAGAACCAGCACGAGGTATTCCTCGCGCCGGCGGCCGATTGACCCTCAAAGCTCCAGCGGAAACGGCGGCTGCAACGCGCCGCCATAGCCGTCCACGAACTCTTCCGGCATGCGCTTGGGCTTGCCGCTGGAAAGCTCGATGCAGACGAAAGTGGTCCTGGCGCGCAACAGGGTGGAGCCGTCCTCCGGACGCACCAGCTGGAAGCGCCGGTCCATCTTCAGGCGCTGGTCCGACTCCACGATCCAGGTGGCCATCTGCAGCTCCTGGTCCTCGTAGGCGGCGGCCAGGTAGTCGATCTCGTGGCGCAGGACCGCCATCGCGCGGTCCAGCCGCCGGTACTCGGCCAGGTCCAGGCCCAGGCTCTGGGAATGACGCCAGGCGCAACGCTCCAGCCAGCTGACGTAGACCGCGTTGTTGGCATGGCCGAGGCCGTCGATGTCGTCGGCGACGACCTTGATATCGATGACGAAGGGGTTGGGCATGTCCCAGTTCATGGGTGGAGCTCCAGGCTGGAAGCCAGTTCGCGGGCCTCGCTGGCGAGTTGGGTGATCTGGTCCCAGGCGCGGGCGCGGATCAGGTTCGAGGGCGCGATCCAGGTGCCGCCGACGCAGGCCACATTGGGCAGGCCGAGGAAGGTCAGCAGATTGTCCGGGGTGATTCCGCCCGTGGGGCAGAAGCGGATGCCGGTGAAGGGGCCCTTGAAGCTCTTCAGCATCTTCACGCTGGCATTGCCGTTGGCCGGGAACAGTTTCAGCGAGCGGTAGCCGTACTCCAGCGCCAGCAGGACTTCGGAGGGCGTCATCACGCCGGGCAGATAAGGCAGGCCGCAATCCTCGGCGGCCGCGGCGAGGCGCTCGGTGCAGCCGGGGCTGACGGCGAAATGCGCCCCGGCGTCGCGCGCCTCCAGGAATTGTTCGGTGTGGATCAGGGTGCCCGCCCCCACCAGCAGGTCGGGGAATTCCTTGCGGATCGCCGCCAGCGCATCCAACGCCCGCGGCGTGCGCAGGGTCACTTCCAGCACTTCGACGCCGCCGGCACGCAACGCCCCCGCGAGGTCCACGGCCAGCCCGGTATCCTCGATCACCAGCACGGGCAGAACCGGTCGCGCCCGCTGCAGCACCACATCCATCGTCAGGCTCATGTCAGTTCTCCCATTGCAAAGTTCCCAGGCCCGTATCCGATCCCGGGCCAGCGAACCTTGGAAGTAGAGCACTGACGGCGGGTCACCTGCCAGCCCCGCGCGTGGGGCCTAACGTCGCGCAGCGGCGACGCCCCTCGGCTCGGCGTCGCGAAGCTCCTCCAGCAGCCCGAGCACCGCACCGATCAGTCGCGGGTCGGCCAGCAGGCGCTGGTGGCCACCCTGCTCCAGCCGCAACAGCTGGCTGTCGAACCAGGCGTCGTGAATCACCTGTGCCTCGTCCGCCGGCACCACCGGATCGTCCTTGGCATGTACCACAAGGCCGGGGATATCCAGTTGGTAGCGCTTCACGTCGAGGTGCGCTGCCGGCATCCCCGCATGGGTTTCCACCTGACTGACGAAATGCGCCCGCGCCTTCGGCGGCAGGCCCATGTAATGGGCGAAACCACGCAGCGGCCCGAGGATGCGGCTGGGGGCGGAAATGCTCACCAGCGCCCTGGCACGCAGGCCCATCTGGCTGGCCAGCAGCGCGCTGGCGCCGCCCATGGAGTGACCGATCACCGCATGCAGAGGTGGCAACTCGCCGCCAGCCTCCAGCAAGGCACGGGCGAAGAGCACCACGTTGGCTTCATGTCCCGGCGAACGGCCGTGGGCAGGACCATCCAGCGCCACCACGCCGTAGCCGGCACCGACCAGGGCCTCGATCAGGCTGGCGAACTGGGTCGGCCGCCCTTCCCAACCGTGCATCAGCAGTACGGTCGGGCCGCTGCCCCAGCGCAGGGCGGACAGGCCGAAGCGCAGGGTGATGCGCTCGGCGCTGCCGAGCAGCGGCATTTCCCAGTCCCTCGGCGGCAGATTGCGCGGTGTCATGAACTGGCGGCGCATGCGGCGGGCGACGGTCTTCGGCGCCAGGCGGCCGACGGTGGCGTGGAATCCGCGGATCAGGCTCAGGTTGTTCATCGTTCGGCTCCTCAGATCACCGCCGACTTGGCGGCACGCAGTACTCGGTCGGACAGGTCGCACGGGCCCAATGCCCGCGCCAGGGCCAGTCCGCCCACCATCAGGGCGAGGTCGGCGAGCGCCTTGTCGGCCTCCTCGGGGCTTTCGCTCATCTCGGCGCTCATCAGTTCCAGATGCTCCGCCAGGATGGTCCGATAGGCGTCCGGCAATTGCGGCAGCACCCCGAGGGAGCTGGGCAACGGGCAGCCCGAACGGGTGGCGTCCCGGTGCTTGCGCGACAGATAGAAGCCGGCGGCCAGGGCGCGGCGCTCCATGCCGGGCAGGCTCCGGTCGACCAGGGCCATCAGTTCCCGGCGTTTGCGCAGCAGTTGCTCGAAGACTTCCAGCATCAGCGCGTCCTTGCTGGTGAAGTGGGCATAAAAGCCGCCCACCGTCAGCCCGGCGGCGCCCATCACATCGGCCACCCCCGGCTCCTGCGGACCGCCCTGCAGCATGGCCGAAGCGGCAGCCTGAAGAATGCGTTCACGGGTCTGGGCTTTCTTGTCGCTCATGGCGGCCTCCACTTGAATTACGATCATAATATTATTTGTGTAATACAAATTGGCAAGGCATTCCTTTCGCCGTTCGTCGGCACGGTCCGAGGTTTTTTGGAGGCTGGAAAAACAAAAGGGCCATCCCAGATAGGAATGACCCTTGAAAAGCCCGCAGTGCGGGAAATCGGAAAGTGGCGTCCCCTAGGGGACTCGAACCCCTGTTACCGCCGTGAAAGGGCGGTGTCCT
>RCUT01000640.1_pt1 | contig 17825 bp, 10 predicted proteins | sample 2166171 | NCBI WGS metagenome assembly RCUT01 (sample SAMN09932757, study PRJNA488358) | compost metagenome | isolation source: compost soil in 4-hydroxybenzoic | place: Germany: Experimental Botanical Garden
AAGGCTCGCCCTATGTGGCGTTTTTCCCGCTGCGCATCGTCACCGAACCGGACAAAAAAACCGGCCGGTTTCACGACAGCATCGTCATGGCCGGCAATGCGGCCGCCGATTACACCGGCTTCATCACCCTGCCGGACTATGAAAATCATGCCATTGCCGGTTTCTGCTCCTATATTCGCCAGCAGAACTGGACCGAACTGAAGCTCGATTACCTTTCCGGGCCGCCGGAACGGCGCGACGCGATGATCCGCGCGCTTCAAGGGCCGCTCGTGATGTTCCGGGACAATATGCCGACCAACCCCTACAACATCAATAATTGCATCTGTCCGGTCGTCAGTCTGCCGGACACGTTCGACGGTTATCTCGAAAGCCATATGAGCAGCCAGACGCGGCAGAAGCTCAGACGATTTCTCAGAAAGGTGGAGGGTGGCGACGAATACCGCATCACCTTCGCGACGGAGGAAACGATCAAACGGGACATGGACATCCTGTTCGATTTCTGGCGCATCCGCTGGGCGCCGCACAAGGGCAAGGAACGCACGGAACTGCTGATCGGCGCAACGCGCCAGATGCTGATGGACTGCCAAAGGCGTGGCGATCTGGAGGTGCCGGTCCTGTGGTACGGCGATCAGCCGCTCGGCGCGCTCGCCAACATCATCGACCGGCGGAAGATGTCGATACTGTTTTACATTACCGGCCGCGACGAGAACTGGAAAACCCCCTCACCCGGGCTGGTGCTGCACGGCCACTGCATCCGCAGGGCCATCGAGCAGGGTTTCAAGACCTATGATTTCCTGCGCGGCAACGAGCCTTACAAATATTTCTTCGGACCGGAGGAGCAGAAGCTCAGCTGCACGCTATTTCGCACCCGCTCGGGCGACAATCTCGGCGGCACGCTGCATCCGCGCAGCATCCGCTTTGTCTATGAACAGGGCCTCAAATTCTACAAGACCGGCAAGAAGGCCGCAGCCAATATCGCCTTCGGTCAGGTATTGGCCGCCGCGCCGGAACATTCCGGGGCACAATTCGGGCTGGCCAATCTGTCCTTTGACCGTGGCGAGTTCCGGGAAGCGGAAATAGCCTATCTGGCGCTTCTCGCCGGCGGTCAGGACCCGCTTCTGCTCTGGCTGCGCATCGGCGAGGCGCGGCTGGCGCAACAGCATTATCACGAGGCATCCGAGGCCTTCCGTCAGGTGACCAACCGCGCGCCCTTCCACCGCGAGGCACTTTATAAATGTGCCGTCGCCCTCATCGCCGCCGAAAGGGCGATGGAAGGCGCCGAGATTCTCGACAGGCTGCAGCATTACCATTCGGACGATGCCGCGCATCTGGAATATGCGGAAAAAGCCCGCGCTGCCCTTGCCCGGCTGGAACTCGCAAAGACCAAGGTGCCGCTGCCTGCGGATGCCATCACACTTGCCGCCAAACCAAAGGCGGCGGGCAAGCGCTGGCACCCGCCAAAGGTTTTGCATTGAAGGCAATGATCTGTAAGTTGCGGCAGGAAAAACCGGCCGGCCGACTTGCAAGGATTTTTGATGTTTCTGACCAACAAGGACATGCTCGATCTCGTCGAGCTTCGCCATGATCTGCACCGTCATCCGGAGATTTCCGGCGAAGAGAAGGAAACGGCCCGGCGCATCCGCACCTTTCTTGACGGGGCAAGACCCGACCGGCTGCTCGCCGATCTTGGCGGCCATGGCGTTGCCGCTATCTATGACAGCGGGAAAAGCGGCCCGTCGATCCTGATCCGCTCGGAACTCGATGCGCTGCCGATCCATGAAAAAAGCGGGGCCGAACACCGCTCCGGCACCGACGGCAAGGGCCATCTTTGCGGTCATGATGGCCATTCCACCATTCTGACGGCGCTGGCGCTCGGCCTTTCCCGGCAGCGACCCGGCAGCGGTCGCATCATCCTTTTATACCAGCCCGCAGAGGAAACCGGCGCAGGCGCCGCCGCCGTCCTCGCCGATCCGCGCTTTGCGGAGATAAAACCCGATTACTCCTTTTCGCTTCACAACCTGCCCGGTCTTCCGTTCGGCCATGTCAGCGTGGTGGAGGGGCCGGTCAATTGCGCATCGCGCGGCATCAAGATCCGCCTCGCCGGCAAGACGGCGCATGCTTCCTCCCCCGAACACGGCGTCTCCCCCATGCGGGCGATATCCCGGCTGATGCCGGCCCTGACGGATCTTGGTTCCGGCTTCCCGCCCGAGCCTGATTTCTCGATGGTGACAATCACCCATGCCGTCATGGGCGAGGCCGCCTTCGGTATTTCCCCGGCTGACGCAGAAATCTGGGCGACACTCAGGACGCTGACGGACGACCGGATGGAAAGGCTCTGCGCGGCCGCGGAAACGCTCGCGAAGAAGGTGGCGGACGAACAGCAGCTGTCGCTCGACATCGCCTATGACGATATCTTCCTGCATTGCGAAAACGCGCCGGAGGCGGTGGCGCATATCCGGTGGGCGCTGGATGAGGAGAAAATCTCCTACGGTTCGGAAGGGTTGCCGATGCGCGCCTCGGAGGATTTCGGCCGTTTCCGCGCCGTTTCGTCATCCGCCATGTTCTTTCTCGGTGCAGGCGAAGACTATCCCAACCTGCACAACCCCGATTATGACTTCCCCGATGATCTGATCGAAATCGGCGCGCGCATCTTCATGCGTATCATCCGCAACCTGACGGACGCGGGATAGCAGCGGCCAGGCTCTGGCCGCCGCCCGTCAGCCGCCGCCCTGCGGGCCGTTGCTCGGCCGGGCGGCACGCACCGCCGCCAGTCCCTTGATGCCATCCTGATGGCCGATGGAAGCAAGGCTTTCAAAAATCTGGGCGGCATCGGCGTAACGGCGCATGGCAAGATAGGAATAACCGCGCAGCACCATCAGGTCCGTTCGCTCGTCGGCGAGCCGCGAACGCTGATCGAGCAGGAGAAGCGTTTCCGCATAACGCTTCGACTGGAAGGCGGAAACCGCCCTGTCCGCCAGGATGGAGACCTGCAACTCCGTGGCGCGCGGACGGTCCATGCGCGATTTCGTCGCCGAGACGGCGGCATGGTCCGTCAGCCCCATGCGCAGATAGGCAAGGCTCTGACCATAGGCCGCATCGCTTTTGACGGTCGACTGGCCGCCGGCAATGGCGGATTCGAAGGCCTTCAGCGCTTCCGCCGGCCGGTTCGTCTCCATCAGGCACCAGCCAAGATCAAGCGCCTGCTGCGGCGGCAGACGCTGCGGATCGGGATAGGCGGCGCAGGAACGCGGACGTGATGCGGTCCTGTTGGTCCTCTGGGTCTGCGCCGGCAGGCGCGCCTGCTTGCGCGATGGTTCCGCGGCAGGCTGCTGGATAACCGGCTGGCCATAGCTGACCGGCGCTCCAGCCTGCGGCGCGGAAAACGTTGACGCCATCGGCTGCGGCGTTGCGGCAACAGGCGGCGCGGTTACGGGCGCAGGCGGCTGGCCGGACTGGTCGACCATGCGGGCCGTCCCCACATCCGCGATACGCTGCGAGCGGCTTGCCCATTGCTGCTGAATGCCGCGCAGGCCTGCAAGATTGCGCAGGTCATGATAGCTGACCGCCATGCCATAGGCCGACGGTTCGTCATCCGCTTTCCAGCCAAGCGCGGTGCCGAACCATTGCAGGGCAAGCTGCGTCTGCCGGAAGGCGAGCGAATACCAGCCGAATTGCTGTGCAGTCGCCGCATCCTTGCGCGCCACCGTCTCGGCGGCAATGCGCTGCAGCACATCCGGCGGCAGCACGATGGGCGGCTCCAGCGCCAGGAGATTGGCTGTCGCGGCAAGATAGGTCGCCAGCGCATCATCGGATGCCGTACGCCATTTATACATGACGTCCTCGGCCTCGCGAGGCTCGTTGCGGTCGATCAGAGCCAGCGCCAGCCCTTGCGAGGCCGAAGCGCTGTCCTCCTCTTCCCGTGCCTTGCGGAACCATTTTTCCGCCTCCGTCATGTTCTTCTGGCGGATATTGTACCAGCCGAGCAGCAGCGCATCGCTCGCAAGCCTGTCGGTCTCGGCAAGCCTTTCAAGCCGCATCAGATAGGCCGAGGGAACGGAAACGCCCTCTTTTTCTCCCGCCTTCGCCACGAACTGGCGGGCGAGATCGTTCTTTACCGGCTCGAACTCCAGCTGGCCGTCGGCTCCGGGCTTTTCCTTGGCAAGCAGTTCGCCGATCATTTCCGCCGGCAGAAGTGCAGATGCCTTCTGCACGGTGGCGAGCCTGTCGCTTGCAACCGTGCAATTGTTGAGAATGTAGAGATAGGCGTCGCGCGCCCGTCCCATCCGGTCGGTATTGGCGAAGGCGTCGGCCACCCGCCACAGAACATCGACTTCGCTGCAGGTCAGCAGGCCGGGATTGTTGGCCGCCGTATCCACCACCGTCGCATATTGCTTGAGATCGGAGGCATTGACGAGCCGCTGGCGCGCTTCGGCCAAGGTGAGCATGCCCGTCAGATTGTCGGGCGGCTGCCAGCCGGGTTCCGCCTGCTGGCGGTCGGCAATCGCCTTTCTCACCTCGGCATAACGGCCGTCGGTATAGAGCTGCCACATGGCATCGAGCCGCGGATCGCCGTTTTCGGGAATGGCGAGAGGATCGGCCGGCGGCGTCCAGTTGGGATAAAGCGTGCGAAGACGCGCGATTTCAGCCTGAAGGCGCTGGGTATCGCCTCTCGCCGCAAAATAGCGTAGCGCGCTGAGATCGACTTCGGGCATGCTGCCCGATGTGGGCTGGGGCGTACGAGGGGCCGGTGCCTGCGCCGTCTGTGTTTGCGGTGCTTGCCCGCCGGCCTGCGTCACCGGCAAAGGATCGGTCGCCGGCACCGTTACCGGCGGTGTCGCGGGCTGAGTCACCTGCGCCATCTCGCGGTTTTTGACGAAAGCGTTGATCTGGGCCGGATTGGCTGCCGGCGAAATGCGCTGCACGGCGCGGTTATCACCGACCGCCGAGGTATGCACGTCCGAAACCCGCCCGAGAATGCTGTCGCGCCAGTGGAAGGCGGCGAGCGCAATCAGAAGCAGGATGAGAGCCGAGGTCGACAATGGCTTGTTCATCGGCATTCCCCGTTATTCCTTGCCAGAAACGACAATGCCAGAAGATGCAATGTGGAAGGATAATAAAGTGTTGGCTGAAAGTTTTTAAGTTCGGCGGGAATGGTCGAGCCGCCGGCAACGCAGTCCGCCAGTGCCGGAATGACCCGATAGCCGGGGTCGGACAGCACATCCTTGACCGCCCCGCTTTTCAGGTCGAAAGTGCCGGCAGCACCATCGTCCAGCGTCATACCGCTTTTCAGCCGCGCAAGCAGTTCGGGCGATCCCGTTTTCGCCCGTGCGAGATAAAGCGGTATGCGCACCGCATTGTAACCGAATTCCGGCGGGAAACCCGCCGCCGGCTGCGGCTTCGTTTTCACAGACACCCAGTCCGCCGGCAGTTTCCTGTCACTGAAGGCGAAGGCGCCGACCTGTGCCGCGCCGTCGTCGGCAATCGCTTTCCAGAGCGGCGACGGGGCGACCAGGTCGAGGACCGGAAAGGCTTCGAAAACCAGATAGGACGGATTGACCACCGGACCATCCCTACGGTCATCCTCACCAAAACCGCTGGCGGCCGGCAAAAGCAGCGTTCGCCCGCCGCGCTGCACCACGGTCTTCTTCAGGATGGCGGATGCGATGGCTGCGGACGCCTCGGCGTAATCCTGCCGGTTCCATTGGCCGGCGGCGAGCGCCAGCGCATAGGCAATCAGGATATCGCCATCGGTCGCATTGTTGATATCAGTGACATGCGGCCGGGTGCGTGGATCCCATTTCCACGCGGAAAGTCCGTCGTCGCGAACCAGCAGCTCGGTGCGCGTAAAACTCCAGATCAGCTCGAAATCGGCGATGTTGTCGGAAAGCACGGCGAGCCACATGCCGTAACCCTGCCCTTCGCTGTGGCTTATATTGCCGTTGCCGGTATCGATGATACGCCCACCGGGATCGAGGAAGGCGTCCTTATAGGCAGACCACGCTTGCGGCGATACGGATGCGGCGCGGACGGCGGAAATGCCCACAATCAGCGCCATCGCGGACAGGCAGACAATGCCGGCAAGTTTCGAAATCCAGCCCGTCATCGGTGTCGCCCCATCAGGCGCAGCATCACGAAGGTAGCGAAGCCCAGAAGCGACACGAACCCTATGAAAGCCAGCGAATAGGAAAGCACGTTGGATGATAGCCAGTTGGCGGCGATCAGTCTCCAGTTGGAGAGTGAAAACGCCCCCGTTATATAAAAATACGGCCGTTCCACTTCGACTGTTTCGACCTTTTCCGCAGCCGCGTCGTAAGCGGCAACCCGTCCGGTGACGTCGCCCCAGCGGTTCTCGCGCGTCATCGCCGACATGCCGTCGAGCAGTTCCGCCGAGGTCGGCGCAGTGGCAAGCGTCCAGACGCCATCGCCGGAGGGGCTGAGCCCCTGCGCCAGCATGAAGGAAACGTTGGCGGGCGGGGCATAGGGCTGCTCGGCCGCCGGCAGGAAACGGAGCGTATCCGAACTCAGGTCGAAATTGCGCTTCATCCATTCCTCGAAGGACGAGACCTGCCCTTCCCAGACACCGCCATCAACCCGCTGCCGCCAGTCGTTGAACAGGGTTTCGCTGTTTTGGACCGGCGGCTGCACGCCGGTTCCCACTTTCCACGCGACCTGGCTGGAGGGAGCGAGATTGAACTGGCTGATCAACGCCTGCGGGAATTGCGAGACCGTCCCGACGAACAGCGCATCGCGATCACCGATCACCAGCGGCGAGGCAACGGTCTCGACATTGATCGGATGTCCCGCAACGCTCGCAAGCCGGCTGATGAGCGTTGCCGCCGCCGACATGGTGTCGGTATCGAACCGGTCGAGAGAGAGCGCAACCGGGCTTCCGGCGGCCCTGTAGGGCTGGCCGGCGCCGGCCATCGCCGCAAGATCCGGCTTGCGGCCGATCCGGGCATAATCCGGAATATGGATTTCGGTCGTGTCGAACAGGGCAAAGCGCGGCGTCGTGCTGGCCGGCGCACCGGGCGCGCAGGTCTGATCCTGCGCCGTCATCAACACCGCTTCGATCGTCACCTTGTTCGGCCCCGGTTTCAGGTGGCGCATCGTGACGTTGATGGGCAGATGCCGGAAAATACCGCCACCATTGTTGGAGATCGGTACCGTCGAGGCAATCTGGTCATTGACGTAGATATCGATATGGCTGCCCGGCAAAACCTGCGAGGAATAGGCCGCGTCGAGCAGCAGCGATGCCTCGCCATAGGCGGAGGCATAAAAATCGGCGGGCAGGCCGATATAAAATTCGTTGCGGAAGCGGCGCCCGCTGAACTCGGTGCTTTCGAGGCCAAGTTCGGAAAGCGCAATACGGCGATCCGACATGATGAGCGGAACGTCAGGCGCATGCCAGCTGCGGGTCGAGAACGTCGTCCTCTGGGCGCCCGGCGTCCGCGAGATCGACGAAAACAGCGTCTCTATCGCCGCCTGCACCGCCTGCGGTGTGGGGCCGCTGACAAAAAGAGGTGAGAGGCCACTTGGCGCGGCTGCGCCAAAACCGGCAAAGGCGCCCGCCGATGCCTCAGGCGGCAACACGCCAGCCAGGCCCGTGATCTCCCGGGCGGTGCCCACCAGAACCGTCAGCGTTCCCGCCTTGCGCTCAGTGGAAGGGGCCGTCACGAAGCGGATCGTCTGGTTCGGCATCTGGGTTCTAAGCGCCAGCGCCTGCGACAGCCGCAACAGCGAATCGGCAAATGCCGGATTGCCGAGAGCCGGCGCGACGATCTCGATCGACGTCGTGGCCTTGCCGTCCGGCCCGGTCGCCTGGATATCGTCTATATTGGCAAAGGTGCCGGCGACATCAGCATTGAAGCCAATATAGGTATTGGCCGGGTTGACGTCGGTCCACAAATCATAGGTGGACTGGATCGTGCAATCCGTCCGGTGCCGCTGCTGCACGCCGAGCGTGACGAGATTGGTCCCGACCTGCAAGACACCGGGCGGGATCTTCAGGGAAACGTTGCCTTCGCCGTCGGGCGCTTCGATCCGCGCCGCGTCCAGCGGAACATTGTTCAGGCTGACCTGAAAATTCGAGCTTTCGGGTGCAACCACAATGGCGTTCTGATAGCCGATATTGAGCGAGACGGCAGCCCCCGCCTGCTCGGGGGTCAGATAGATGCCCCATTGCCGCCGATCCATCTCGCCGGAAAGGCTGAGCTTCTCATAAGGCAATATATAACGGCGGCGGCTGTCAGCAGCGGATGAGGACGACCGAGGCGGCGCAGGTCTTGTCCCTTCCTGAAGCGGAGGAACGGCAACAGCCGGTGCAGGCGATGCGACCGGAGACGGCGGTACGGGTGCTGGCTGAACGGCAAATGGCGGCGGCGCAGACGGCTGGATCGGCGTCGATGCCGGAGGCTGCTGGCGAGGCAAGTCGGGAGGAATGACGGGCGGTGACACTGGCGCAGGGGCGGTCTGGGCAGGCCTTTCCGGCGACATGTCGAAAGGCGAGGACTGCGCCATCGCACCGGTTGCGGCGACACCCCACATCAATGCTGTCAGGGAACCCCTGATCATGCTGCTGCCGGTCATTTTACAGCTCCGGCAGGTTTGGTGCTTCGGGAGGCCGGCCGCAGCGCACGGGCCAGATAAAAGAGGCCGCGCTGCGTCTGGAACAGCGATATGGCCAGAAAGATCGCCGTGCCACGGATGAGACCCGGGTTCTTGCGGCGCACGCGCTGGAATTCGCTCCATTGTTCGGAATTGGCGAAGATCAGGTCGGCGATCAGCCGGTGATCGACGGCGCGTTGCGGCGAGAAGGTGCAGCCGATCGAAATGAAACCTTCGCCACGCACCGTCCGGACCACGTTGATGGGCATGGTTTCCGGCACGCCCTCGCTATGCGGCTTGACCTTCACGATGGCCGTCATGTTCTTTTCGACGGTTGCGGCGCTGTCGAAAAGATTGATCAGCAGGCCATGCACGGAGACATTGTCGATGGAGGCGGGCACCCACGTGTCGCTGCCCTCAAGCTTCACCTCGCAGCGCCGCTTGACGGTGATGCGCCGCGATGCCGACTTGTCACCACGCTCGGAAACGACACCGAGCGCGCAGCCCGCGAAGATGAGATTGAGCAGGTTCCAGCCGCCAACGACGAGTGTCACATCGGCCTTGTAGGGCTCGCTGTAGATGCGCCATGCGGCAAACGCCATCGCCACCACCAGAAGCGCGAAGATGACGAAAAAGGGCCGGCTGATTTCCGAAAGCCGCGCCTCGGCAATGGATTCATCCTTCGCCGTCACCTTGAAGGTGGGCTTGCCGGGGTTGAAGATCACCGAAACCACGGCGGGCAGAAGGTGAACCGTCTGCACATATTCGTAAAGCTCAGAAATCCATGGCCAGCGGAAGCTGCCATAGAGATAGTTCTGCATCATCAGGTTCACGAGCATATAGGCCGCCGTATAGGCCAGGAACTCGCCGCCGGAGGCCACGAAAATCTGCAGGTCGAAGAACAGGTAGAACAGCGGCGCGAACAGGAAGATCGTGCGCGGAAACGGAAACAGCCAGAACAGCGTCGATGACATGTAGCAGAGACGCTGCGTAAACGAGAGACCGCGCCGGAACAGCGGCTGGCGGAAGATCAGGATCTGCATCATGCCCTGCGCCCAGCGGCTGCGCTGGCCGATGAAGCTTGCGAAGGTGGCGGGTTGCAGGCCGGCGATCAGCGGCTTGTCGACATAGATGCTGTTCCAGCCGCGCGAATGCAGCGCGAGCGCCGTTTCGCAATCTTCCGTGATGCTGACGCCGCTGAAACCTTCCGTATCCTGCAGCGCCTCGCGCCGCAGCACGGCGGCGGAACCGCAGAAGAAAGCGCCGTTCCATTTGTCGAGACCGCGCTGGATGATGCCGTAGAACATCTCGTTTTCGCTCGGCATCGTCTCGAAGGTGCGCAGGTTGCGCTCGATTGGATCGGGATTGACGAAGAAATGCGGCGTCTGCACCAGGAAAAGCCGGGGGTCCTCTTCGAAATATCCCACCGTCTCCAGCAGGAAGTCGCGGGCGGGCGCGTGGTCGGCGTCGAACACGGTCACAAGCTCGCCGGTCGAATGGGCAAGACCGTTATTGAGATTTCCGGCCTTGGCATGGACGTTGCGTTCGCGCGTCAGATAACGCACGTCGAGATCTTCGCAGAGCTTCTTCAGCTCTTCGTGGCGGCGCTGCGCCGCCTGCGCCTCGACAATATTGCTGGCGTTGCGCTTCTGCACCGAGCCGCCGTCGTCCAGCAGCCATACGGTGAAACGGTCAGCCGGATAGTCCATGTTCTTGGCCGCTGCCAGCGTATTGGCGAGAAGTTCAGCATCCTCGTTGTAGCTCGGCACGAAGACATCGACCGTCGGTCGGTAATCGGGCGAACCGGGCCGCGTCTTGCGCGACGGCAGCGGCATCGACACGATGACAAGGCTGAGGCCCAGCATCACGACGCTGTACATCTCCGCCAGATAAAGCAGAAAACCGGGGATGAAGTTTTCGAGCTGGTTGACGGGCGGCAGCGTGCTCGTGGTACGCCAGTAGACATAACGCAGAACGATGGCGGTGCCGAAACCGAGCGCGACCAGGCGCCACGCGCCCTGCCCGTTGAAGCTCTTGATCGTTGCCAGAAGGATGAGCGAGATCGCGGTCGCCACCAGATGCGTCTGCAGGCTGACCGGCATCGTGACGATGGCCAGAACGCAAAGCGACACAAGCAACCAGACAATGACTGTGATGGCCTTGTTCATCCAGAAACTTTCCGTTCTCGTCCCCATCCGGAATTTCGGCCCGGAAATTTTGCGATATGCGCCTCGGCGCTTCCTTCTCCGCTGGTTCCGGCGATCACCTGCATCCTGGTGACGCTCCCGAACCGGACAGACAAGCTGGCGAGGGAATGGACACCTGCGGCACCTGCGACGGTTGCCGGCTGCTTTCCACCGGCCCGCCATCCATCCGCCTGCCCGCCACCGAAGGTCGAACAGGCTGGACCGGCGAACCCGCCGATGTTGGCGATGGGATATTGACTGCAGCAACGGGTGGCAGCGGCTGTGGTTCCGGCTGCGCGGGTATGACGGCCGCCACGCGGCGGACTGGCCGGACGGGCACACTGGCGGTCACTTCGCCGCCCGGCCGCATCGGCACATCCTCCGCCTTCATGGGATAGACCGGGCTTCCGGGTCGCCCGAGGTTCTGATCGACGGCCCGCGGCGTGCCGTAGGGGTTCCAGCTTGGCGAGGCATAGGTGCCGGTAATGGTGTAATTATACATGACCGCCAGCAGCCGCTCGACGCTTGCGCCAGATTGGCAAAGACGCAGCCGCACCTTGATGCGTCCTAGATTGCGGAAGTCCTGCCGCATGCTTTCCGGCGAGCGTATGTCCTGCCAGCCATAAAGGCAGCTATCGTCGCCGCGGCCGTGGCCGGCGGCATAGGAAAACGCACCATAACCGTTCTGCAGGTAATTTGCCGACATGGCTATGTTTTCGCCCGGAAACTCGGCGCGGATTTCCCGCGCGACGGAAGATGCCCGGAAACCGGAAAAAGCCAGGGCGTCGCCACCGGTGTCGCCGGCCTGTTGCGGACCGAAAAACTCAGCCTTGATATAGTTCTGCCCGGGGGTCGCGGCCTCGGAGCGCAAAATGACCTGCTGCGCCACGGCGTTGGAATAGGTTCGGTTGACCACGGTGACGATTTCGGGACCGCCGGGTGGGGGGAAAACCAGCGCCTCGGAAGGAGATGCCATCTGCGCGCCGCCGAACGACCGAACGCCCGCGGGAGTATTGCAGCCCGAAAGAACCGCAACGGAGAACAGCAATGAAGTATAGGCAGAAAATTTCACTGCCTTGCGCCCCTTTGTTTCCCCAACGCCGCCCAGGTTAAAAGGAGACCGAATCACTAATGACCAGACCATTGCTACGAAATACGTGAGGACTACGAATAAGCAATCTCAAATTTGCGTTGTAATTTCTGACACTTTATGAATCGCGAATCGCCGTTGCGGCCCTCATCTCCCACGAAAGAAGGGGAACTAATGACGCCGCCAGGGGTTGGCGTCCTGTCAGGCCGATAATTTTACGGTTGCAGCGCAATATGTCCCATGGTCTACTTGCGTCTATTATTACGTATTTTTATTGGTCAAATTTTTAATTCAACTGTAAAAACAGAGAGTTACCATATGACAGTGCAATTTCCGAGCATCGCGCAGACGCTTGCCGAAGAGATCGGAACATTACGCAAATGGCTGGATAAAGACGCCCTGCCCCTGTGGTGGGAGGCGGGTTCGGCCCGCCCGGATGGCGGCTTTTACGAGCGTCTCGGCCAGGATGCGAAGCCGGTTTTTTCCGATGACCGCCGCGCCCGCGTGCAGCCGCGTCAGGCCTATTGTTTTGCCGCCGCCGGCCAGCACGGATGGCAGGGGCCGTGGAAAGATGCGCTCCTGCACGGTCTCTCCTGGTTCGAGAAGGTTTATCGCCTTGAAAACGGCCTTTACGGCAACCTTGCCGACCAGACCGGCAGGCTGATCGATCCCTCCTTCGATCTTTACAATCAGGCCTTTGCGCTTTTCGCCGCCGCGCAGACGGCCGCCAGCCTTCCCGAGCGCAGGGACGAGATGCGCGGCCGGGCGCTCGATATCCTTGCCATCCTCGAGCGCGACTACAGACACCCCATTGCGGGCTTCGAGGAAGAAAACCCGCCGCGCACGCCGCTCTGTTCCAATCCGCATATGCACCTTTTCGAGGCGATGCTGGCCTGGGAGCTGCAGGACCCGCAAGGCCCGTGGTCGGCGCTTGCCGATGAGATTGCCGGTCTGGCGCTAACCCGCTTCATCGATAGCGGCAATGGCGGGCTGCGCGAGTTCTTCGCCCATGACTGGACACCCCATGATAGCGACAAGGGCCGGATCATGGAGCCGGGCCACCAGTTCGAATGGGCATGGCTTCTGGTGCGCTGGGGCAGCCTGCGCGGGAACGGTGAAGCGATCGACAAGGCAAAACGCCTGTTCCAGATCGGGGAAGAGCACGGCATCTGCCCGCGCCGCAAGGTGGCGGTGATGAGCCTCTACGACGATTTTTCGGTGCATGACGGGCTGGCGCGGTTATGGCCGCAGACGGAATGGCTGAAGGCTTCGGTGCGGCTGGCGAGCGTCACGAACGGCGAGGAGCGGCAGCGTTACCTTGCCTCCGGTCTCAGCGCCATCGGCGCGCTGCAGCCTTTCCTTGACACGCCGGTCAAGGGTCTCTGGTTCGACAAATGGCCGGCCGACAGGCCGATGCTCGACGAGCCGGCGCCGGCAAGCACCTTTTATCACATCGTCTGCGCCATCTATGAGGCCGAGGCCGTGCTGGCGACGGCTAACTAGCATCGGACCACCGGACGAGCGGCATCGCCGCTCGCCGGTTTTCGACGTCGATCAGGCCTTGGCCGGGCGCACGACGCGCCAGTCCGGTCTGCCGAGATTGTGCGGCCAGGAATGAACATCCTTGTCGTTGAAATAGACGACCTCTTCCAGCTTTGGAAAATCCGCCTGTTTCAGCGTCACGTCGTTCATCCACGGACGAACATAGGAATCGCCGCCTTCATAACCCAGTTCGGCAACCCAGACCGGCTTGTTGAAGGTTTCGACAAGTCCATAGCCCTTGCGCAGCAGATCGGTGAAGGTCTTCGGTCCGCCATATTCGATCTTGTCGTACTCCTCGAGACCGAAGACCGAAAGGCCGACCAGATCGGCGTAACTATCACCGGGGTAGTAGGCCTGCAGACCCTCGAGACCTTTCGGTGACCACATCACCTTGACGCTGGGAACCGCCTTGCGGGTCATGTCCACCATGCGTTTATACGCCGTGATGTAATCACGCGGGTTCCAGCCCGACCACGAGAAGCGGCCGGACGTGTCTTCCATTTCCTGTCCCCAGCGCAGGATCAGCGGGCTTTTCATCGCCGACATGCGCGCGGCGATCGCCTGCATGTTCTGGTCATAGTCACCTCTCATCACCTTGCGGCGCAACTCGTCGGAGGTGAGCCGCCAGTTAACGTCCCAGGACCAGGGTTCGACCGTGATCAACACGTTGCGCTTGCGCTCCAGAGCGTAGGCATCCGCAAGTGCGAGACTGTCGAGATCCACGTCTTCCCAGGGCAGGAACAGATGTTCCGACGCCACCCCGGTCTGGGCCGTGAAATCGCCGTGCGGATCGTAGGCACCGAAACGGATACCGTCCGCATGCAATGTCGGTCTTTTGTCGGCAAGTGTCTTCATGCCCGTCGACGTCATGGGGGCGACACCCTGTGCGTCGAGCTTGAGCACCGGATACATACCGGCGGTAAAGGCTGCGGCGGCACCACCTGCGAACAGAAGTTTTCTTCTTGTTATCTGCATGACACCTTACTCCCTACCTTGTTGCCGTCATCGCCTTGTCGTAAGCGGCGATCTGCGGCGTGACATCGTCCTTGCGGACGAGTTTGAGGAACTCATCGCCAGGGCGTGGCGGGTTGTGCCGGAACACGTACCATGGCCCGCCCTGTTTGCGCTGGTAGAGCACCTTGCCAATGCGGCCATGGTCGAAGCAGGTATCGGCCTTGCCGTTTCCTGCCGCGCTTTTCCAGGTGGCGCGCATGCACAGGGTGCCATTGGCATCGACGGTCCAGCGGCCTTCACCGATGGACTTCTTGCCCTTTTCTTCCGTTGCGGCGACGAATTTGCGGCCATCGGCAATGAAGCGTCCGCCGCCCGTTTCCCATTTCCAGGTCTTGTCGAAGTACATGTCCACGACTTCGCTGGTTCTGAGCGGTTTCGGCGTCTTCGTGCCGCCTGCGGCGTGGACGGCACTGGGCGCGATCACCGCAAGACTGAGTACGAAAGCGGAGAATCCGCATTTGCTTATTGTTGTTCTCATCACAGCCTCCTCCTTCTATTGCCCGACCCTATTGTCGGCCAGCATGATTTCTCCGGTTGCCACCGCGGGCGATGGCACGACCGCCGGTTCCGCCTGCATCTCCTGATATCCGGGCAGACCCGGCAAGGTGATGCGCAGCTTCAGGCGCACCGATCTCGCGCCCTCCGCGCCTGCACCGGCAACCGTGAAGCGCGTTTCGGTGAAGGTGACGTAGGGCTGCCCGTGCGACAGGGCCTCCAGCCCGCCAATCGCATGGGAACTGAGTTCCACGGCACTGCCCGTGACAAGCAACAGTGAACAGGCAGCGGCAGTCGCGCCGCCGCGCAGGGCCGGCAGCCGTGGCAAACCGTTTTCGATCATGTGGCGAACAAGCAGGAACACGGAAAGCCCCGCATAGATCGCCACATTGACCGCCCCGAAAATGAAGAAGCCCTCCGCCCCGCTGTTACGCGGCGCCAGCACCATGGCAAGAAGGCTCACCGCCGCCAGCACCATATAGGGCGCGATGACCCGCAGAGGCAGCGGCGGTTTGGCCTGCGTGCCCTTGGGCGTGATACGAAAATCCACGAAATCACCACGGATCGTGTCGCGTATCGCCGCCAGCACACCCATCAGCGACCATGGCCAGCGCAGAAACAGGAATACCATCGCTTCCCAGCTGAAGAGTTTCGCATCATGCGGGCGAAAAGCGCCCGTCGCCCGCCAGAAGAAGGCAAATACGATCATGATCAGCGAAATCGGCAGGAAATGCGCCAGGAACGTCGGATAGGAGGCGTTGACCAGCACATGGCCCCGCATCAGGGCGACGGCGGGAAGCACGAACATCAGCGCCATGAAGCCGGAAAACAGCGGATACCATAGCTGCGAAAACAGAAACTGGAATTTCAGGCGCGGAGTCAGCTTCGGCACGTAACGCCCGGAATATTGCAGCAGGATCGTCATCAGGCTGCGCGACCACTGGAATTCCTGCACGATGAGATCGGCAAAGGTCACGGGCCCGTCGCCATGGGCGATGGCGTTGACGGCATGAACGCCGCGCCAGCCACCGGCATTCATCAAAAGCGTGGTGGAGTGGTCCTCGGCAAGCTCCGGCCCCAGACCGCCCACTTCCCGCAGCGCTTGCGTGCGAACGGCGTAGTGCGAGCCGATGCAGAGCGGCGCCCAGCCACTATTATAACCAAGCTGCAGTGCGCCGTGCAGGCTTGCCTCGGCATAAAGCCTGCCGCGCGCGGCCCAGCTTTCAGCGGCATTGGCATCGCATAGGCTCGGCGCGGAAACATATCCAACCGAGGGATCGGCAAAAGGGCGGATGATTTCACGCAGATAATCCGGTTGCGGCACGTGATCCGCGTCAAATTGCGCGACGAAGTCATAACGGTCATAGCCGTAATGATCGTAGAAATAGGCGAGATTGCCTTCCTTGCAACGCGTGCGGCGCGGCCAGGTCTTGCGGTGATAATCGGCGACACCCTTGCGGGTCGAGACGAAAACGCCATGCGCTCCGCACCAGGCCAGCGTTTGCGCATCCGGATCTTCATCCGCGAGCCAGACGTCGAATTCCAGCCCCTTCTGCTCCAGCATGGCCAGCAGCGTCTTGCGCACGACGGCGAAAGGTTCCGACGGCGCCTTGGTGACGACCATCGCCACCCGGCCCGCAGGCAAAGGAGACCGCCGGTCAACGACCCTGGCGTTCAGGAAGATGAAGATGAAATAGGATGGCAGAAGGGTGATCCAGGCCAGCGTCATCGTGACGATGACATAATAGGGCCAGTCGATCACCCGATCGCGGTCGAGCCACCAGAGCCAGAAATAGGCAAGCGTCACCAGCCAGCCGCCGATGCCGAGACGATAGGCCATACGGTTCCAGCCGGTAAAGACAGGCAGCATCCGCAGCGCGCCTGCGGCGCGCGGCGATGCGACCGAAGGTGTGGAGCGAGCCCTCATGACCGCACCTCCAGTCCGAAACCGGGACCGGCCGTGCGGATGATGGTGTCGATATCCGACCGCTTGGGTGCAAAGCCGAGCGCCTGCCTCGCCCTTTCAATATCGGCGAAGAGCGCCGGCGGATCGCCCGCGCGCCTTGCGCTGAAATGCACCGGCACATCCTGCCCCGTGATGCGGTGGATCGCCCGGATGATTTCACCGACAGAGGTGCCGTGACCGGAGCCGAGATTGACACGCAGGGTCTCACCGCCGTCAATCAGATAGTTGACGGCAGCCACATGGGCATCGGCCAGATCGCTGACATGGATGTAGTCGCGAACGCAGGTACCGTCACTGGTCGCGTAATCCGCACCGAAGACGTCGAGTTGCGGCAGCCTTGCGGCAGCGGCCATCAGTGCCCGCGGGATGAGATGTGTCTCCGGTTCATGGCGTTCGCAAAGCTCGCCATCCGGGTCGGCACCGGCCGCATTGAAATAACGCAGCGCCACGAAGCGCAGGCCATAGGCAGCGGCATAATCTTCCAGCGCCATCTCGAAGATCAGCTTGGTGCGTCCGTAAGGATTGACCGGCATCTGCGCCGTTTCCTCACGGATCGGCAATTGCGGCGGCACGCCATAGGTGGCGCAGCTGGAAGAAAACACCAGCCCGCCAATATTCCGGTCGAGACACGCATCGAGCAGTGAAAGACTGCCGCCGACATTGTTGCGGTAATATTTGCGCGGATCCTCCACGGATTCGCCCACATAGGCGTTGGCCGCGCAATGGATGACGAAGGCCGGCGAGAATTCCCGAAGCGTGGCTCTCAGCAGGGCACCATCGAGAATGTCCCCTTCGATGAAGGGCCCCCAGCGAACCGCATCCGCATGGCCGGTCGTAAGATTGTCGTAAGCGATGGGCTTGAAGCCGGATTGCGCCAGCGCCTTGCAGATGTGGCTGCCTATGAATCCGGCCCCGCCCGTGACGAGGA
>RCUT01000643.1_pt1 | contig 17765 bp, 12 predicted proteins | sample 2166171 | NCBI WGS metagenome assembly RCUT01 (sample SAMN09932757, study PRJNA488358) | compost metagenome | isolation source: compost soil in 4-hydroxybenzoic | place: Germany: Experimental Botanical Garden
AGACAGTGACAGGGTCGATTTTCGCGAGTTGATCAAGAAAATGGCCGAAGCATTTAAGATTCGTATCGAAATGCGCCAGATAGGTATGCGACAAGAAGCCAGCCGCTTAGGTGGTATTGGGTCTTGTGGTCGTGAACTTTGCTGTTCAACCTGGCTAACAGATTTCCGTACCGTTTCAACAGCGGCGGCACGTTACCAGAATCTTTCATTAAATACATTAAAATTAGCCGGACAATGCGGAAAATTAAAATGTTGTTTGAATTATGAGTTAGATACTTATATCGACGCATTGAAAGATATTCCGGAGAATGTAACCGGATTACAAACAGAAAGAGGCTTTGCCCGTCTGCAAAAAACCGATATCTTTAAAAAGATCATGTGGTTTAGCTACGCTGATGTAACCGACTGGATTCCTCTTGAGGTGAATAAAGTTCGTGAGCTCCTGTCGATGAATAGTAAAGGTCAAAAACCGGCGGATCTAAAAGGATTAGAATATACTAGTACTGTTACAGCTCCAAAACCGGTTGCCTTTGACTACGAAAACGTAGTGGGTCAAGACTCTTTAACCCGACTTGACGAGAAGAACGGCAAAAAGAAAAAGAAAAAGAAAAAAGGCAAAGGAAATTCAGGAGAAGGTCAGGAACCACGTGCTGCTCAACCTGTTCAGCAGCAAGAGCGTCAACAGCAACAGAATAAGCCTCAACAACAGGAACGTCAACAACAACAGAAAAGGGATAAAGAGGCGGGTCAACAGCGTCCAGCAAAACCTGATGCACAAACTCGTCCGCAACAAAACGGAGGAGGCAATAAAAATCAGGGAAATCAACGCCGTAATCAGAACAAAAATAATAACAATCAAAAACCAACTAATAATAATTCTAATAAAGAATAGATGTTCAGATCAACGCGTTTATTTTCGAAGCTTTTTTTATTCAGTTTAAGTTGTACACTCTTAATGGCATGTACAGATAATTCTGTATATAATAATACAACTACCATTAGTGATAAAGGGTGGTTTTCTAACGACAAAGCCGTTTTCGATGTAAAAATTGACAATCCGGGGAAACTTGCTGTTTACCTAGATCTTCGTCATACGGATGATTATAAGTACTCCAATTTATTTTTGAGGATGTATGTAAAGAATCCTGACGGCAAAATGCAGCCTACAAGAGTATTAGAGGTTAAGCTAGCTGAAAAGGATGGTAAATGGCGAGGTTCGGGATCTGGCAAACTCATTTCCCAGGAAACGTACATCACGAATGCATTGGACTTTTCAAAGCCAGGCAGCTACAGAATTGAATTCGAGCAATTTATGCGCGATGATCCATTAAAAGAAATATCTGACCTTGGTGTCAAACTAATTAAAGAATAATAAAAAAACCGGCATTGATGCCGGTTTTTTTTGCCTATTTTTTTACTAAATCATTCTGTACTTTAAAGTCGACTACCTTATACCCAGCTCTACCTTCAGCCGTAATTCCTTGCACAACTATCTTATATTCACCTTGTTCATCGCCTGTATAGAACTGTAAAGAGGCATTACCGTTTGAACCTGTTATGATTGTTGGATTCCAATATAAAACGTTTCTGAAATCAGGAACCCGACTATTAAGTGAAGCTGACGTTTCATATACAGGTGAATAGAACTGTCGTTGAAGCTGTAATCCTTCGTACTCTACGATGAGAGCATTAGGGTCAAGGGGTATGCCTTCCAAATCATATTTGTAGGTTGAAAGACTAATAATTCCATTCAAAGTAAGGTACCCGAATGAAAACATTCTGTTTATAGCTTCAAGCTTTTTAATTTTCATAGGATTAATAGCCACCACACTATCTGTCTTAAAAAATGGAACTCCATCTATTAAAACTAAAGGATTCTTGGGTAACATCTCGAAATTTGAATTCGTCATATTAAATTGATATCCTTTTTGTTGCCTCGAAATAGAAACCTCCGAAACGTATTCTCTTAACACTTCTTCAAATGTTCGGAATCTTGTAAAGTCATCTAAGAAATAAGATTTCTCCGGTTGACCATAAAACAGCGAAGTGTCAACTTTTGCAGGAAGTGAGAATTTTAATTGTTTTTCATTGGTGAAAGCCTGCTGAACTTGTGTGCTGATGCTACGATCTAATAGTTGTGACTGAAAACGTTCAATGTGAGTATTTACAGATGGAAGTGCATAAGCATTCGACTTCTCTATAAAAGGACTTTCTATCTCTACACGATAATTTTCATCAACTGCCTGCACAATTAGCTCTTCTGATCCAATCAAATCTCCAATATTGAATAACAGCTTTCCTTGAGCATCACTTTTGGCTACAGCAACCCTAAAGAATTTACCAGGACTTGAAAGGTAAACAGTAATGTCGCTCCCGGGCGCTCCTGTTTGTTTGTTTAAAACAACACCTCGCACAAGATGACCCTCATACTCAGGTAAGTTAGTAATAGTTGGCGATTTTGAGTTTAAAACAGTTTTCCACTCAAATCTTCTCCAACCTTGGGTAAGCATCAGATTATCTGCAGCCTCTTTTACCTCTGTTGAATTTGAAGAAAAATAGTAATCAGGTGACTCAATTTTTCCTTTTAAGTCTGAGCTCAACCATAAATAGTTCACAATATTGGCAGCATCAATGTGTTGGAGTGAGTCAGCTTTAAAAACCGCCATTGATAAATTAGCGTTTTGCGGCTTATTCCTTTCAGAAAGAGAGGAGATATTGACAGCCACTCTTTGACGCGATTGATATAAACTATTATCTGTTGTAGCCGATAAAGAAAGGTAGTGCTCTGGTTGTTTAAAATATAACCGCTCGCTTACAGGACGCTGATTCTGATCAAAAATGGTTATATGAGAAATACCTTCACCAAGCATACTTACTGGGAGGTTAAACACAACCGACCCATTTGAAAGAGACTTGGATTCTTTAATCTTTACATCCATACGAGTATGTGCGATTAAAGAAATTGCCCCTTCATCGTAAACATTTTTTGCAGAAACTGTAATAGCCAAAACGTCATTACTTTCCGTTAAAAACATCGAGTACCCTCTTGATTGAACCACAGGCAACTCTTTTGTGATTACTTCATTGCCAATCCTTAGCTCTGCACTATATTTTTCATTTTCAACAGGAGTAAACGAAACACTTCCCATCCCATCTTTTAAAGGACGAAAACCATCAATCACTACATTGCTATGCCCATCGGTAATACGTCCCGAAAAACCAACCCCTTTGCCATTACTATCCACAACTTTGTAAGCTACCTTATTTTTAACCCCTGCAATAAAGTTCCCTCCCTCCGCAAAGAACTGAATGTCATAATCCGTTTTTAAAGTTGTGGCAGTCTCAGCCGACTTAAGTGTATTGACAATGATAACTCTTTTTTCATAAAAGAAATCCTCATCACCATTCTTCATTAAGTTGGTATAAGCCCTTAAAACATATTCGCCGGAATTTAATGAAGAAGATAATTGAAATGAACCATTTCCCAAGCCCTTATCAAGTGCAATCATAGCCTGATCTACAGCTTTTCCTTTACTATCCAATAGTTCTACATAGGAAAGTTTGTTTATCTTGGAAGGATGATGATTGATTCCGTCTACGACATATACCTTAAACCAAATCAATTCCCCGGCAAGGTAAAACGACTTATCAGAATGTAGAAATAGCTTCTCTGATGAATATAAATTTCTGCTATCTATAAGTTTTTGACTGATTATGGATAATCTATCCGATTGTCCGTAAGTGCGCAGCCCTATTAAGCTAAGGCTTAAAAGACATGCAAGCATTAAAGCATTTTTCTTAAAACACTTATTCATATTTTTCATAAGATTATGGCCAGAAATCAGGTTTTTTAGTCACACCACCTTTTTCACGGCAATCAACACATTCTTTTAAAGACAAAATGCAAATAGTGTCTCTGGTATCCGGTATATAAGTGACTCTGATCGGCAATCTTTTACCATTAGAAAAAAGATGCCATACCCAATCAGGATCCTTATCAGGTCCCGGGCCTAGCCAAGGAGGCAGAACGGTATAAAACGAATCAATTTTACATGCATCGTACTCATTAGGTCTAAAATGGGGCAATAATTGAGTCTTATCAACAAAAATTCGTTGTTTCTTGATAGTCCCTGCACCAATGTATCCAATGACTGGCTCTTCAGGAGTGGTTAAACAGTGTATATTACTGGATATTTGTGAAGGCTGAGGGTCAAATATTGAGCCCGGTTGTTCCGTATTTTTCTTCATATTTAGCCAATAGTCAAATGCTTTAGGTGTAACCACATACTGCTTAACCAGAATGCTATATTTTCTCGACAAACGAAAAGAACTAAAAGGAATAGTGTGTATCGGAACCTCATAAATAACATCCTTAGTCAGGCCTGCTGTGGTTCCTAAATTTACCGAATGAGAGACCTCAGTCTTCCAACAACGGTTAATATCTTCTGTTGCTAAATTTCTTCTTTTTAACTTTCCGTTCTCATATTTATATAAAGACTCATACTTTGAAACGTATTCCCAGGTTTCTACAAAGTCCCATTTATAATATCTTGATTTATCGGTAACATCGTGTGTATTTGCCAATATTCTAACGCCATTCTTATCTTGCTTCCAACTAATGCTATCTATTTCGGGACTTTGTGTAACAGGGAATTGCTCTGACAAATATTCTTTCCCCTTTAGCTTAATACGAAGCCTATAATTAGTATTAGCGTTTAAGACTAATACAGGAAGAGCATATACACCATTCTTTAAAAGAACAAATTGATGTATACTGCCTGTCTCTCCCTCTAATTGCATCTGTGCAGTGTTCTCATACTCAATTAGGCGTTCGTCTCCAATATTCTTACTTCGAGATAAAGTTATAAATGATGAATCCGTTCCACTATTAACAAATCCATCTACTACCAGGTAATTATGTTTTCCCTGAATCTCGGGAGGAGTGTATGGTTCAGTACAAAGTGTTAAACAAAACAATAAAAAACCTAAACCTAATATGCTATAGTAAACATTCTTCATTACATTAAAACTTAAAATTATAAGTCAGAAACGGTATCGCGTTCCCAAAAATTGACATCTTATATCCATTTAATACTCCATTGCGAGAAACGAAATACACGGAATATGGATTTTTTCGACTTGTTAAGTTATATACCCCAACTGTCCATGACGAGTGCGCTAGTTTCTTTATTTTATGATTACCTTCTATATTAAATGATAAATCTGTTCGGAAATAATCAGGAATTCTGTATTCGTTTCTGTCAGAATAATAGGCTCTGTAGGAACCTCCAAGATAATATTGAGCTATTGGTAGAGTTATTGGACGTCCAGTGCTATAATTGATATTTATTGACATGCTATACCTGTGAGAAAACTTATAGTTTCCGATAAAGTTGAAAATATGCGGTTTATCAAAATCACTTGGGTAATACTCCCCTTTATTCGTAGGCTCGTTTATTAGTTTATCATCGGTCTTAAGGAATACTCTTGAATAGGTATAACTAATCCAACCATTTAATTTACCCGAATTCTTCTTTAGCATAACTTCTAAGCCATAGGCTTTACCGGATGTATTCATGATGTCCGTTTCAATATGCTGGTTGAGCACTAAGTTTGCTCCACTTTTGTAGTCCAACACATTTTGTAGACGTTTATAATACACCTCTATGGATGTTTCTATAACATTTGAGTTAAAGTTTTTATAAACACCTAAAGAAAATTGGTCACCTAACTGTGGTTTTACGTATTGATCACTAAGCTTCCAAATGTCCGTTGGGGATATAGCTGTTGTATTAGACAACATCTGAATATACTGTCTTAGGGTATTGTAGCTAGCCTTTATAGAAGCGGATGATCCTAATAAATATCGTGCTGATAATCTAAACTCTGGACCATGATAATTTACAATTCCGGCCCTTTTCCTGTAACTCACCGTATCTATCAGACTTACTGTTTCACGCGGCTGACCTGCTAAATATTGATAAACATCTTTAGGGCCGAGGTAATTAAAAAGAGAATACCTGATTCCGGCACTTAGTGACAAATTATCCGTTATATTAAAATCATCCCCAATATATACTGCAGATTCCAGTGCTTGTTCAGGCTCTACAATTTTATTCTGCACTAACGATTCTGAGTGAAATGGAGACAATGTCCCTGCATTTAGCTTATATCTTAATGTGCTTATACCAAATTTAAAGGAGTGCCTATTATTCGGTAAATATGCAAAATCGACCTTCCCCCATAACTGATTAATATTAAAGTCGAATTTATATGCATTTACAGGGTTAAAATCGCTCGAATTATTAAAACTGTAGTGATCTACACCTGTTGCAATAACTCCATATAACTTATTATTAAACACATGCTTCCACTTTATATTAAAGTTTTGATTGTTGTATTTATAAGAAGTATCACTATTTAATCTAAACCCGTCTGTACTAATATAACCAGTGAGGTAAATACTGTTATTGCTATTTACTTTATGGCTTAAGTGCAGGTTTACATCATAAAAGTTAGCTGAACTATTTTTATACTGCTCATTCGTTAAAGCTTTTAATACCCAATTCGAATAAGTTGACCGGCCGCCCATTAAAAATGAAGTTCGGCCACTATCAATAGGTCCTTCAACTGTTAAACGACCCGTTACAGGACCAATTCCTCCTGAAACAATAAACTTTTTGTTATTTCCTTCTCGGGGGCTGATATCCAGGACAGAAGACAATCGCCCTCCGAAACGTTCCGGAATACTACTCTTATAGAGTTCCACATCTTTAACAGCATCTGGATTAAATGCTGAGAAAAATCCAAAGAAGTGAGATGGGTTATAAATTGTTGCGTCACTAAACAACGTGAGGTTTTGATATGCAGAGCCCCCGCGTACATTTAACCCGGTACTGCTTTCTCCGGCAGAGGTTACACCAGGTAACGCCATTACAACTCTTAAAACATCCGCTTCTCCCAACAATGCAGGTACTTGTTTTATAGTTTTAATGGTAATTTTTTGCGCCCCCATGTTTGTACTGGCAATGTTGGCAATACGGTCAGCGCTTACAACAACTTCTTTTAGACTTGGAATATACTCCTTCATCTCAATATCCAACTTTCCGCTTTCATAAACCATTACATTTCGTTTAGTACTTTCCATGCCTATACTCGAAATGCGTAGTATATGATTTCCGGTTGGGATGATAAGCGAATAGTAGCCATACTGATCCGTTGCAACTCCCTTTTTGGTATCATCAATATAAATTGTTGCCCGGTTAACAGGTTCGCCATTTCCGGCATCTCTAACATATCCTGACACCCTAACGTTCCCGGATTTCAATGCATTAGTGCGATACCCAATTTCAAAAAGTTTATTCTCTGAACCGGAAATACCTTTTTTGTTTTTTGGGGAGGAGTATCCATCCTTACGCGGTTGTGAAGCAATCTCCTGTTCACGTCCCTCTTTATTTTGTAAAAAACCATCCGGCAAGGACGTGACAATTTGCTGTTGGGTTATATAAACTCTATTTTGATGATCTATAGCATAATTATACGAACTATGCTTTAATGCCTGTTCGAGCACAATAGAGAGCGGCTGCTCATTTACATCAACAATTATTTTTAATGTATCTAAATGTGATTCATCATAATAAAACTTATAAGAAGATTGCGATTCAATAGTGGAAACCAACTCCATAAAGGGCGTTTGTTTCAGTGAAATGCTAAATAATATTTGTTGTTGACTCCTTGCTGTTATGCTAAACAAACAGATTGTAATTACTAAAAATGATAAACGGTAGAGCTTCATTATTGATTGATTAGTTATTGATAAGTGCTCCTATTGCTTTAAGGGCTTGTTCTCTATTTCTATTAAAATTGATATCATTATCCGATAGATTTTTTTTAATCTTCCCTTTTTTATCCGGAAATTGACTTAACAATTTATTAAGTCCAGAAACTTTTGTGAATTTATTGTTGGCTCCAAGGAAATATTCAACAGTTTCAATAAACTCATACTGCAGCTCTAGGTCCACAATAATTTCTTTGACTTTTTTCTTCCTTCTGCTTAAAAAGGAGTATTGACCATCATAAATAACTTCGTAAAATCCTGGGTTCATGTAATCCGGCAGATTTTCATTAAGATTGATAAAATAATGACCGTCTATCTTAAAACTGTTTACTTTTTCATTCGTTAGTTCAATTGAATTAGTTTCATCAATACCCGGAGTGAGAACTTTGTCAGAAACCAATTCATATCTCAGTTTTACAGAATACTGATTTTCATTATAGGTCAAAGATGATTCATACCATTCTTCGGAGCCGAAAAAGGCATTTGATTTTGACTTATACTTACTGTAAGGCTTGTAAAACCTTCCAACATAAATAGTGCTTTTTTCTGCTATAGAGTTTTGAAAAAAATCAGACATAGTGGTATCCAGCGAGGCTTGAGCGAATGCTGCTAAAGAAAAACCACAAAAACTAACTATTAAAGTCAGTGTTAAAATAATTCGATTTCTCAAGGGTAAATGTTTACTATTTAATTAACTAATTATTTTCTGGAGAGCGTTAACAATAGAAACAAAACATTAAGGTATTTATTTTTTTACAGCTCATTGCCTTTGCATGCAAATAACAACAACTTTGTTACGTTTTTCTACGTACTAACACCGAAACTGCCAAAATTTCACTTGTATTAAATCAATATTAACCGACACTGACATAAAAACTGACAAAAGAATCCTTACAAACAGTCTTATTCAATTTGGCACAATCTCTGTTGAAAATGGGACGTTAATAAATTAATAATTATCATAGAACTATGTCATTAAATATTAAACCTATCGCAGATAGAGTAGTAGTAGAAGCTGCTCCTGCAGAAACGACTACCGCAGGTGGTATCATTATTCCTGATACTGCTAAAGAAAAACCTCAACAAGGTACTATTGTAGCTGTTGGTAACGGTAAAAAAGACGAACCAATGACTGTGAAAGTAGGCGATACCGTTCTGTATGGCAAATATGCTGGTACCGAGATCACTTATGAAGGTAAAGAGTATTTAATTATGCGTGAATCTGATATTTACGCGGTTATCTAAATCTAGAGCTGAGATTTGAGACAAAAGAGTTGAGACTTTTTCAATCTCACGTCTCCTATCATACATCTCAAATCCAATTAACACATTATTCAAGTTAAAAGAACATGGCAAAATTAGTTAAATACAATGTTGAAGCACGTGACGCTTTAAAGCGCGGTGTTGATACTTTAGCAAACGCTGTTAAAGTTACCTTAGGTCCTAAAGGCCGTAACGTAATTATTGATAAAAAATTTGGCGCTCCTTCAATCACTAAAGACGGTGTTTCAGTTGCAAAAGAAATCGAACTGAAAGATGCTTTAGAAAACATGGGTGCTCAGATGGTTAAAGAAGTAGCTTCTAAAACTGCAGACATCGCAGGTGATGGTACTACTACTGCAACTGTATTAGCTCAGGCAATTGTTACTGCTGGTGTTAAAAACGTTGCTGCCGGTGCAAATCCTATGGATTTAAAACGTGGTATCGACAAAGCAGTTGCTGCTGTTATTATTAACTTAAAAGAGCAGTCTAAAGCAGTTGGTGATGATAACAACAAAATCAAGCAAGTTGCTACCATTTCAGCTAATAATGACGAGGTTATCGGTTCATTGATCGCTGAAGCAATGGAAAAAGTTAAAAAAGAAGGCGTTATCACTGTTGAAGAAGCTAAAGGAACTGATACAACTGTAGAGGTTGTAGAAGGTATGCAATTTGATCGTGGTTATCTTTCTCCTTACTTCGTAACCAATGCTGACAAAATGGAAGCTGAGTTGGAAAACCCTTACATTTTGATCTACGACAAGAAGATCTCTTCAATGAAAGAGTTGTTGCCAATTTTGGAAAAACAAGTTCAAACAGGCCGTCCTTTATTGATCATCGCTGAAGATCTTGAAGGTGAAGCTTTAGCTACTTTGGTGGTAAATAAAATCCAAGGTCGTTTAAAAGTTGCCGCTGTTAAAGCTCCAGGTTTTGGCGATCGTCGTAAAGCTATGTTGGAAGACATCGCTATCTTAACTGGTGGTACTGTTATTTCTGAAGAGCGTGGTTACAAGTTAGAAAACGCTGATTTAACTTACTTAGGTCAGGCTGAGAAAGTAGTTATCGATAAAGATAATACTACTGTTATCAACGGAGCTGGTAAGAAAGAAGATATCGTTGCTCGCGTTAACCAAATCAAAGCTCAGATTGAGTCTACTACTTCTGATTACGACAAAGAAAAACTACAAGAGCGTTTGGCTAAATTAGCTGGCGGTGTTGCAGTTCTTTACGTTGGTGCAGCTACCGAAGTAGAAATGAAAGAGAAAAAAGACCGTGTTGATGATGCATTACATGCAACTCGTGCTGCTGTAGAAGAAGGTATCGTTGCTGGTGGTGGTGTTGCATTTATCCGTGCGATCGCTGCATTAGAAAACTTAAAAGGCCATAATGACGACGAGACTACTGGTATCGCTATCATTAAGCGCGCTATTGAAGAGCCTTTACGTCAAATCTGTGAAAACGCAGGTATTGAAGGTTCTATCGTAGTTCAAAAAGTTAAAGAAGGTGCTGATGACTTCGGATACAACGCTCGTGAAAACCGTTACGAAAACCTTATCATTGCCGGTGTAATCGATCCTACTAAAGTATCACGTGTTGCTTTAGAAAACGCAGCTTCAATTGCATCTATGTTGTTAACAACTGAGTGTGTATTAGCTGATGAGCCTGAAGAAGATAAAGGTCATGCTCATGGTGGTGCTCCAGGTATGGGCGGCATGGGTGGTATGATGTAATATCACGATAGCTTTAATTAGCTTTCAATAATAAAAATAAAGGCTTCCCTAATCGGAAGCCTTTGTTTTTTCTCATATAATGTCGAAGATAATGTACTCGATAGTTCCAAAATGAAATTCCGCCTTTGCTTTTAATCCTTCCATCTTTTGAAACAAAGGTGCTTCTGTTGAAAGCCCGATAAATTTACTTCCATTATGCATAAACGGTTCTTGTGCCGCCCCAATTAAAAAATAGGCATAGTTGGTATGTACCAGGGCCCCAAAACTAACTTCATTTACAGCAACTTCCAGGTTTATCGACTTCAGTGAATTAATTTCTTCAGTTAAAAATCCGATAGGTTTAGATTCCAAATCTGCCTCATCTAGTACCTGTTCTGCGGTACTCTCATAGGTGTCGGGATTATCTTCTTCTGATTCGGCTCCAATAATTTTATCTTCCTGATCTTCACTTACTTCACTCAAAATCGCTTCTTTTTTGTCAATAAAAAGCGTTATTATTTCTTGCTTAAAGTCTAGTGAAATACTCATAAGATTTTTCTTTACGATTAAATAAATATTCGAAACCTATTATTGAATATACTAATATTCAACAGCATACACAATTTTCATATATTTATATAATCTTGAATACACTTCTAATAAAATATTAACTTATCACTATGGAAACATACAACTGGACTCAGTTCACTAAAAGAATCCCTGTTAATGCCAGTATTAACACTCTATATTCAGCATGGACTACTCGGGAAGGATTGGAAAACTTTTTCCTTAGAAAAGCTGAATTTAAATCAACAGAAAATATTATCAGGGATCGGGATGAGCCGATTAAGGTTAACGATACTTATGAGTGGATGTGGTTTGGATATGATGATGACAGCGTTGAGCATGGCCAGGTAGTAGATTTAAATGGAAAAGATTTTTTAAAATTCACTTTTGGTAAGGCGGGAATTGTAAGCATTACGTTAAAACAGGAAGAAGGGGAAACAATTGTGGAATTAACACAATCAGAGATTCCTACAGATGAACAATCAAGAGTGTATTATCATTTGGGTTGTTCTGAAGGATGGACTTTTTACCTCGCAAATTTAAAATCCGTTACTGAAGGCGGAATTGATCTTAGAAATAAGAATGAAAAGATTAAAAGAGTAGTCAGCTCATAAAATGAGATCTATTTTTAAATACATAATTAAGCTTCGTATAAGTTTTCTTTTAGTTTAACCCCTAGAATATACGTTTCGTATAAAAATTCCTGTTCGGTGGATAGGGGTAAAGTATATTTGAGTTGTCTTTACTTAAAAACAAAAAAGAAAATAGTTATGACTCCTGTATCAAACATTATACAATTATTTAATATACAACGTTTAAAAGCTTTAACAAGTTGTAATAGCTTTGCAACGATTATTATGTCAAACACTAAACTGTCAAACTAAACAAGTCTACTTTCTACACCTGTATGTTATATTCTAATTTAAAAAGGCCATGCATAGTTTTTCTATTGCTTGTATGGTGTACTACTGCTTTTGCACAACAGAAAAACAAAACAACCATCAGCGGTTATGTTAAACAAAGTGCAAACGGCGAAAGTATTATTGGCGCTTCGGTATTTCTTAAAGAAAACGGAGTTGGAGTTGCCACAAACAATTATGGTTTTTACTCCTTAAGTGTTACTCCCGGAAATTATACGGTTGTATTTCAATACCTCGGTTTTAAATCTGTTGAAAGAAAAATCAACGTAACAACAGCTACCACCATCAATATAAACCTGGAATCAGATGGTAAACAAATTGATGAAGTTGTTGTCAGCTCAGCAGGAATAAAGAAAAACGTTACCAGCATGGAAATGGGTGTTAATAAGTTGGAGATGAAATCTATCCAAAAGATGCCTGCTTTGATGGGAGAAGTTGATATTGTAAGAAGCATTCAATTATTGCCAGGAATAAGCACAGTTGGTGAAGGTTCATCGGGTTTCAATGTTAGAGGGGGTGGTGTTGACCAGAATCTTATTTTATTGGATGAATCACCAGTGTATAATAGTTCCCATCTGTTTGGTTTCTTTTCTGTTTTTGATCCGGATGCGGTAAAAGATGTAAAACTAATCAAAGGAGGTATTCCCGCTATGTATGGTGGACGCCTTTCATCAATCCTTGATGTTCGCATGAAGGAAGGAAATGTGAACAACTTTAGTACTTCAGGAGGTATTGGAACGGTTTCTACACGATTACTGGCTGAGGCTCCTATCGTAAAAGGAAAAGGATCGTTCGTTATTGCAGCACGTAGGTCATACGCAGATTTGTTTCTAAAGCTATCATCTGATGAAAACCTGAATAAAAACACCGCCTATTTTTATGATTTAAGCGGAAAAGCCAATTATACAATTAACGAGAACAACCGATTATACCTTTCAGGTTATTTTGGCAAGGATAAATTCGGATTTAATGATCGTTTTGGCATGGATTGGGGTAATGGAACCGGTACCTTACGTTGGAACCACACTTTTAATCCAAGCCTGTTTGTAAACTTTACCGGGGTTTATAGCAATTATGATTATTCACTAGGTATACCAACTGGAACAAATGCGTTCGATTGGACTTCAAGAATTATCAATCAAACCTTAAAGGGTGATTTTACTTATTACATAAGTGCTTCCAACAAATTAAGTTTCGGAGCAAATGCTACCTTCTACCGTTTTAAGCCAGGTGAAGCAAAGAAAGCTGAGGGAAACACTTCTTTCAACAACATTGCATTAGCTACACAAAACGGACGGGAATATGCAGCATATATCGACAATGAACAAAAAATAACGGATAACCTTTCAGCTCAATATGGCTTGCGTTTATCGGCTTTTGACTATGTGAGTGGTCAAGATAATTTCACTGTTTATGAATACGAAGGCATTAACGGACAACGAAAAGACCCTGTAAATCCGAAATCGTATAACAAAGGCGATGCTATTAAAACCTATATCAATCTTGAACCACGTGTTTCATTGCGTTATATCTTAAATGATGCATCTTCAATCAAAGCCAGCTATAATCGCACCACACAATATTTGCATTTAATTTCAAATACAACAGCCGCAACACCACTTGATGTGTGGCAGCCAACCACTAATAATATTAAACCAGAATTGGCAGATCAATTGGCTCTCGGCTATTTCCGTAACTTCAAAAACGATATGTTCGAATTTTCGGTGGAAGGTTTTTACAAGAAAATGCAGAATCAGATCGATTATATTGATGGAGCAGAACTATTCCTGAATAAGAACCTTGAAAGTGAATTACTTTTTGGAAATGCACGAGCTTACGGACTTGAGTTTTACTTAAAGAAAAACACAGGAAAATTAAATGGCTGGATTAGCTATACCTTATCTAAGTCTGAGCGCCAAATAGACGGAATTAACAATAACGAATATTATCCAAGTAAATACGACAAAACCCATAACCTATCAATAGTTGGTATTTATGATATGAGTAAGCGCTGGAACTTCTCTGCTATTTTCACCTATTCAACCGGAGTGAGTACCACATTTCCGAACGGCAGATACGAAGTTGATGGTATCGTTGTACCACACAACACAACAAATACGCGAAATAATTACCGCATCCCATCTTACAATCGTTTAGACTTATCAGCAACGCTGTATACACGTCATAAACCGGGTAGCAAATTCAGTAGTAATTGGGTGTTCTCAATATATAATATCTATTTCCATAAAAATCCATATACCATTTATTTCCAACCAAACGAAGACAATCCACAAGTTACTGAGGCAAAACGATTAGCAATTATAGGTTCAGCAATTCCATCGGTTACTTACAACTTTAATTTCAGATAATAGCATGAAAAAACTACATATATTATTTACTCTGTGCATTGCAGCGCTAATGTTAAGTTCCTGCGAAGATGTTGTGGATGTAAAATTAGATGCTGGACCACCATTATTAAGTGTTGACGGATGGTTAACAAACAGGGCTGTTCCAGATACCATAAAACTGGCGCAAACATCTCCTTACTTCTCTAATACCACTCCACAATGGATATCCGGTGCCAAAGTAACATTAACAACAGTTTCCGGTGAATCGGAAACGCTCCAAGAATTTTCAACCGGAAAGTTTTTGATAAAAAATATCAGAAGTATAGAAGGTGAAAAATACCTGCTTAGGATTGAATACGATGGCGAAGTATATGAGGCACAGACTGAAGCAATGCGTCAAAGCTTTTTGGTGGATTCCGTTGCATTTGAATATCGTGAAAAGTCTCTTGGACAAGATGAAGATGGATATCTATTACAATTCTTCGGCAAAGAACTGAAGGGAATGGGCGATGCTTGTAGGATGAAAATCAAGAAGAATGGGATTTATCTAAACAAAATTGAAGATCTGAACTACATGAATGACGAGTTTGTTGACAGTGCAAACTTTAAAAAGGTACGCCTTTTTACAGAGAAACCATTCCAGTTAAAGGATTCTGTAACAATTGAAACATGGTCAATTACGATGGATGCTTATCATTTCTATGATGAGCTTCGCATTCAGGTAAGCAATGGAGGTATTTTTGCCAATCCTCCTGCAAATGTTCGTACTAATGTCAAAAACGTTAATGCTTCATCGGCTAAGAAAGCGGTAGGTTATTTCGGAGCCTCGTTGGTAAGTACTAAAAGCGGAATAGTTAAAGAATAAGATTTTTATACCGTGATAGAAAAGGAGCGAGCTTTCAATCGCTCCTTTTTCATTTTCAAATAGTTAAGGCTTCTTTTATATCTTTTTCTCAGCAATCATTAACATATTAGTTACCGGATAGTTCATTGGCTTCAAGGTATCTCCACCCATTTCAAAAAGCTCACATTTTCCGATTAAACGGTTCTGGACGATCCAATCATTTGTATAGGCAGATGATGTGGGCATAACGGTGAACCCAACTTCCTCCAGGTGAGACTTCCAGTCTTCAAAGGACCAGAACGTAAACGTTTCATGCATTTCACTTTCCCAATTATCCGTATAATCCTTTCTCGACATAAATTCGCAGGCATCAGAAAGAGAAAGCTTTATATAGGATTCATCATTGATAATCTCCTCTTTATACTCCAATTTATACCCTTCTTTCTTACGAAAGTCAACCGCAAAACGAAGAAAGCGTCCGTAAGTGGATAAACCATCTAAGTACACGGTTAATTCATTTCTTGTGGCAAAATCACCATCCGAATTTTCATTAACCCCATCCTGCTTGTTTAATTTTATGTAAACTATTTTGTCGCCATTTTCTGGGCCAACAACGTCTCTGTTTACCCAAACTCCACTTGGAGCTAACTCCGAAAATCGATTGCTGATAAAGTTCAATAGATCTTGACGACCTCCGTAAGATTCGATTTCATGTGTAAGGGATGAAGTAAATATGCAATTCATCGAATTCTCTTCAAACACTAAACCTGTAACTGCATTTTTTTGTGCAAAAAACACATAAGGATTGGCAAACTCACCGTTGTGTTTGCGCTGTTGACAAATATCAAACAGATGGCGTGAAACCTCGATTCCAAAGAAATCGGATTCTCGAAAACGCTCATCTTTACTTGCAAGTTTTATCCACGACCCAACAGCACATCCTATATCACCAATTCGCCCCTGACGAATATATTCAGACGTGTCATGATATTTCATCTCCGCAATTTCATCCATTTGACGAACATAAGAGTTATAGTCTCTTGTAGCTGTTAAATCACCATCCTCGCCAATAATATGATCATTAAAGAGTAATTGCACTTTTGATCCCAGCTGGTACCGCTTCCAAATCTTATAAGAGGATGTATGAACCTTATTTAGCGTAAACCCATCTGCACTCCATTCAGGGGTTTTAGCAATGTGTTCTACCAGATCCCATGGTTGCTCTGCATCAAATGAATTCGATTGAACATTTAATTCAGCAGGTAAAATCCGAAAACCGTGTTGCTGATACATTTGCATTACCGGAGTAGAACAAATAACAGCACAATTAGTCGCATTCAAATTCAACAAGCCATCACTTTCATGTTTAATCTTTTTAATTGTATACGAAGCAAAGTCTTCCAATTTTCCCACGTCATCAATGCCGAAAATATAAACAGGAACATTTAAATCACGGGCAAAATCTTCAATTGCCAACGCTCTAAGGTAAAATGGCAATGGATTTCGTCGTGTGTTAGAATGATTAGCAGAGGTAACAGCAAAGATCACACTTTCTACTTTTGATTGTTGAAGAGAATTTCCTTCAACATCAGAAACATTTAGGAGTTCTGTTTGAATTAATTGATTAAGGTATTTGAATTGGAAATCGGTCAGCAAATGATGTCTGCCCGGAAAAAGTAAATGCATAGAATAATTGTTTCCGCTAAATTAGAAATTTAAATACTCTAATGCTTTGCCAGATTAAATAGAACCGGAAAACGTTTAAAATTCCAACATCCGTCTCCTATATTTGGATTAATGAACAGCTATCTATCAAAAACAACTATCTTATTACTGACGCTATTTACGAGCATTTCTGCATGCAATAAACCAACAAAAGAAACAGTAAAAGAGATAACAATTGCAATTCAACCATTTGGCAACTTTTCTGACGATGACGCTCGATACATCGCCTCAGAAATACAAAAAGCTTATCCGAAAGTAGAAATAATGCTGCCAATGGATTTTCCTTCTTCCGCATATAAGAAAGACAGGAAAAGATACAGGGCTGATTCATTGATTAACTATCTAAGCAGGAAATCATCATCCGAGCATGTAACAATAGGCCTGACAGATGAAGACATTAGTGCAACCAAAGACGAACATAAGGATTGGGGTGTCATGGGATTAGGGTTTTGTCCGGGAAATGCTTGCATCGCCTCGACATTCAGGCTATCTAAAGAGCAAAAATTAGATCAGTTATTCAAGGTAGCTATTCATGAACTTGGCCATACTCAGGGA
>RCUT01000645.1_pt1 | contig 17732 bp, 19 predicted proteins | sample 2166171 | NCBI WGS metagenome assembly RCUT01 (sample SAMN09932757, study PRJNA488358) | compost metagenome | isolation source: compost soil in 4-hydroxybenzoic | place: Germany: Experimental Botanical Garden
GAGCACTCCATTGGTAATGGAGAGGTCGAGAGTTCAATCCTCTCTCGCAGCACCATTATTTTCCAATAAAATCCAGAAACTGGCTTTGCCGTGCTTTCATTAAAGCGCGTTTCGATCTGATTGGATCAGATCGGCGCTCTAATCATTTGTTTTTACGCGCATCTTTTCCGAAAACCGTTTCACACTTTTCGGGATGCGCTCTAAGTACGCTGCGCGCCGGTTCTCAAATCCCACCATTTTCGGCTCACCATAGTCCCGAATCCCATCCAGTTGGGTGCCTTATGAAAGCAACAAAAACGCGCTCTGAAAAGAGCGCGTTTTTGTTTGACCTAGAGCATGTCTCCCGAAAGCGGGAACCGGTTTCGGGAGACATGCTTAAAAACAAACAGATAGAGCATTTCCAACGATTCAATCAAAACAGGAAATGCTCTATTGAGGGAAAATCAGGTCCGGGTGTCGCTCAACTCTTCGGTGAGATCGAAGAAGCTCTTCTGAGCGTCGCGCATCATCGGATTGATCTGCAGTGCCTGTTCATAGGCCCGCATTGCCTGTTCTTTCAGTCCGCGTGCGCGCAGAATATCTGCCATGCCGGTGAGCGCCCCATAATGGCGTGGCTCAAGCTCCAGCGTACGATTGATGTCATACATGGCGTGGGCATAGTCGTTACGCAGGTAATAGACCGTCGCACGACGGTTCCATGCCTCAGCATAGTCCGGATCGATTGCTATGGCTTCATTCAGGAAATCGAGTGCTGAAGTGTAGCGCTTTTCAAGCATAGCGCTACTTGCCCATTGCACGAGTAGGTCTACCGTAGCGCTGCCTGATTGCGACCAGATTTGATTGATCTGAACGGTGATGCGGCGCGCCTTTGTCTCGTCGGATGTGCGCTTGAGATCAGCAAAAAGCTTGTCGAGGCGCTCTTCAGGCGTTTGCACTGCAGCCGGAGCAGGCGTTTCCCGCTTTGGCTTTTGTTCGCTGTCAGCGCCAACCTGAACAGGCAGGATAGGGGCTGTGAGCGATGGCTTTGCTGTATCAGCAAGGGCAGGGCTTGTAACAAGCAAAGCTACGCCAAAGGCTGACAAAAGCGAGAGGTAACCCAGATGTGCAAAAACGTTCCGCATGCGCATAATCTTTATCATGCGCAGCGAAACGTCAAATGCAAAATCAAAAATAAGATTAGCCCTGACGAGCCTTGAAGCGCGGAGCAGTCTTATTGATGATGTAAACGCGGCCCTTGCGGCGAACGAGCTGGCAGTCACGATGACGAGCCTTGAGCGCCTTGAGCGAATTCTTGATCTTCATGTCAATCACCGGTCTTGGTTGGCCCATCGACAGGACATGCCGCCGGGCTGCATAAAAACAGGCGCCCAAGGCGCCAATTGGTTACAGGCAGTATTCCTGCCCGAAGGGTTGGCCGAAATACACAATATTCCAGCCAAATGTCAACTCCTGCGCGGCAGATTCACGAAGCTCTGTTCTGAAAATCTTGCCGCAGAGGCCTGATAGCAGGGGAATCGGATGGATTCCCCTATATTACTCAACTTGCGCGGGGCTTTATACGGGTCACATGGCCCATTTTACGACCCGGGCGAGCTTCCTTCTTGCCGTAGAGATGCAGCACTGCATTCGATTCTGCGAGAATCGCTGGCACCTGCTCAATATCGTCGCCGATCAGATTCTCCATTACACAGTCCGAATGGCGAACTGCATCGCCCAATGGAAGCCCTGCGACTGCACGAATATGCTGTTCGAATTGCGAAATGGCGCAAGCGGCCTCTGTCCAGTGACCGGAATTATGCACGCGTGGCGCAAACTCATTGGCAAGCAGGGTGCCGTCCGCAAGAACGAAGAACTCGAGGCCGAGCACACCGACATAATCGAGTGCGTGCAGAAGCTTTTCGGCGGCCGTGCTTGCAGCTTCGGCAGTTTTCTCAGAGATGGCAGCCGGAACGGTTGAAGTTGCCAGAATGCCGTCCTTGTGGACGTTCTCAGTGATATCGAAAATCGCAACATTGCCGCTGCGGTCGCGGGCTGCGATAACCGAAACCTCACGCTCAAACGAAATAAAGCCTTCAAGGATAGCAGGCGCGTGCTTGATAGCTTCCAGTGCCTTGCGGGCTTCGTCTTCGTTGAGTGAGGTCAGGCGAACCTGTCCCTTGCCATCATAACCCAGTCGACGGGTTTTCAGAATTCCGCGTTCACCAAGCGCACCAAGAGCTGCAATGAGCGTTTCTTCATCATCGACCAGACGCCAAGGCGCGGTTTCGATGTCGCTCTCATTGAGGAACTGCTTTTCGGTAAAGCGATCCTGCGAGATTTCAAGTGCCGCAGGTGGAGGGAAGACGAGGGCCGATTCTGCAAGTTTGTCGGCGGCTGAAACCGGCACATTCTCAAATTCATAGGTGATGACGTCGGAAGCCGCTGCGAGTGCTGCAAGGGCTGCCGGATCATCATAAGCTGCAACGATCTGGCGATTTGCCACCTGTGCCGCAGGACAATCGGCCTGCGGTTCCAGAATGATGGTCTCATATCCGAGGCGTGCAGCCGCCATTGCCAGCATACGGCCGAGCTGACCACCGCCAATGATACCGATTGTCGACCCTGCTTTCAGGCCTGCTTTCAGTGCTGAATGTGCCATATCAGACCTCATCGGATGGGCGTTCTGCAACACTTTCGGTCTGCGCTGTGCGCCATTCGTCCAAACGTACTGCGAGTGCATCGTCATAAAGTGCGAGAACGGCTGCGGAGAGAAGCGCTGCATTCACAGCACCTGCACGGCCGATAGCCAGAGTGCCGACGGGAATGCCCGCAGGCATCTGGACGATCGAAAGAAGCGAGTCCTGGCCCGAAAGGGCTTTGGATTGCACGGGCACGCCAAATACCGGAAGAGACGTCATGGCTGCGGCCATGCCGGGAAGATGAGCTGCTCCGCCAGCACCGGCGATCACGACCTTGAAGCCCTCGGCCTTTGCACCTTTGGCGAAAGCGACAAGGCGGTCTGGTGTGCGATGCGCAGAGACGATGCGGGCGTCAAAGGAAATGCCAAGAGCCTCCAGTGTGTCTGCTGCATGGCGCATGGTTTCCCAATCGGACTGGCTGCCCATGATGATGGCGACGTCTGCACTCACGCTCATTGATCTTTCCTGCTCCGCTTCCGTAGTTCGGTCGTTGGTATACTAAAAACAAAGCCGGGCGGACCCCGGCTGTAAGCACTTTGTTATCTAAAGCTCAGGCGATGATGTCAGGAATGACGTGATCTTCCATTTCCTGCAGCTTGTCTTTGATAGCGAGCTTTTTCTTTTTCATACGCTGAATGCGCAGCTGATCGCAGCCCACCTGCATCATGGCGTTGATGGCTGCATCGAAATCCGCGTGTTCCTGTTTCAGACGTGCGACGGCCAATCTGATTTCGGCCTGTTCCTGATCGGACATGCGGTTTGCCCCGTATTGTTCAGAATAATATTACGGGCCGTACCAGCGCGGCACAGACCCGTTTCGAGAGCAGCCCTTATCACATTTTTCGTGATTGGAAAATGCTACCACGACAAATTCGACTTTCGACCTCACTCATGCCAAAGTGTCATGGTTCTGTCATGAGCGGCTGTCAACGGGCTGCGGTTCATGACAGTCGGGACTGCGTAACTGGCCCGAAAAAACAGGAGTATTTTGGGTCTTTGCGCAGTGTGAGCGGGTGGAGCTTTGCGGTTGGCAGGTACTTCTCGCACGGTTTCATCCTTTGGGAAATCAATCAAAGGAGAAATGATGATGGCTATAGAGTCCCATCTTGCCACGCTCGAAAAAAAGCACGGCGCTCTGGAGCAGGAAATTTCCGATGCCATGGCGTCACCGGCAATGGACAATCTTCACGTTGCATCTCTCAAGCGTAAAAAGCTCGTGCTCAAGGAGCAGATTGAAAAACTGAGAACCCAAGTCACTCGACATTAAAGTAACCCGTCAATAGAGCGCCGTGCGCCCTGTTGGGCGCACAAAGGTCGCTCTCACAGTTTAACTATGCAGTAGAGCGTGTTTCGATCGAGTAGGGTCGCTACCCTAAGATTTTGAAATCCGGAAGCTCTGCAAGCAGTACGCAATCGCCATTGGTGACGGCCAATAGGACGGTACTGTTGAAGATGTTGGCGGCTGTGCATCAGCCGCCGAGCATCCTCCCGCATCCAATATTAGACGAATTTAACAGCACTATGAAAAGCAGCGATTATTCGCTGCTTTTTTGTTGGCTATTCCCAGAAGACCCTAACGCGTGTCGCGCTTTAAGTATTTGTTTTTACGCATGTCGTTAACGGAAAAACGGTCCCCACTTTTCCGCGACATGCTCTAGTTTTCCGTCTCGGCTCTTGGGTCGAGATTCATCGCTTCAGGTGTTGCGCTTTTGACTGATGGCATGCTTTTGAACTGTTCTTTTTCGGCCTTTGGTACTGAGGCGCGCCTGCGTGACCGGAATAGCGCATAGCCTGTGATCGAGATGTGGGCGAGGGCAGTTATGGCGAAAAGACCGGACGGCCAGAAGATGTCCATTGCGGCTGCCGCCAGCAGCGGCCCAAGCATGGTGCCGAAACCGTAAAGCAGCAGCAGGCCACTTGATACTTTCACGAAGCTTTCAGACGAAGCGTGATCGTTCGCATGGGCGACGGCGACCGGATAGAGTGCATAGGCGAGCGCGCCGTAGCAGCCCGTCATGATGATAATGATTTTACCGTTTGATGGCCCGATTATGAAAGCCATGAGCCCGACGAGAGCTGCAAGTGATGCAACGCCCGCCAAGACATAGCGCCGGTCAACGAGGTCGGAAATGCGCCCAACCGGAATTTGCATCAAAGCGCCGGCGGCGATGGTAACGCTGACCATCAAGGCGATTTCCGTAGTCGAAATGCCGGATTTCGCGCCAAACACAGCACCCAGCGTGCCCCATGCGCCATTGGCAATGCCGATCAGGATACAGCCCACGAAGGCTGCGGGCGAATTGCGGTAAAGCGCTTTGAGATCAAGTTGGACCTCGGTAAGCGGCTTTGGACTGACAGCCGTAGACATGGCCGTTGGGATCAGCGCCAGACAGAAGAGAATACCGGTGATCATAAACAGATGATCGCTGCGGATATCGCCGTTCGCTACCATCATCTGGCCGCTCATCGTGGCACCGTAGTTGACCATCATATAGAGGCCAAAAATCTTGCCGCGGGATTCATTGGTGGCGCGCTCATTGAGCCAACTTTCGATCACCATGAATGCACCAGCCATGGAGAAGCCGGTAAAGGTGCGCAAAATAATCCATGATATCGCATCAATATAGATGCCGGACAGAAGTGCAATGATCGCTGCGGAGGCTGCAAAGCAGCCAAATGCGCGAACGTGCCCGACGCGTCGCACAAGGCGCGGGGCGAAGACACAGCCGGCAACAAAGCCACCCGCCCATGTGGTGCCCAGCATACCAAGAGACGCAACGGAGAAGCCTTCAAGGCCGCCGCGCAATGGCAGCAGCAGACCATGGAGACCGGAGGCCATCAGAAGAAAGGCTGTGCCACAAAGTAGCGCCAGAACCTGAATGTAAATACGCAAGATCACGTTCCCGGGATTTTATGAAGTCGCATGAGACGCGACTTCGCTCTATCGTTGATGATCAGGCTGAGACGATATCTCAGCGGAAAAGCGCTTCGGCGGCAGCGCGGCTGTCGCCTTTTCTATGCCTTTCAGCCTTCAGGCGCTCAATTTCGGATTGTAGCAAAGTGATGCGCTGATCGATCTCCAGAACCGAAAGCAGAGATAGCTCATCTTCACTCAGAACCACACTGTCGCGCGGCTTGCTTGCATCTTCATCGATACCGCTCATGGCCTTCCTCCGGAGTCTATGACGGAACTATAAGGGCAGAAAAGATTTAACACCTTGAATCTTCGCATATATATTTCAAGAAATCGATGATGATTTCCCTAATGAAATGCGTTGCACTCGACGTGAGGCATTTCTGCGACGCATAAAGGGTAATCCCGTTGCGGACCAATCGGCGCCATGGGCGATTTGAACAGGAGTTTAATCATGATGGCCGAACTGCCTTCCCAGATGACAGCAATCGAAATTGCGGGCCCGGGTGGCGCGCATATGTTGCGCCCGATCCAGCGTTCGGTGCCTGAACCAAAAGCAGGGGAAGTTCTGGTTCGGATACGTGCAGCGGGCGTTAATCGCCCCGATGTGCTTCAGCGTGAAGGACACTATGCGCCACCGGCGGGTGCATCGGATATTCCGGGGCTTGAGATTGCGGGGGATATTGTTGCGCTTGGCGAAGGCGTCGAACGCTACAAGATTGGCGATCAGATTGTGGCGCTGCTTGCTGGTGGCGGCTATGCCGAATATGCGGTTGTACACGAAACCAACGCGCTGCCTCTGCCTTCCGGCTACGGCTATATTGAAGCCGCTGCGATCCCCGAAACCTTTTTCACCGTCTGGCATAATGTATTTGAGCGTGGGAGCCTGAAAGAAGGCGAGACATTGCTGATTCACGGTGGTTCATCGGGCATCGGAACAACAGCTATTCAGCTCGGCAAAGCATTCGGTGCCAATGTGATTGTTACAGCAGGTTCGGTCGACAAGTGCGAGGCCTGTCTGAAGCTTGGCGCGGACAGGGCCGTGAACTATCGCGACGAGGACTTTGTAACGGCCGTCAAAGATGCGACCAAAGGCAAAGGTGCCGATGTCATTCTCGATATGGTGGGCGGCGACTATGTGGATCGCAATTACAAGGCCGCAGCAGACGATGGACGCATTGTACAGATTGCGTTTCTGAATGGTGCCAAGGCAACCGCAAATTTCGCACTTCTGATGACGAAACGCCTAACCCATACCGGCTCGACATTGCGTCCGCGGTCTGTGGGCTTCAAAGCAGACATTGCGCGGGAACTGGAGGCAAAAGTCTGGCCGCTTCTGGCAGCCCGCAGCGTCTCGCCAGTCATGGATATGATTTTTCCGCTCAAAGACGCATGGCGGGCACATGACCGGATGGAAGGTGGTCAGCATATCGGCAAAATCGTCCTCGACGTAGCATGATGCCGGAGGCGCTTTTTTGTATCCGATAGAGAATAGGGGATGTGGTGGAAGCGCTTTCTTGCTCTATGGTCAAAAAAAATATATATAGGCCGTGATTTCCCGGAATTTGTGGTTTTTCCCACGTCCCGCGCCACCGGAGCGGACGAACAGAAGGATTATATCTAATGGCCACCCAGCTTCTTATGCCGAAGGCAACGGCCGTCTGGCTCGTCGATAATACGGCTTTGTCTTTTGATCAGATTGCTGCTTTCTGCAAGCTGCATCCGCTTGAGGTGAAGGCAATAGCTGACGGTGAAGCTTCGCAGGGCATCAAGGGGCTTGATCCAGTTATCACCGGCCAGATTTCGCGCGAAGAAATTGCCAAGGGTGAAAAGGATCCTTATCACCGCCTGAAGCTTTCCGACCCGAAGGTGCGCGTACCGGAAGCCAAGCGCAAGGGACCACGTTACACGCCGCTTTCCAAGCGTCAGGACCGTCCAAATGCGATTCTCTGGCTGGTGCGTAACCATCCTGAACTGAAAGATGCGCAGGTTTCCCGTCTGATCGGCACGACTAAGTCGACCATCGAACAGATTCGCAACCGCAGCCACTGGAATTCAGCCAATCTGACGGCGATGGATCCTGTGACGCTCGGCCTTTGCACACAGATCGACCTCGATCTTGAGGTCGAACGTGCAGCACGCAATCGCCCGGCACAGGAATCTGACAGCACATTGCTGCCAGCATCTGCGACCGAAAACTTCGATTATCGTGATGAGGCGCCTGAAGAGGAAGAGCTGGATGCGGACAAGGTATTCGCAAAGCTCTCTTCGCTGAAGAGCTCAAACACCGACGAAGACGAAGAATAAGCTTTCTTCGACAAGACAAAAAAACCCGCCGATCTGGCGGGTTTTTTTAAGAGCACAATTCCTTAAACTTGGATCAGTTTAAGGTAAAATTATGCTCCAATTTTAAAGTGTTAGAGCGGCCTTTGCACGCCCAATAGGGTGCCCGGCGCTCTAATCCTTGAATGCGTTGTATTCGCTGAGTTCCATGAGACGGTAGAAATCGGCAAGTGTCTTGCCGCGTTCGGAACGGAATGTGCGACCTGCATTGCCTGCCGTAAGAATACGGTCTGTGCGGAAAGTGCGGAAAGCGTTGCGCAGCTCGCACCAGCCAATCACTGTCCAGACCTTGCCCCAGAACCAAAGGCCCAGCGGACGAATATCACGTTCACTCTCTTTCGCTTCGAGGTCGCGATAGCGGATATTGAGAACTGTGCCTTCATCGACAGCACGTTCGACCGCATCAATGATGCGGCGTTCGCTTACGCTGATGCTGGCCGAGGGCGCGTGAATCTGAGTGCCGGTAATACGGGCGCGCTCTTCCTTGGGCAGAACGGCCTCGATTTTTACCAGCGCTTCTTCAGCACCTCGCGCCATGGAAACACCGCCCCAGGCGCGGATCAGGCGCGCACCTGCCACAAGCGCCACGATTTCATCGCGCGTGAACATGAGCGGCGGCAGTTCAAATCCTTGCCGCAAAATATAGCCGACACCCGCCTCGCCATCGATGGGTACCCCGGTCGATTGCAGATCGGCTATGTCGCGATAAATGGTACGTTCGGAGACTTCAAGCCGTTCGGCAAGTTGACGCGCGGTGACAAGTCTGCCACCACGCAGGTGCTGAACAATCTGGAAAAGGCGGTCTGCGCGGCGCATGGTGATCTCAAATATATTCGCGAGCAAAGAGCGCACGCATTTCGCCAATACGCTCCTGTTCGCTAGGAAAAAGTGTTTCCAGAAAAGCAACAGCGAACGTGCCGGGTGCGGTACCCGGTGCCGAGACGATGCGCTTGTCCGCAACCGCATTTGGCACATCTTGGTAGCGGCCGGCGCCTGCATATTGCGGTGCACGTTCCGCAATCCATTCGCGGCCGTTGCTGGTGTGATTGATCCCATTGAAAATGCCTGCACGTGCCAGCGCGAGTGTTGCGCCGCAAATGCCTCCAACCACACCACATTTTTGTGCGATGTCGCGCAAGAGCGCAGTTAGATCAGGAGCTTGAGGTGTTGCCCAGAGATCGGAGCCGATGACGGCAATGGCGTCGAGATCAGTGTTCTCTTCCGGAGCCGTACTGCGATCTGGCGTTAGCCGAAAACCGCTGAGAGAACGGACCTCGGCACCGGCGGGGGCAAGTGAAACGGTGTTTGCGCCGAACCATTCGCGTGCCGATGCCGATAAAAATCCATACTCCCAATCAGCGAAGCCATCAACGAAGACGAAGCCGACCAATTTGGTATCTGCCATGGTGTCATTTCCTCCCATCGGCAGCGTTTCGACGCTGTTCGAGATAGCGATCCGGCCAGCCCATATCCTTGCGTAAGTCACGCGGCAGATTGTCGAGCGCTCGTTGTGTGAGGATGAAGCGTCGACGTTCGTCCTGCCTGCGCATGTATTCTTTCAAAACTGCGAGCAGTGGTGCGATTGCGAGTGCCATAGTGAATCCCTCTTCTCTGGAATCACACTATGACACAGGGCTCCTGACAGCTATCTGTCAGGAGGATTGCATTATTATCATCCTAATATTAGTACGCCGCAATGACCTGATCAGGCTTTAAATCGTGGTACGGCGGTATTGCTGAGCGGCAGGCGGCCACCATCCGCATAGATCGTCTGGCCGGTGACATAGCTCGAATCACGAGATGCCAGAAACGATGCAATCGCTGCGATTTCAGAGGCTTGACCGATTCGCCCAAGTGGTGTGCGCTCGATGATCTTTTTGCGCGCTTCGGCATCGGTGTTTACGGCCGACAGCATATCAGTTTCGATGGAGCCCGGACCAATTGCATTGACCCGAATCCCCCATTTGGCAAGTGCCACTGCCATCGTGCGTGTCAGCTGGTTCATGCCGCCTTTGGAGACGGAATAGGCAAGCTGTTCCGGTAAGCCGAATATCGCATTGATCGATGACATGTTGATGATGCTGCCAGCGTCTCCCCCTGCTTCAACGCGGGCGACCATGCGTTTGGCGACAGCTTGACCGCAGAGAAAAGCCCCCTTGAGATTGACGCGCATCACGCGGTCGAAGTCGTCTTCCTTGAGATCGAGAAACTCAGCCTGATGCACGATGCCTGCATTGTTGACGAGGATATCAATCTCACCAAGATTGGTGGCGGTATAGGTCATGAGATTATGGATATCGAGTTTGTCGCCAACATCACAAGCGATGGCGAGAACCTTGCCATACTGTTCCAGATCCCTGACGGCCTTTGATGCTCCTGCACCGTCGACGTCCGACACAACAACGCTCGCACCATCCATGAGGAAACGCTTGGCAATGGCATAGCCAATACCGCGGGCAGCACCCGTGACGATTGCCACCTTGCCTTCTAACTGCATCAATCAATCTCCGAATTTTGCGGGAGAGTGGACCGGCGATTTTCGCCGGTCAAGAGTATGAAGCGCGATTAAAAAGTTCAGGCAAAGGCCAGACCGATATGCCGCTCCCGCAGAACCGAGCTGATCTCATCCAGAATTGCCGGGTCATCAATGGTGGCAGGCATTTTCCAATCGTCACCGTCTGCGATTTTCTGTATCGTTGAACGCAATATCTTTCCCGAGCGGGTCTTGGGCAGGCGCTTTACGGTCAAAGCCAGCCGGAAAGCGGCAACAGGGCCGATGACATCGCGAATCATGCTGATGCATTCTTTTTCGACCTCGTGCGTATCGCGGTCGATATTGGATTTCAGCACGAGGAAGCCGCAGGGCACCTGTCCCTTGACGGAATCAGAAATGCCGAGCACCGCACATTCGGCAACATCGGGATGGCTGGAAAGCACTTCCTCCATGGCACCCGTCGAAAGACGGTGGCCCGCGACATTGATGATGTCGTCGGTGCGGCTCATGATATAGAGATAGCCATCTTCATCCATGTAGCCAGCGTCGGCCGTTTTGTAATAGCCGGGGAACTCGTTGAGATAGGCTTTGCGGAAGCGATCATCAGCGTTCCAGAGCGTCGGCAGACAGCCGGGCGGCAATGGCAACTTGATCAGGATATTGCCGAGTTGGCCGCGCTCCACTTCGTGGCCTGCATCATCGAGCACCCGAATATCATAACCGGGCAGGCAGACCGCAGGCGAGCCATATTTGGTTTCGAGCAGTCCAAGACCAAGTGGGTTGGCAACCATCGGCCAGCCGCTTTCCGTCTGCCACCAGTGATCAATTACCGGACAGCCGAGCAGATTTTCCGCCCAGTGGATCGTGTCAGGATCAGCGCGTTCGCCAGCAAGATACAGGGCGCGGAATTTGGAAAGATCGTAGCGGCGCACGAAATTGCCGTCCGCATCTTCCTTCTTGATAGCGCGCAAGGCGGTGGGTGCGGTGAACATCACTTCAACGCCATGTTCAGCGATAATGCGCCAATAGGTTCCGGCATCGGGTGTTCCGATGGGTTTGCCTTCGAAAAGGATACTGGTCGCGCCTGCAATCAGTGGCGCATAGACGATATAGGAATGGCCGACCACCCAACCGACATCGGATGCTGCCCAGAACACTTGCCCCGACTCAATACCGAAGACATGTTTCAACGACCATGCGAGCGCCACCATATGTCCGCCATTGTCGCGTACCACGCCTTTGGGTTCGCCGGTGGTGCCTGATGTATAAAGCACATAGAGCGGATCAGTGGCTGCTACCGAAGTACATGGCACATGGCGGCCACGTGCAGCATCGATTGCCGTTCGATAATCGATATCGCGACCATCAATGAGATTGTGCAGATGCTGTTCGCGCTGGAGGATGATGCAATGGCCGACCTTGTGTCGGGCAGTTGCAATCGCCTTGTCTAGCATCGCCTGATAGGGCACGACGCGCGTGGGTTCGATGCCGCATGAACCGGCAATGATCATTACCGGCTTTGCATCATCGATACGGGTCGCAAGTTCGTTGGCGGCAAAGCCACCGAAGACCACCGAATGCACGGCTCCGATTCGGGCACAGGCCAGCATGGCGATGGCTGCTTCCGGCACCATCGGCATATATATGAGAATGCGGTCGCCTTTCGTCACACCATTATCAAGCATGACTGCCGAGAGGGCTTCCACCTCTTCGAGCAATTCGGAATAGGTGAATTTGCGCGCTGAGTTTGTGACAGGGCTATCATAGATGAGTGCCACCCGATCGCCGCGCCCATTGGCGACATGGCGGTCGAGCGCGTTGTAACACGTGTTGCATTCAGCACCTTTGAACCAGCGGCCGTACACACCTTCATCGCTTGCGAGAACCTGATCCCATGGCTTGAACCAGTCGATGGCTCTGGCTGCTTCAGCCCAGAAGCCTTCAGGGTCATTCTGCCATGCGGCGTAGGTTTCGGCATATTTCGATGTCATGCTGTTCCTCCCAGAAGCACACGCTCTATCGGACCAGATGATCCTCCAAAGCGTCGCGATAACGTGCTGGATGAAAGCGCAAGACAGGCCAATTTGACCCTGTCTCCTCCACGCGCTTTTCATCTCCTCCGGTGGCTAGTGTATGCTGACGATTAAAGCCTCGTCCATGAAACTTAAGATGAATAAGTATATCACAACCACTGCATAAATTGACGAGGCTTGCAGGATGCTGATCGCTGGGCCACAAGGGGGAATGAGAGGTGTTTTGTGACCAAAGTCCTGCCTGTGCTGCTCATGGTCCTCATGGGCTTGCACATCATCAAGCCACTTGGCTTGCCGGGTTTGAAGAAGCGTGGCGATTTCTGGAAGATCGCGGCGTTTGCGATATTTGCCATGGCGATGGCGGTCGGGTTTCATTTCGCTGAAAACTAAAAGGCCCGGTCGGCTCATGCTCTAAACCGGGCCTTTTATCATGCAGCATAGTTCAGGCTGCTTTTTCGAGATCTTTCTTCCAGCCGCCGGTTGCAGCAAGACCGTTCATCTTGGCGCGATGAGCAAAGGCGCGCTGGCCAGCGGCAACATTCTCATCCTTGCCGCTCCATGCTTCCAGTGAAGCTGCTTGCAGCGCGCGCCCATAGGAGAAGGTCATCTTCCACGGCATGTCGAAGCTTGCATTCATTGCCGACAAATGTGCGGTTGCTTCTTCGCCGGTCTGACCGCCGGAAAGAAAGGCAATGCCTGGCACGGCAGCAGGGACCGTGTTGCGGAAGCAGCGAACAGTCTTTTCGGCCACTTCTTCAACAGAGGCTTTGCGCGCTTTCTTGCCGTCGATAACCATGTTCGGTTTCAGGATCATGCCTTCGAGCCTGACGCGTGCGTCGTAGAGTTCGGTGAAGACGGTCTTGAGCACCCATTCGGTGACTTCGTAGCAGCGGTCGATGGAATGATCGCCCGGCTTGCCATCCATCAGCACTTCCGGCTCAACGATCGGCACGATGCCTGCTTCCTGACAGAGCGCTGCGTAACGGGCGAGGGCCTGTGCGTTTTGCTTGACCGCTGCCCATGTCGGCAGCCCATCAGAAATCGAGATTACGGCGCGCCATTTCGCAAAGCGGGCGCCAAAGCCATAATATTCGTTGAGGCGTTCACGCAACCCGTCGAGACCTTCGGTGATGGTTTCACCCTCAAAGCCTGCAAGTGGCTTGGCACCGGCATCCACCTTGATGCCCGGCACAGCACCTGCCTTGCGAATGAGATCGACAAGCGGCGTGCCATCCTTGGCTTTCTGACGGATGGTTTCATCGTAAAGAATGACGCCGGAAATGTAGTTTTTCATCGCCTCATCAGAACGAAACAGCATCTCGCGATAATCGCGGCGTGATTCCTCAGTTGAGGCGAGGCCAATGCTTTCAAACCGTTTTGCAATGGTGCCGGAGCTTTCGTCCGCAGCCAGAATTCCCTTGCCGTTTGCGACGAGTGCAATTGCAATATCTTCAAGACGTTCGGTCATATGTAAGCTCCTTTAAACCCTTACGGGGCCAATTATGGGAAGCTCAACAAAGAGCTTCAGCTGCTCTCAAGGCACATAATCATTGTCGATAGCAGAAGAGTTGGGTCAACAAAATGGCAGTACAAGTTGTTGAAACGATTGAAATTTTTTCAAACGATTTAGCCGAGGCAAGTTTTCTTGCCGACTGTCAGAACTCTGCTCCAATTCGCATGCAGAACGAATATTCCAGATTCGACAGACGAATATGCGATTTCATCGCGATTTGGTTTTGACATGACGCCTGAGAATCCCATCTAAAGGATATCAATTAAAAGGAGGAGAGATGCGAAGTGCCCTACTAAGCCTGCCATTCATTCTGGCTGCATCGATGATCGCCCTTCCGGCTCAGACCGCGTTTGCGGAGAGCATCAATGCAGGAAGCAGGGAAGCCACCACTGAATTGCCTTTCAATGTCGCAGCAGTGGCGGAATTTGACACACCATGGGCGATTGCATTTCTGCCGGGCGGCAAACTGATCCTCACCGAGAAGGGCGGCAAGATTTTTGTCGTAACCGGAAAGGGTGAGAAGACGGAAGTTTCAGGCGTGCCGGAGGTTTTGTTCAGCGGCCAGAACGGTTTGCTGGATGTTATTCCTGCGCCTGATTTTGCCAAGAGTAAGGCGATCTATTTCACCTATGTCATGCCTGAAAATGGTGGAGGCGCGCTCATATTGGCGCGTGCTACGCTGTCCGAAAGTAAGGGCAAGGCAGAGCTTAAGGATCTCAAGGCAATCTGGCAGCAGGGCACGGCCGCCAAGGGCGGGCAGCCCGGCGGCAAGATCGCGTTTACGCCTGATAAAAAGCATCTGTTCCTGTCGGTTGGCGATCGCATGTCGCCCGCAACCGCACAGGATGACAATGCGCCGATGGGCAAGATCCTGCGTATGAACCTCGATGGTTCTGTGCCAAAGGATAATCCGATGGCTTCCGAAGGCGGCGTCAAGGCCCTGACATGGTCAACGGGTCATCGCAATCCTTATGGGCTTGCTTTCGCGCCTGACGGCAAATTGTGGGAACATGAGATGGGGCCGCGTGGCGGTGACGAGTTCAATCTCATCAAGCCCGGTCTTAATTACGGATGGCCGGTGGTCTCCAACGGCGATAATTATAGCGGCCGACCGATCCCGCGCCACAGCACGCGGCCAGAGTTTGAAGCACCGATGCTGTTTTGGACACCGGTGATCTCGCCGGGCGGACTGGCATTCTACAAGGGCAAGATGTTTGCCGACTGGAATGGCTCTGCGCTGATCGCTGGCCTTTCGTCGATGGCGCTGATCCGTGTGACGATCAACAGCGATGGTCAGCCGAACGAAACCGAACGCTTTGCCATGGAAAATCGTATCCGTGACGTAGCCGTTGGACCAGATGGTGCGATCTGGGTGATCGAGGATGACAATCCGGGCAGGTTGTTAAAACTGACGCCTAAGCCATAAAGAAAAAGGCCGCTGGTTTCAGCGGCCTTTCTTTTTTACTTCTTCAGCACATCAACGCCGGGCAGTGGTTTGCCTTCCATCCATTCAAGGAAAGCGCCGCCAGCGGTCGAGATATAGGTGAAGTCGTCAGCAACGCCTGCATGATTGAGTGCCGCAACGGTGTCGCCGCCGCCGCCGACCGATACCAGCTTGCCAGCCTTGGTGCGGGCAGCAACATGCTTGGCGGTCTTGACCGTTGCTGTATCGAACGGACGCAGCTCAAACGCGCCGAGCGGACCGTTCCAGACGAGCGTTGCTGCATCATCGATGGCCGAGGCGATCAGATCAGTCGAAAGTGCGCCTGCGTCGAGAATCATGCCGTCGCTTGGCACGGCATCGACACCATAGGTCTGGTTTGGCGTGTCGGCAGCAAAGTGCCAGCCCACAACCGCATCAACCGGCAGGATGATAGCGCATTTGGTCTTTTCAGCCTTGGCCATGATTTCGCGTGCGGTATGGGCAAGGTCATGCTCGCAAAGCGATTTGCCGACATCGTGGCCCTGTGCTGCGAGGAAGGTGTTGGCCATGCCGCCGCCGATCACCAGTGCATCGACCTTTTCAATCAGGTTCGAGAGCAGGTCGAGCTTGGTGGAAACCTTGGCGCCGCCAACGATTGCTACAACGGGACGGACTGGCTGGCCGAGGCCCTTTTCAAGCGCTTCAAGTTCTGCCTGCATGGCGCGGCCTGCATAGGCTGGCAGCACATGTGCCAGACCTTCGGTCGAAGCGTGAGCGCGGTGCGCCGCCGAGAAGGCGTCGTTGACATAGATGTCGCCATTGGCTGCGAGTGCTGCGACAAACTCCGGATCGTTCTTTTCTTCGCCCTTGTGGAAGCGGGTGTTTTCGAGAAGCAGAACATCACCGTCTTTCAGCGCATCGACTGCGGCCTTTGCCTTGTCGCCAATGCTGTCTTCTGCAAAGTGAACACCATGACCGAGCACTTTCGCCAGCGGTTTGACGACATGCTTCAACGAGTTTTCATCGGAAGCAACGCCTTTTGGACGACCGAAATGGGCGAGCAGAATAACCTTGGCGCCCTTCTTCGACAGTTCCGAAATAGTTGGAACGATGCGTTCGATACGGGTGAGGTCGGTTACCTCGCCGCTAGCCATCGGCACGTTGAGGTCAACACGAACCAGAACGCGCTTTGATTTGACATCGGCATCATCAAGGGTACGGAAACTCATGATATTTCTCCCGGGGCTTTTTCCGGTCGCCTGCAGGTCTTCGTCTTTCAGACAGGCAGGCGCTGGAACAGGGTTGGGTAATCAGTGACAAGCCCGTCTTCATCGACAGGCAATTCAGCGGTGAACGTGCGATCAGCGGCAGCGTAACGGTAAAGCTTGCCTTCCTTAATACAGGTATATCGTTGGCTGTCGCGCAACGGGCGGAAACTATTGAACGGTACGTAAAGCATGTCGAGCTGCACTGTTCCGCTTTCGGGCGTTAGGCCCAGACGGCGGATAGGCAAGCTATTGGTGAAGGGTGTCCCTGCCAGATCAATGTCTATGCAACCATCAAACTCGGGTAGTGCGTCTCCGGCCATTGTGGTCCAGTGCCCATTTCCATCGGATTTGAGTTCGAGACTTAAGCCGGATGTCGTTTCGATGAGGAAATGGAATACGCGCCAGTCGCTCGCGCAATCGATGCTATAACGTGCACCGTAGGGAACATCGCCACGCTCGCCGATAAGAACGCCAGTGGCGTTGAAAGTGTTACCGGCAGGCGTGATATTGAGATGTTCGAGCCCTTCTCCTTCCAGCGAACGCCAGCGCGCAACGGTGGGGAGAAGGGAGCGAAACATTGAAGCTCTGCTTAGATCAGCTTGCCGAAAGCGACTGCAGTGTCGCTCATGCGGCTCGAGAAGCCCCATTCATTGTCATACCACGACAGGATACGCACCATGGTGCCGTCCATGACCTTGGTCTGGTCGGTGTGGAAGATCGACGAATGCGAATCGTGGTTGAAGTCGTGCGAAACCAGTGGTTCATCGGTGTAACCGAGGATGCCCTTGAGGCGGCCATTGGCTGCTTCGCGGATCGCATTGTTGATTTCTTCAACAGTGGTCGTGCGCTTGGCAACGAAGGTCAGGTCAACAACCGAGACATTCGGGGTTGGAACGCGGATTGCAACACCGTCGAGCTTGCCTTTCAGTTCTGGCAGAACCAGACCAACAGCCTTTGCAGCACCCGTCGAGGTCGGGATCATGGAAAGAGCTGCTGCGCGAGCGCGGTAGAGATCCTTATGCATGGTGTCCAGCGTCGGCTGGTCGCCAGTGTAGGAGTGGATCGT
>RCUT01000647.1_pt1 | contig 17664 bp, 17 predicted proteins | sample 2166171 | NCBI WGS metagenome assembly RCUT01 (sample SAMN09932757, study PRJNA488358) | compost metagenome | isolation source: compost soil in 4-hydroxybenzoic | place: Germany: Experimental Botanical Garden
GCCCAGCGCACCTGCCAGCCAAAAGATTTGAAAGCCTGACCAAACTGGTTCATCGAACCGCCGTAGAGCTTGTTAGCGGCGATGAAATTATCACCTGGCTGTAGCAGGCAATGGAAGATCAGCAATTGTGCCGCATGACCCGATGCCGTGGCAACAGCAGCCGTCCCACCTTCGAGTGCGGCAATGCGCTCTTCCAGAACAGCGGTGGTCGGGTTGGTAATACGCGTATAGATATTGCCGAAAGCCTGCAGGCCAAACAGAGAGGCTGCATGGTCGGCATCTTCAAACACGAAAGACGTTGTCTGATAGATCGGCGTCGCACGTGCACCCGTCGTTGGATCGGGTTTTGCGCCCGCATGGATTGCCAGTGTTTCGATGCCGGGTGAGCGTTTGGACATAAGTTCCTCCTGACAGTCTATGCCAAATAATTCGAGTGGACGTTAGGCTGTGCCACAAAGAAAGCAAAGGAGGAATTTGCGCCAAACTACGCAATCGCGGAAATTAATTTCCGAACTTCAAGTCATCGCATAAGGCGTGGATACTCAATGGCCGGGCAGCGGTCCATTACCACTTTCAGGCCTGCTTCTTCCGCCCGCCTTGCGGCCTCTTCATGCACAACGTCAAGCTGCGTCCATAGAACGGCTGGTCGCTGTTTCAGAGCGAGAATTTCGTCCACGATTCCCGGAAGCGAGTAAGACGCGCGGAAAACATCCACCATATCGACTGGTTCATCAATATCAGCGAGATTGGCAACCACTTGCTGCCCATGGATGCTTTTCCCAACCTGCCCCGGATTAACGGGAATGACATGGTATCCCCAATCGAGCAGGAATTTCATGACGCCATTGCTCGGGCGCTCGGGCTTGGGCGATGCACCAAGAAGCGCAATCGTTTTGACGGACTGAAGAATTTCGCGAATCTGATTGTCTGAAGACGCTTGCATTTCATTCCTCCGCTGCAAATTCGGGGCCAGAGCGGTCTCGTTAAGATTGAAACGTTTGAACTGCTCTATCTATTTTGCTTCGCATTATCCTACGCAAAACCGCTGCGCACTTTTGCTGGAAATGCTTTATTTTTTGCATATCGCAACGCGTGCTTGCAAGATTGGCCAAACTCCCCCTATTCCTTATTATAAGGGAGAGAACATGAATATCAGCACTGCACACCATGCGGCCTTGAGCCCGGTCATGAATATCGACGATTTACGCCTCTTCATGAAGCGCGAATTTCCGCAGCTCGATGACAGTTTTGAGATCATCTCGATCGATGACGGTGCAGCGACCATGCACCTCCGCGCCAACGATCAACACTTGCGCCCCGGTGGCACCGTTTCAGGCCCTTCCCTTTTCGCACTTGCAGATGTGGCAGCTTATGCAGCAATCCTCGGTCATATCGGGCCGGTTGCTCTCGCAGTGACCACAAATCTCAATATCAACTTCCTGCGCAAGGCCACTCCGGGAACGGTCAAGGCAGTGGCCAGGATTCTCAAACTTGGAAAGCGTTTGGCCGTACTGGAAATAAGCCTGACCAGTGATGAGACAAATGAGCTAATAGCCCATGCGACGGCGACTTATTCCATTCCACCGCGATAAAAAGATAGGGTATTATAATACCAATATCGTAAGTCATTGTTTTTATTAGTCTATTAAAAGAATGCTGTAAAAACAGCGCTTGACGACCTTCCAGAGTTTGTGTATCGACCCGCCCAGTGCGTATGGAAGCTCGCTTTCTAACGCCCTTAGGGTTGGCCGTCCTTATGATTGGCGTGACCAACACAAGCAACAAGAAAAGCCCGGGTCGCAAGATCTGGGATTAAGTCAAGGAAGACTTCAATGGCAACTTTTTCTCAGAAGCCAGCCGAAGTGGTGAAGAAGTGGATTCTGATCGACGCAGAAGGTCTCGTCGTCGGTCGTCTCGCATCCCTCGTCGCCAATCGCCTGCGTGGTAAGCACAAAGCAACCTTCACCCCGCACGTTGACGATGGCGACAATGTCATCATCATCAATGCAGACAAGGTTGTTCTGACCGGCAAGAAGTACACCGACAAGGTTTACTACTGGCACACTGGCCATCCAGGTGGCATCAAGGAACGTACTGCTCGCCAAATTCTCGAAGGCCGTTTCCCGGAACGCGTTCTTGAAAAGGCTATCGAGCGTATGATCCCACGTGGTCCACTCGGTCGTCGCCAGATGAAGAACCTGCGCGTTTATGCAGGTGCAGATCATCAGCATGAAGCTCAGCAGCCAGAAGTTCTGGACGTTGCAGCGCTGAACCGCAAGAACAAAGGGAATGCATAATCATGGCTGAGCAGCTCAACTCGCTCGAAGAACTCGGCAGCGTAGTCGCCGAACAGGCCGCTCCGGTTCATGTTCAGAAGATCGACGCTCAGGGCCGCGCTTATGCGACCGGCAAGCGTAAAGACGCGATTGCTCGCGTTTGGGTCAAGCCAGGTTCCGGCAAGATCACCGTAAACGGCAAAGAATTTGCTGCGTATTTCCCACGTCCGGTTCTGCAGATGATCCTGCAGCAGCCAATCGTTGCGTCGAACCGCGCTGGTCAGTTCGATGTTGTCGCAACTGTTGTTGGCGGCGGCCTTTCCGGCCAGGCCGGTGCAGTTCGTCACGGCATCTCCAAGGCACTCACCTACTACGAACCAGGCCTTCGCACGGTTCTTAAGAAGGGTGGCTTCCTTACTCGCGATAGCCGCGTTGTTGAACGTAAGAAGTACGGTAAGGCCAAGGCTCGCCGTTCTTTCCAGTTCTCCAAGCGCTAATACGCTTAGGGCCAGTTCTCAAAGCGCTAATATTTATCGCTTCAGAATTACAGAAAAGCGGACCTTCGGGTCCGCTTTTTTGTTTTCGAATATCTGAATTGCTTTAGCCCGCCCACGCGCGAATGGTTTTGCCGTTAATCTCCAGCTGTTTCTCAACAGGCTGTTTGTAATAGTCCGGAGCCATGCCGGAAATCCAATCTCCATAGCTTGGATTTGGAAGCATGAAAAACTTCGTACCGAACGCTTCGTTATTGGCTGCGACGAAAGTGCGGCGTTGCTGGTTATTCTTATGATAAGTGGCGCTTCCGAAATCATTCAGATTGTCACCAACATAGACCACCGCATCGAAGCCAGCTGCTTTGACGGCGTCAAAACGCGCCTGTTTGTTGGATTGACCACTATTGAGAAGCAGAGTCTTCGCCGAGACCCCGGGAAAGCCCAGCTTCCTGATGTTGGCAGCTGTATGGTCAAATGATTTGGCATCACGGTTCGTGACATAGAACATCGCGCCTCCATGCGAATTCACATAGCGCGCAAACTCGACAGCACCCGGGATAGGTCGTGCCTGTTCGGCAGCCATCCAACGACCCCAGGTCTTCTCCGTGTACGGCACATTATGCTGGATGCGCCATCCGGCATAAGCCGAATTGTCGATCATCGTCTCATCAAGATCAACGATCACCGCTTTCCTGCGTCCCTTGCGGACCTTTGCCGTATCGAATGCTTTACGCGCACCGTTAAAGGCCTGATAGGCAAGTGCATCATATTCGCCCGATTGTTGCATCCAGTTGAGCGCACTCACATTCTGCTGCTCCAATTGATGGCGGGCCGCATGCTGATCGGTCATACAACCGGACAAGGCCGCGGAACAGGCAAGCGCGATTGAAATTGGAAATATTGCTTTCTTCATAAAGTCCCTCTCTGAAAGAGAAGTATTTGCCAACACGCTCTGTGTTCTCACAATCGCGGTTTATCGCTCGCGCAATCTTGCCCCCCTTGGTATGACGGGCAGCGCTCTAACTATTGAATTTGCGCATCGTGCATTCGAAAAATCGATTCCGATTTTTTGGCCCATGCCGTAGACGCAGTTGCAAGCCCCGGCGACAGCATTCATGAAGAGTGAAGCCCAAGATTCTTCGATAATGGAACACGCCCATGTCTACGACTGAACGTTTCGCCAACACGCCGCAACCGCCTTACTTTGTTGTATCATTCTCGTCGCTACGCTTCGGCGATGATGGAGGTTATGGTGAAATGGCCGAGCGCATGGCAGAACTTGCCGCACGGCAGCCTGGCTATATCGGTGTTGAAAGCGCACGCGATGCCGAAGGATTTGGCATCACCAATTCATTCTGGACGGATGAAGAAAGCATCCGGGCATGGAAACGCGATGTCGATCATCTTGTCGCGCAAAAACTTGGTCGTCTGCAATGGTATGAAACTTATCGCGTTCGCATTGCCCGTGTAGAACGTGCATACGGATTTGAAGCAAAAACAGCATAAAGCAATCTCCCAATTTGCTTCATGAAGCGCTATGAGAGTTGAGACGCCATCCGGGAGCCGGCCATGCCCTCTAAGACGATTGACCATGCTTTCACTGCCCGCAGCCTGAACAGTGCTGCCACTGACCCCACCCACGCGGGTGTGTTGTCATTCATGCGGCGCTTTTATAGTAAATCGCTGAAAGGGGCCGAAGCCGTCGTATGGGGTATTCCGTTTGATGCAGCAGTTTCCAACCGACCCGGCGCGCGGTTTGGTCCGCAGGCGATCCGTCGTGCGTCAGCCATTTTCGATAACGATCCGCAATATCCGTTTGAGCGCGATCTGTTCGAAAATCTCGCTGTCATCGACTACGGCGACTGTCTCCTTGATTACGGCAATCATTATAAGACGCCTACAACGATAGAACGGGAAGCCGCGAAGATTCTCAAATCTGATGCGTTTTTGCTGACGCTTGGCGGCGATCATTTCGTAACTTGGCCCCTACTCAAAGCCCATGCTGCGAAATATGGTCCGCTGGCACTGGTTCAATTCGATGCACATCAGGATACATGGTTTGACGATGGCAAGCGGATCGATCACGGTTCTTTCGTAGCCCGTGCCGTGCGGGATGGAATTGTCGATCCCGAGCATTCTATCCAGATTGGCATTCGCACGCATGCGCCGGAAGACTGCGGTATCAAGATCATCTATGGCCATGAAGTTGAGGATATGTCAGCGCAGGCAATCGCCGACGAGATTCTCAAACGCACAGCTGGCAAAAAAGCCTATCTGACGTTCGACATCGATTGTCTTGATCCGGCCTTTGCACCGGGAACCGGAACACCCGTTGCTGGCGGTCCCTCTTCGGCAAAGATGCTTTCCGTGCTTCGCAAGCTGACGGCTCTTGATTTTGTGGGTGCCGATGTGGTCGAGGTTGCACCGGCTTACGATCATGCCGATATAACGGCAATCGCCGGAGCGACCATCGCAATGTATTATCTTGGGCTTCTGGCTGAGCAAAAAGCACGACGACGATAAATGCTGCTCAGAAACTGATTCAAGCAGCTCAAAAATTGATTCCGAATATTGGCGTAACTTTCTGAAATCCAAAGGCAAAGCGCATGAAACCGAAAATCTTCATCGACGGCGAACACGGCACCACAGGTCTGCAAATCCGCAGCCGCCTTGCCGAGCGCGACGATCTTGAAGTTATTTCCATCCCGGAAGCCGAGCGTCGCAACAAGGACTTGCGCGCTGACTATCTGCGCTCTGCCGATATTGCGATCCTGTGCCTGCCGGATGACGCGTCCAAGGAGGCTGTTTCGCTGCTCGAAGGTCACAACTCGACCCGGATCATCGATACTTCGACTGCTCATCGTGTGCATTCTGATTGGGCCTATGGCTTTGCAGAACTTGTCAAAGGTCAGCGTGAGCGGATTGCTGAAGCACGTCTTGTCGCTAACCCAGGCTGCTATCCTACCGGCGCAATCGCGCTCGTGCGTCCATTGCGCGATGCGGGATTGTTGGCAGCTGATTATCCGATCAGCGTCAATGCAGTTTCCGGCTATACCGGCGGCGGCAAGCAGATGATTGCGCAGATGGAGGACAAGAACCATCCGGAGCATCTTGCGGCCAACAATTTCCTCTACGGTCTGCCGCTGCGTCACAAGCACGTTGCGGAACTGCAATTGCATGGCCGCCTGGATCGCCGCCCACTCTTCAGCCCAAGCGTCGGCCGTTTCCCGCAAGGCATGATCGTTCAGGTACCACTGTTCGTGACTGAACTTGAAGGCTCACCGTCGCTTAAGGATGTCCATAACGTTTTGACCGCACATTATGCCGGGCAGAATATCGTCGAAGTTGTTTCGCTGGAGGAAAGCAGCCAACTGCCGCGTGTCGATGCGGAAGAGCTTGCTGGCAAGGATGGCATGAAGCTTTTCGTGTTTGGTACGGAAGGTGACAATCAGGTCAATCTCGTGGCGCTCCTCGACAATCTCGGCAAGGGTGCATCGGGTGCCGCTGTTCAGAATATGAACCTGATGCTCGGCAAAGCCTGATGATGGAAAGGCCGGTATTCCCCGCCGAATGGAATATCGGCTCTTATGTGCCGCTCGCAGACACGCATTCAAGCCTCGTCTGGAAAGTCGAACGCAACGACTTTCCAGACGAGGCTTTTGTTATCAAACAGCTGAAACCTGCAGGAATGGAAGAACTGCGCGGCGCGCATTATCTCGACTGGCAGGACGGCCATGGTGCCGCACGATTATACGGCCTCAATGGCACATCCATGCTGCTTGAATATGCGGGCGGCTATCACCTTGACGAGCATCTGAAACGCGGCAAGGATGCCGAATGTTTGCAGATATTCGGCGAGGTTCTGAACGCGCTGCACACGCCCTCTCCTGCCCCGATACCGGCTGATTTGCAACCACTGGACAAGCATTTTTCCGGTCTCTTCGCAGTAGCAAACGAAAGCTCTATCTATGCGGATGGCACGGCGGTCGCGAAGTGCCTGCTGGCGACGCCGCATAATGCTATTCCGCTGCATGGTGACATTCACCATGAGAACATAATCAAGGGACCGCGTGGCTGGCTTGTGATTGATCCCCATGGGCTGGTGGGGGATGCAGCCTTCGATGCGGCTAACATCTTCTACAATCCGCTCGATCGTGATGATTTGTGCCTTGATCTCGAACGCGCTCAGCGCATGGCAGAGCATTTCGCACCGATCCTCAAATGCGACCCCGCTTATGTCCTCGATTACGCATTTGCCTATGGCTGCCTCTCCGCCGCCTGGCATCGCGAAGATGGCAATGATGCCGATGAAGCACGGGAGCTGAAAATTGCTTCCGCGCTAAGGCATCTGCGTCAGACGGCTTACTCTTTGTAAGCGCCCTTTGTTGCGCGCCAATGTGCAACGGCGAAAGCCAGAACCATCAGGGCCACAAACTGGTGCGTGAGGCCGAGATCCAGCGGCACGCTCATCAGGAGCGTCGCGATTCCAATCGCTGCCTGCACCAATATCAGGCCGAGCAAAACGATTGTGCGACGGGCATGGGTGGTTGCTGCCGCATTTTTCCAAACCTGCACAGCATGAACAACCGCCAGAACCAGAACTGTGTAGGCAAACATGCGATGTACGAACTGTACGGTCTTGGGATTTTCAAACAGATTGCGCCACCATGGCGACTGGATGAACAGGTCTGACGGGATGATCGCCCCGTCCATCAGCGGCCAGGTATTATAGGTAAGACCGGCATGAAGCCCGGCGACAAGACCGCCAAGGTAGATCTGCACCAACACGGCAAAGACTAACCAGCCCGCAAAACGCTGGATAGACCGTTCCGCCGGGCGCTCGGTATAAGTGACGAGCCCCCGCGCGATATAAAACACCGCCGTTATGATGACGCAGGCTGTCGTCAGATGAATGGCAAGGCGATACTGGCTGACACTGGTAAGCTCGCTCAGTCCCGATGCAACCATCCACCAACCGATAGCACCCTGAAAGCCGCCCAGCGCCAGAAGGCCAAGCATCCGGTATTTAAGACTGCTGTTCAGGCGTCCGGTAAGCCAGAAGAAGGCAAGTGGAATTGCAACCAGAAAACCCACGAAGCGCGCGAGCATGCGATGCGCCCATTCCCACCAGAAGATGGACTGGAATGCTTCGAGCGACATGCCCTTATTGATCTGCTGATATTGCGGAATCTGGCGGTATTTATCGAACTCTTCCAGCCATTCGGCATGGTTGAGTGGTGGAATGACGCCGTGGATCGGTTTCCATTCAGTGATCGACAGGCCAGAGCCTGTCATGCGCGTCGCGCCACCGACCATGACAATAGCGATCAGAACGACAAAAACCGCATAGAGCCAATAACGGATCAGTCGACGGTTTTTATCCTCGCCGGATCTCACTGTGCCCTGCCCTTCATGTCGAACGGAAATTGCCGCCATGCCATCTCATCCTTCAATATTAAGTCTGGATTAAGTCAGGGATACATGCCGCATAGGAGAAGCGGTTACAAGTCAGGCTCACGCGACATGCCGACGCGTTTTCTCTTCCTTTGTGCGTTCTCACAAGCTAGTGAAGAAGTGGATAGAGGAGAATGACATGCCCGTTCGGCTGAAAAAACTCATAGGCACATTTCTGCTGGTTGCTCTTGTGATCGTCTATGCAGTTTTTGCAACAATCATAGCCGTGGCTCAGCTTGGTAATTCGCCTGCATGGGTGCACCTCCTTTATTTCTTCTTCACCGGTATTCTCTGGGTATTGCCTGCAATGGGAATCATCTGGTGGATGGCTCAGCCTCCGCGCCCAAAACGTCGTTGATTAATTTGCGGGGGCAAACGAAACGTGACTGATGAAGCCGGAGCCAGTCTGACGCCACGTCTCATTACCGACTACGCGCAACTGCGTGACTTCTGGACAAAGCCGGGCGCACTACATGGCAATGCGCAAACTTTCGACTGGATCGACTGCTGGCGCAGGCATGTCAATCCGGACAGTCTGGTTGCCGGTCTGTTTACCAACGATACGCCGATCATGATGCTGCCGCTTGAAGCTGCCAGCGAGAATGGTGCACGTGTGTTGCGCTATCCGGGCGGAAGTCACGCAAACTGCAACTTCCCCTGGCTTGACGGTTCGGTCGACCACGCATCCGTGAGCCAGCTTGTGTCGGCCATTCGAACCGCTCGACCAGATATCGATATGCTTTCGCTAACAAGGCAACTGCCCTCTCTATCGGGCGAAGATAACCCTTTATTGCAGTTGAAGAATATCGAGAACCCCAATCCTGTACTTGCTGCGTCTCTCGGGCATGGTTTTGATGCCGTGCTTGGGCGGAGCAATACAAAGCGGAAACTCAAAAAACATCGTCAGCATGGACGTCGTTATGAAGAATCCGGCGGTTGGCGCATTTACGCTCCGCAGTCTCGTAAAGAAGCCGATGAGATACTCGATATTTTCTTTACTCTCAAGGCGCATCGATTCAAGCAAATGGGGATCCGTGATCCTTTTGCCGGTGCACATATTCAGGCATTCTTCAAAGAGCTTTACGGCGATGCGGCTGAAAGCCAGAACGCGGTATACCAACTGCAAGTTCTTGAAGTCGGTGGCAAGATCCGCTCACTTATAGGTAAAGCCTTCTCAAAAGATGGTCCGACCGTTGAATTCAACGCGATAGCGGATGACGAGTTAATAACTGCCAGCCCCGGCGAGTTTCTGTTTTTTGAAGATATCAAGAAAAGCTGCGACGCTGAACTGCCAGTTTATAGTTTCGGTATTGGCGATGAGCCGTATAAGCGAGAATGGTGCGATATCGAATCGCGCATCTACGACGCCTTTGTCCCGTTGACGACCAAAGGCAGAGCATTCACCGCTCTGCAATCAATACGCAGCCAAGCCGTCGCAACGGTCAAAAGCAATCCCCGCCTATGGCGGTTCGCGAAAGCACTCCGCAGCAAACTGGCAAAGCGCTAAGATTTAACAATAAGCAGCTCTCAATTTGATTCAGACGAGAGTGCTATCTTGTTGATCGTGAATCGAAATCAGGCTGTTGGTTGCGATGCATCAGGGTTAGCACCCGTTGTGCGCTCAGGATTGTCCATCAGAATGATGACGTCTTCATAGCCACCCTGATCCATATCGAGCGCCGCCGCGACAACGCTGTTGTCGTCGGGATTGACGATGTTCATGATCACGACCGCCGGACCATCCGCAATACGGCGTATCTGTCGCGATGTAGACGGACCGCATTCAACCACCACGAAATCATAAACCGTTTCCAACGCGTCCAGGATATATGGCAGGCGATCAGCCGAACGCATCGCGTTCTCCGGCGGCACGTTTCCAAGCGGCATTACATGCGCCTGAGAATAGTGATCCGTATGAATGACATCGTTGAAACGCCGTTCACCAGCCAGAAGCTCAGTAATACCGGCTCGGCTGTTGCCGTCGAGCATAACCAGACCCAGCGTGCCGAAGGCCGTCATATCGATCAGAATAGCGCGTTTGCCCCGATCCGCCAGCTCCCGCAGCAGACGCACAGTTGCAGCTGATGCGTTATCTCCTTCTGGAGATACCGCAATGACCCGCTTCAAACTGCCGTCAATCAGGCGGTTGGCCACTGTCTTCACACCATTTGGATTTTCTGGCGCTTCTTCCTCAGAGACGATTTTTGATCCCGACATGAAAGGCGAAGTCCAGCGTCGTACAGGCTTACCGGAAGCTTCTAATTCTCTTTCAGAAAGTGGGGTAAAAGCCATGTCAGTTGCCGCTTCAATCACCGGCATTTCGATTTCTTCCACTGCTGTAATACGGCGTCCATCCACGCTGACAAAGGCGCGTCCACTGAACAATTCACGGAGCAATACGAAAATCGAAAGGAGCAACAGTCCAGCAACAAAGGTCGCGCTGACAACCGGCAAGGTTTTTGGATAATAGGGCAATCCCGGCGCATCGGCGCGTGAGAAAATCCGCGCGTCGGCAGGGACATAATTGCGGTCCGTGCGCGAAGCAGCTTCGCGATAGCGTGTCAGATAGGTTTCAAGAAGCTGTCGCTGTGCCGCCGCTTCACGTTCGAGCGCTCGCAGTTCGACTTCCTGCTCACCAGCCTGAGCCGCCTGCGCCTTGACGCGGTTTAACTCACGGTTGAGTTCATCTTCGCGCAGTCTTGCAGCACTCACCTCGTTGTTGAGGCTCGCCAAAAGCTTGCGCCCTTCCACATTGATTTGCCGGTCAAGATCGGCGAGTTGCGAGCGCAACGATTTAATACGCGGATGGCCTTCAAGCAGCGTCACCGAAAGATCAGCAATTTGCGAATTGAGCTGAATGCGACGTTCAGAAAGGCGCTGCATCATACCGGACGCCACAACGTCAGGCAGGGTATCAACAGGAACACCGGCTGCAAGCGCTCTGCGAATGCTTTCCGCTTTAGCTTCAGACGTCGCACGGCTTGAACGCAGCCGCGTCAATTCCGTCGAGACTTCGGATAGCTGCTGAGTGGCAATGGTGCTGTTTGTCTGCCCCGTCAAAAGGCCATTCGCTGCACGATAGTCCGCGACCTTCTTTTCCGAATCCCGTACTCTGCCGCGCAAATCCTCGATTTCTGGTGCAAGCCAACCCGTTGCATCATCGTTAGACTGGAGTTTTGCAGCGCCTTGCAGCGCGATATAGGCGTCAGCCACGGCATTTGCGATGCTGGCTGCTTCCTGCGGATTTGCAGACGTATATTGGACAACAATCACACGCGAACCGGTGATGTTGAAGACCTCTAAATTCTGGCGCAACTTTTGCAGTACACGCTCTTCAGGTGTCAGACTGGCCGGATTATTGCGCATGCCAAGAAGAATCAAAGCGCGCGTCCAAGGCTTTATATTTGTTGAGGTAAATGCATCATTGTCTGTGAGCTTCAGCTTGTCAGAAACCTGTTTCAGCAAATCTCCGGAAGTCAGCACTTCGACCTGGCTTTTAACCCCTTCCGGGTCCATCAACGGTCGCTCAGTTGTAGCTTCACCATTTGGACGTGTGAAAACGGATTCGCGGGATTCGATCAGAATACGGGTCTCAGCGCGATAATCAGGCGTCAGAAGGAGGCAAATGATCCAGGCAAGCACTGCCATAATGACCGCGCCGCTGACAATCAAAAGCCAATTGCGGCGCAAGCTCGAAAAGAGCGCGCCAATATCAATATCTGCGTCTTTCGACAGCCTATCGACTTCAGACATTCTCATACTCCGCCCGATGCTCCGCCCAACACTCCGGATGCGCGGTGCTCGAACAACCGCCTCGCTATTTGTTCTTACGCATTATCCAACGCAAAACCGCTTCGCACTTTTACTGGAAATGCTTCAAAGGTATCGCAGGCCAATTTTGTAAGAAAATGTAAACGAACAAGGTAACCAGAGGGTTAAACTGTCTATTTGTTCGACCTTGCGGGAAAGAGAGAAAGTTTTTCCAGAACCGCACCACTTCTTTACCAGCCATTAACCTTAATCAAACGATAACGTCATGTATCAGCATTCGGATATTACCCGTCCGAATCTACAAATGCGGCAATGCTTTTCGGAAGAGACCGAGGCGACAATGACGATGCAGAAAACTCATAAAAAGCGCACAGGCCGGCTGGTTCTTGTTGCGCTTGGCCTTGCGGCGATGACGCTTTCCGCATGCTCGAGCTATCGCCCTGCCCCACCGGCGTTTCATGCCGCATTAAACGAACCCTATTTGCTCAATGCTGGCGACCGTGTGCGCGTTACCGTGTTTGAGCAGGCAAGCCTCACCAATAATTATAGCGTCGACCAGTCGGGCTACATCGCGTTCCCACTTATCGGCAGCGTTCCGGCAAGCGGAAAAACCGTGAAGCAGCTTGAAGGTGTTATTGCCTCAAAACTGCGTGGTGGCTATCTGCGCGATCCAGACGTAAGCGTCGAGGTCGACCGTTATCGCCCGATCTTCATCATGGGTGAAGTGGGTGGTGCGGGCCAATATTCATACGTGCCGGGCATGACAGTGCAAAAAGCAATCGCTGCGGCTGGCGGATTTACTCCACGCGCCAATCAGGAAAGTGTCGATATTACACGTACTATCAATGGAGACGTGATGACAGGTCGTGTCCTGATCTCTGATCCGATCCTGCCGGGCGACACCGTCTATGTGCGCGAACGTCTGTTCTGATGGCGATAAATGTCTGATGAAAAGCACAACAAGCCCTTACGGATTGTCCATTGTTTTCGAGAACCTGCGGGTGGCCTGTTCCGCCATGTCCGCGACCTCATCAGCATTCAGGCTTCAAACGGGCATCAGGTTGGCATTCTCTGCGATGCGACGACCAGTGGTCCGCGCGAAGATGAACTGCTGGAAGAATTACGGCCCAAGCTTGCGCTGGGCATCCATCGTATCGCCATGCAAAGACATGTCGGTATTGGCGATATCAAAGCAGCATACAAAGCCTATCGCATTGTCAAGAAATTGCAGCCGGACATTTTGCACGGACATGGCGCCAAAGGTGGCGTTTATGGGCGTCTGTTCGGCTCAGTTCTACGGGTTTTTAAGTCTCGCGTAGCCCGTATCTACTCACCGCATGGCGGCAGCCTACATTTTGACAGAAAGACGCGTCGTGGCGGCGCGGTCTTTCTGGTCGAAAGGCTGCTGGCTCCGCTCACTGACGCTGTTCTGTTCGTTTCAAACTTCGAGAAGCGGACATATGAAGAGAAGGTTGGCAGGCCATACGACCTCCATGCGGTTATCTATAACGGCTTGTCGGATGAAGAGTTTGTTCATACGGCGACCGCACCTGACGCTACTGACTTCCTGTTCATAGGAACGATGCGTGCGTTAAAAGGGCCGGATCTGTTGATCCGCGCCCTTGCTTCTCTTCGTGACAAACATGGTGAGCGCTTTACCGCGACTATGGTCGGCGACGGCACAGAGAAGCCTGATTTTCTGGCACTTGCAGATGAGCTCGGTGTGGCTGATCAAATCCGCTTCCTTCCCGGCATAGCCGCACGAGAAGCATTTCCGCTTGGCAAAATCATGGTCATTCCATCACGCGCGGAAGCATTTCCTTATATCGTGTTGGAGGCGCTGGCCGCTGGCAAAGCCGTCATTGCGAGCAATGTTGGCGGCATTCCGGAAATCTTCGGCCCCAACTCCCCGGCTCTTGTTGAACCAGACATCGAGTTGCTTGCAGCCAAGCTGCTTGCAGTTGTGAATGATGAGAGTGATTTTCTCTCATCAATGCCCGACAGCATGCGCCTGCGCGAACGGTTCAGCCTTCAGGCAATGGCACATTCTATAGAATTGGTTTACCGTGAAGCACGTTCCTGAAAATCTCGCAGCCGCCAGGACCGTTTGATCAGCAAATCCTTAGGATTTGGCATTAGATATAGTCCGGCACTTTGATTAGCAGGGGTAAAATTGTGCGGGATATTGATGCGCCTTCTCCAATCGATCCTGAGGCAAGCAATGCCAAAGATACGAATGGTTCCAAACCGAGCGAACAGATCGGGTTGAACGCCATGGCGCGCCAGATGGCTGCGCAATACGAACGGAATACTCTGTCGCCGACCATGCTGAGTGGTGTGATACGGCTCGTTGAATTCGGCATTGTTTTACTGTCCGGCATTCTGAGCTTTGCTTACTACGTCAGTTTCAACACCTCGCTCCTTATCTACTATCTCCTCATCATGCTCGCAGGCGGCGGCCTCTACGTGCTTTTGATGGAAATAAACAATGGCTATCAGATCAACATTCTGCGCAGCCCCAGCCGCCATCTGAAACGCGTGATCATCAGCTGGGCAACCGTGCTGGGAGCCGTTGCCGTAGCAGGCTTTCTCTTCAAGGTTTCGTCGGATTTTTCGCGCGCCTGGTTTCTGATCTGGGCCTTGAGCGGCATGATCGTGCTCATCATCTGCCGGCTCTTTGTCTCGTGGAGAATCCGTCGTTGGGCACGAAATGGCATTATGGAGCGCCGCGCCGTCATTGTGGGCGGCGGCCCCAATGCCGAAGCACTGATCCGTACACTTGAACAGCAACCAGACAATGACATTCGCATCTGCGGTATCTTCGATGATCGCGACGACAAGCGTTCGCCGCCCATCGTAGCAGGCTACCCCAAACTCGGAAATATCAAGGAACTGATCGAGTTTGCGCGTATTGCGCATATCGACATGTTGATCGTTTCACTACCAATCAGCGCCGAAGAACGCATTCTGATGATCCTCAACAAGCTGTGGGTCTTGCCCGTCGATATCCGCCTATCAGCACTTAACAATCATCTGCGTTTCCGCCCACGCGCCTATTCCTATATCGGCAGCGTGCCGATGCTCGACATTTTCGACAAGCCAATTAACGACTGGGACTCGGTTGCCAAGCGTATTTTCGACATCACCTTCAGTCTGCTTGGCATCGTCTTTCTTTCGCCCATCATGCTGGCAACCGCAATTGCCATTAAGCTCGACAGTAAAGGCCCGGTGATCTTCAAGCAGAAGCGTCATGGCTTTAACAACGAAGTCATCAATGTCTGGAAGTTCCGCTCGATGTATGCAGAGCAGAGCGACCCGACTGCACGCAACGCTGTCACGAAAAACGATCCCCGCGTGACCCGCGTCGGGCGCTTCATCCGCAAGACATCCATCGACGAACTGCCGCAGTTCTTCAATTCGTTGACGGGTTCACTGTCGCTTGTCGGCCCGCGCCCACATGCGGTGGCCGCACACTCGCACAACGTGCTCTACAATGAGGTCGTAGACGGTTACTTTGCGCGCCACCGCGTCAAACCGGGTGTAACTGGCTGGGCGCAGATTAATGGCTGGCGCGGTGAAATTGACAATAATGACAAGATACGTATGCGCACAGAATATGACCTGTTTTATATTGAAAACTGGTCGCTCTGGTTCGATCTAAAAATCCTGTTCCTGACACCCATCAGACTTCTCAACACGGAAAATGCCTATTGAGGACGGTCGCAAACAGAGCCAGCGATATATCGACACCTTACCGCGTTTTACCTGCAACAGAGGTTGCAGGTAAGCGCGCTTTAAACAGGATTATCGCCAATTTTGCCATCGGACTTGGTATTTTTCTGCTTGGTTTCGTGATGAGCGAACCCGCTCCCTATGAGCTTTATATGGTCGCGCTCATAGCTGTGGCCCTGCTTTTTGGGATGCGGCTGACACGAACGAACCTGGTGTTGCTAGCCCTGCTGACCCTATTCAACTTCGGCGGCATGGTTTCAGTCATGCAAATGGCGGATACGAAAGATGCACCGCTATATATCGCCGTTTCGCTATTCCTTGCCTTCACGGCTGTCTTTTATGCTGCAATTATTGAAGCAGACTATCGTCGTCTGAAAACAATATTCAACGCCTATCTTCTGGTCGGCATCCTGTCGTCGTTGCTCGGCATTGCGGGCTATTTCAACCTGTTTCCCGGTGCCGATGTCTTTACCCGCTTCGGTCGTGCGATGGGTGGATTTAAAGATCCGAATGTTTACGGGCCGTTTTTGGTGCTCCCTTTCACATGGAGCCTTTACCGCATCATGAAAGGCAACGGTCGAGATCTGCTCGTCTATTTGCCTTTATGCTGCATACTGACACTTGGCATACTGGTTTCTTTCTCGCGTGCTGCCTGGGCCATGGCACCGTTCTCATTTCTCTGCCTTTTTGCAGTTTTGTTTCTTCAGAGCGAGAGCAACAGATTTCGCTTGCGATTAATCGCAATCGGTCTGCTTGCCGTTCTTGTCATTGTTCTGGCTATTGTGCTGCTTCTGCAAATTCCCGATGTAGGAGCATTCTTTTTCGAGCGCGCGCGCCTGGAGCAAAGCTATGACAGTGCGCGTCTGGGCCGGTTTGCCCGACACTGGCTCGGCATGGTGCTGGCGACAGAACACCCTTTGGGAATTGGACCGCTGGAGTTTGGTCCCATGTTCGGTGAAGACACCCATAATGTCTGGCTGAAAGCAGTGCTTGACTACGGCTGGATCGGTTTCATCGCCTTCATAACGCTGACATTCCTGACGCTGGCCATCGGTTTCAAACTGATGTTCAGAAACCGGCCATGGCAACCATTCCTGCTTTGTGCCTATGCGACTTATCTTGGCCATGTGCTCATCGGCAACGTGATCGACACCGATCACTGGCGGCATTTTTATCTGCTCTTTGGCCTCATATGGGGGTGTGCCGGGTTGGAATATAAACACCAACGCGAAGTTGCTTCACACACTCAATACCAAGGAAATCTGCTTTGCAATTCTTGATCTATGCCGCCGCAGCTATATTCGAGATTGCGGGATGCTTCTCGTTTTGGGCATGGCTTAAACTGGACAAATCCCCGCTCTGGCTCATTCCTGGCTTGGTTTGTCTCGCCCTTTTTGCCTATCTGCTGACGCTGATCGAGAGCGACGCTGCGGGACGCGCTTACGCCGCTTATGGCGGGATTTACATTATCGCATCAATTGTGTGGATCTGGGCCGCCGAAGGCATGCGTCCAGATCGCTGGGACATTATCGGCGCGACCGTAGCTTTTGCCGGAGCGTGCATTATTCTCTTCGTTCCACGCACTTAGAACACCTACCGAAAAGTGTAAAACGCTTCAGCTGATCTTGCTGAATTCGATATAAAAATCGCGGATACCCGACGCAAGAAACTGTACGGCCACACAGGTCAGCAGAAAGCCCATGATTTTTGTCACTGCCTGCATACCGTGTTCACCGAGCACCTTCTCGATGAGCGGTGCGGAGGACAGTGCGAGATAGGCTACGCAGATCGTTATAGCGACACCCAAAATAACGACCACATGGCCGACAATGGAGTGTTCAGATGGTATCTGCGACGCGAAGCTCATGACAACCGCTATGGAACCCGGGCCTGCGAGGCTGGGCATCGCCAGCGGTGAAAACGAATAATCCAGATCA
>RCUT01000649.1_pt1 | contig 17641 bp, 16 predicted proteins | sample 2166171 | NCBI WGS metagenome assembly RCUT01 (sample SAMN09932757, study PRJNA488358) | compost metagenome | isolation source: compost soil in 4-hydroxybenzoic | place: Germany: Experimental Botanical Garden
GGCTATATATACCCCGATATAGATGGGGGCGCGGGTTTGCAGACGTGCGCGAAAAGGCTGTTTATTACAGCCAGACCTGCGACATTCCGGGACACCCCGCCCGTGGACGTTGTGTTGCCATGGCAGGTCTCCTGGCTCGCGGGTCAGTACCTTAGAGCGCGTTTCGATCTGATTAAATCAGATCATCGGCGCTCTAATTTTTTTACGCACATCCCGAAAACCGTTTCACACTTTTCAGGATGCGCTTTGATCCGCCTTCCCGGAATGTTTCGTTCCAGTGGCATGATGGATCAAGGCTCGCCGCTTACAGTTGCGGGGGCAGCACCGGTTTTGTCTTCAACGCACCGGTTTCCCTCTTAGCTTTCATCTGAAGTCTGACGAAAGAACCATAACGCCGCTCAGTCTGCCGGAAGCTTCACTGCTTGTCAATATTGTATAAAGAAATGTTTATGTGTTTATGTCTAAAAATTGCCCGCACTTATTGCTTAGCCGAAAGTACTAAGTACTAAGTGCTCAGAACGAAGATCGGATGGCTTGTGTGAGAGAAATTGAATAAAAACAGATAATTAAGGGATCAGCGCGTAATCTTCGTGAGCGTCGGAAATATCAATTGATATGGCTCTGCGCGGGGACTCGTGCTAACGGTGCCACTATTGGGCTGGTTATATGGTCGGATATCTGAGCTAGATATCTGATTTCACTGATTAAAAAAGAGTTGGGTTTAGCCGAATCCTCAACGGCGATTATTCGCATTTTCGCCTTGAGGGGGCAGGATATGTTCGTATGAGTTTCAGATATCCCTGGCAGAGGCTGGCTTTATTACCGCGTATTGGTAAGCAGATCATACTGCTGCTGAGCGACTGCCTGTTGTTGCTGCTCAGCGCCTATCTCGCCTTTGTCATGCGGCTTGGCTTTGTTTTTGTCCCGACGCAGACGCAGATTTTCCTGATCGCCATTGCCCCGGCTCTTGCGATCCCCGTCTTTGTTCGTTTTGGTCTTTATCGGGCGATTATTCGCTATCTCGCCGAGCGGGCCATCTGGCCGATCTTTCAGGCGACCGCTATTGCAGCCTTATTTTGGGTGGCGCTGGTCTTTCTTATGGAATCCTATGGCGCCGCTGGCTTGCCGCGTTCGGTTCCGCTGCTCTACTGGCTTTTGAGCACGGTCCTTATTTCGGCGAGCCGCTTTGGTGCAAAATGGCTTCTACGCAGTGCTGAAACCGGCAAGACCTATTCAAGTACCGCGCTGATTATTGGTGTGGGCGAACCCGGACGCCAGTTGGCGACAGCACTGAGAAGCCATAGCGATACGCATGTGATCGGTTTTGTGGACCCGACTGGGCAGCTCAGTGGAATGGATATTATCGGGCTTCGCGTCTACGATGTATCTCAGATCCCCAACCTGATCGAAAATTTTGGAATACGTCAGGTCGTCATTTCTGAGCCGGAGCTGGACCAGAAGCAGCGGCAGGAGCTGGCGCGCCTGCTTGGTCGCCTCCCGGTCAGTACGCGTATTCTGCCCCCTATCGCTGATCTGACTGCGGGCAAATATCTTGTCAGCGCTCTACGCAATGTCGAAATTGACGATTTGCTGGGGCGCTCGCCTGTGCCGCCAGATGTCGATCTCCTCCGTGAAGTTGTCGAAGGCCGACGCATTATGGTGACGGGCGCAGGGGGGTCGATTGGCAGCCAGCTCTGCCGCACGATTGCGCAGTGGAACCCAAGCTGTATCGTGCTTTTTGAATCGAGCGAATTCGCGCTTTATCAGATCGAGCGACAGTTACGGCAGATTGCGAAATGCGATGTCATTCCGGTGCTCGGCACGGTGGCAAATCAGCAATGTGTTGAAAAAGCTATCCGCACCCACACCGTTGATACGGTTTATCATTGCGCAGCTTATAAGCATGTGCCGCTTGTCGAAAAGAACCCGCTTGTCGGTATCTATAACAACGTGTTCGGCACGCTGAACGTGGCTGCTGCAGCTTTTGAGACCGATGTCGAACGTTTGGTGCTGATATCGTCCGACAAGGCCGTGAGGCCAACGAATGTCATGGGCGCAACAAAGCGCTGGGCCGAACTTGTCGTCTACTACTACGGGACACTCGCTGAAAAGGCGGGCCATCATAAGTCATTCTATTCCGTCCGCTTCGGGAATGTTCTGGGTTCCAACGGTTCGGTGGTTCCGCTTTTCCGTGAACAGATCGCCAATGGTGGACCCGTCACGCTCACGCACGAAGATATGACGCGCTATTTCATGTCGATCAAGGAAGCAGCTGAGCTCATCGTGCAGTCTGGCGCGATTGCCAAATCCGGTGATACAGTGCTTCTTGAGATGGGTGATCCAGTCAAGGTTCGTGATCTGGCCGAGAATATGATCCTGCTTGCGGGGTTGACGGTGCGTAGCGCAGACAATCCCGATGGCGATATTGCGATTGAGGTGACGGGCATTCGCGAAGGTGAGAAGATGTATGAAGAGCTTTTCTACGATCCTTCTCAGGTTCAGACGACGCGCCACCCCAAAATTATGCGTGCTCCCAAGGGGCAAAAGGTTGCTGTGGACGTCCCTAAAAGCCTTGATACTCTTCGGGCTGCGATGGAGACAGAAGATGTCAACGCGGTCCGCAAGGTTCTGTTTGACGTTATAACTTCCTGAAACGTCCACGGAAATCGAGCAGCAGCAAAAGCACTGCGACCGCGGCAATAAGCACGAAGATGATTTGCGAAAGCATATGGTCGAAAACCAGAATTGCTGCCGCACATGCTATCAGAATGATATTGAGCAGTGCGACGTGGCTCACCACCTTCGACACGCTCCACCCTGCTCGTTTGGCGACCTGATAGGCATGTTTTGAATGTGCTTTCAGAATGTTCTCGCCTGCCAGACCGCGTAAGATGATTGTCGTGCCGGCATCAAGCACGTAATAGAGCGGCAGAATAAGCGCGACGGTTATATGCGTTTCCCGTGCCAGAAGTAGAAGCGCGGTTCCGGCAAGCATCCCCAGCGGAAAGCTCCCGGAATCGCCCAAAAAAACGCTTGCGGGTGGGCGGTTGTAAAAAGCAAAACCCGCAAGCCCGCCTGCAGTGATTGCGGCAATTGTGCCGCTCTCAACGCCTGCAAGCTGAAATGTTGCCAGCAGCGCAATTCCAACCATGGGCACGCCAATGCCTGCAACGGTCATGCAATCCAGGCCATCCATGAAATTTGTAACATTGATTGCAGCGACAAGCGTGATGACAATCAGCGCGATCTCTGCCCAATGGGGCAATAGTTCTGGCAATAGTCGGAAATCGGGGCCGAGCCCATAAACCACCAGGCATGCGGCCACGAATTGCGATCCAAAGCGTGTTGTGACGGAAAGTTCGAAACGATCATCCAGTCCACCGATCACCCAGAGCAATAAACAGGCTCCGCTGAGACTGAGGACCAGATCAATAGTCAGCCCAAGATCTGTGCCGAACATTAAAAGCGAGACTATAATGGCCGGTATGAGCGCAAGGCCGCCGATTTGCCTGGCAGCTACGCTATGGTTGGAGCGTGCATTGAATTTGGCCGCAAGAAAGCTTGCTGGCAGAAGCGCGGATAAAACATAAAGGCCGACGCCGCAAAGAATGGCGCTTGCAAGAAAGGAGACCAGCAGCAAGATCATTGCAATAACCAAAAAAAGACTCTGTTATCGGATTACCAGCTTTGGACGCGAAGGCAAATCCCTGTACTTAACTGATTTGAGCCGCTTGTTATGCACTGTGGAAATTCTCCTTGTAAAGCTTACCAGAATTCGACAATAGGCGATTGCACTTGGCGCAGGGAGCGGCTATAAGCCCGCGCAATCGATCACTTTGATCTGATTTGTTGGGGCGTAGCCAAGCGGTAAGGCACCGGTTTTTGGTACCGGCATCCCCTGGTTCGAATCCAGGCGCCCCAGCCATGAATTATGAGTAAATTCAAACCTTATTGATTTTGTTCAAGCTTCGCTCTAGCTGCGAATCCTCATTATTTTCGTATTCGCCGGATGTGCACTTAACAGTGGCACAGAGCTATGACACATGCCGATTCTCGTTAATTACGGTTCTGTGTCAGCTCCAGATGACGGATATGAGATGGCAGTCAGACATAAGGTTAAGAATCCTCAGCGGCGCGGAAATATTTTTCACTGACGCGCGCGCCTTCCAGCACATCTGGGCCGCAATATTGGTTCGCGTCACCTTGCTTTCAGCCTCAAACAATCTGATCATCGACAAGCAGGCTACATGGCCCGCAAGCTCAATCTTATGCTTTATGAAATTGCAGAGAACCCGCGAAGTGTATTGATGTCGAAAGAAGCTCTCGAAGGATTGTTCCAGTCCGAAATCGCGCGGATGAATGATCATATGGACAACCTGCAGGCTGCCAGCAGGAGTACGACAGCAGGCTTCCATCACATTGATAATATTCGTTCCGATCTGGAAGCAGGTTGGGCCTACAGGCTTCTGGAATAATTTGGTACCCGTCGGATCCTGTTTGAAGATGCATCCTGTCTAGGCTGGCGTGTTCTCGAAAAGGTCAACGTCCCGCAGAGCCTGTATCAAGGCATCGTTACAACATATCGCGGAGAGCGAGAATACTGTCTGAAGTCAGCACCCTTGGGACAGATTTAGTGCTTTGAACAAAGGAGGATTTCTGGTTCATCATAACTTCATGGAGCGAAGATGAACAAGACATCCGGGACATCGAAGGACGCGGCGGACAAGCTGATCAAGAACATCCGCCGCAAGACCCGTCAAACCTATTCGGCAGAGGAAAAAATCCGCATTGTTCTGGCGGGTCTTCGAGGAGAGGAAAGCATCTCGGTGTTGTGCCGCCGTGAAGGCATCGGCGAAAGCCTTTATTACAGCTGATCGAAGGAGTTCCTGGAAGCGGGCAAGCGTCGGCTTTCTGGCGACACAGCACGGCAAGCTACGTCGCCGGAAGTAAAGGACCTTCGCTCAGAAGCTTTGGCGTTGAAGGAATGCGTCGCCGATCTGACCCTGGAGAACCGGCTGCTCAAAAAAAGCATGACCGGGGCTGGGGAGGTGGAGGAATGAGGTATCCAGCATCTGAAAAGTTGGAGATCATCCGCACCGTTGAAGGCTCGCATCTGCCCACCAAGCAGACTCTTGATATGTTGGGCATCGCGCGCACTACTTTTTACCGATGGTATGATCTTTACCTCGACGGAGGGGTCGATGCCTTGGAAGATCTGTCTCCACGACCAAAGGCGATTTGGAACCGTATCCCCCGAGACCGGCGCGACAATCTGATTGAATTCGCGCTGGAACATGAGGCGCTAACGACACGGGAACTCGCGGTCAAATACACGGATGAAAAGCGATATTTTGTCTTAAAAGCGGGCTATGATTCCTGCGTGGTCGTCTCGTCTCGACATCGCCTACTCTTGGCATTTAATCTGAAATCAAGCAGAAATTCCACTCATCCTCGCCGTTTAAATTTCCCAAATCACCTCCTATGGATCATAATGGTTGACTCTACGAGAGCTAGAACTCTAGTACGTACAACACGGGCGCTATCTGTCTGATAAGCATCCGAACAAATTTCGAAGAATATTGCCCTTGAAACAGGATCACCATGAGCGTTGACTCTTTAGAGCGACACATAAATTTGGAAGTGACTCCGATTCCTCCTAAGGAGGGTGTATCGGCTGCTCTAGCCGATATTAAGGACGCTTTATCCAAATACCGACTGGCGCTGATCTTCGGTTGGCAGGACGTGGCGCAACGATATCGTCGGTCTCGGGTTGGGGCCTTTTGGCTTACATTAAACATGGCAGTTTTCATCGGCGCGTTGGGTTTGATATTCGGAACGCTATTCCAATCGGAGATGCGGGAATTTCTCCCTTATCTGTGCGCTGGCGTCATCATGTGGGGGGTCATTTCAACTTGTTTGTCGGAAGGCTGCACGACTTTCAGTTCATCTGATGGCATCATCCTTCAGGTGAGGTTACCGCTTTTTACACACGTCATGCGGACGCTCTGGCGAAATATCATCATCTTCGGCCATAACATTATCATTTTCCCGATTGTTGCGCTGATCTTGGGGCGCGGCTTCAACGCTTATGCATTGCTGAGCGTCCCCGGCTTTCTCTTGGTCTGCCTGAATCTCACTTGGATGATGTTAATTCTAGCTGTTTTGTGCGCGCGGTTCCGCGATATGACACAGGTAGTTGGTAATATCATGCAGGTCTTTTTCTATGCAACGCCAATCATGTGGATGGTCAAGACTTTACCCGAGCATGTCTCGCACGCCGTTATCAACTGGAACCCATTCTACCACCTTATTCAGTTGGTTCGTGCGCCACTGTTTGGCGAAGCGCCGGCGACGTTAAGCTGGATTGTTGCTGGGTGCTTAGCGATTGCTGGTTGGGGCTTGGCGATTGTGTTCTTCGGCAAGTACCGCTGGCGCGTGGCTTATTGGTTGTAAATCCATGACTTTTATCAGACTTCAGAATGCTAGTGTAGAATTTCCAATCTACAATTCCTCCAGCCGGTCACTGAAGAATCGTGTCTTGAGTGTGGCAACCGGCGGTAAAATCGAGCGCCGTACAGATAGAACTGTCATTATTCGTGGTCTGGATGACGTAACGATTTCGCTGAACGATGGTGATCGTGTTGGTTTGATCGGTCATAATGGCTCTGGAAAGACGACGTTGTTGCGTGTGCTTTCCGGGATTTATACGCCCACGCAGGGTACCGTACTTATCAAAGGACACACAATTTCACTGATCAACATCAATCTGGGTATTGATCCTGATGCAACTGGGCGCGAAAATATCCGCCTTCGCTGCGCTATGATGGGTATGCATCCGGACGAAATTGCGTCCAAGATTGATGATATTTCAGAGTTTTCAGGGCTTGGCGAGTTTCTCAGCGTACCATTCAGGACCTATTCCACAGGTATGCAATTGCGCCTTGCCTTCGCGGCGTCGACCTCCATTAATCCAGAAATACTGATCATGGATGAGTGGCTGTCGACCGGTGACGAAGATTTTAAAACGCGTGCTAATCAGCGTATGCGCGATCTCGTTGATTCCACTAAAATCCTCGTCTTGGCAAGTCATTCTCGGGATTTGTTGGAAAAAAACTGCAATCGTGTGATCTGGTTGGAGCATGGTCGTGTTAAAATGGAAGGTAGCCCGATTGAGGTTTTGGGGGCTTATTTTTCTTAATCCACAACAGAAGCGAGAGGAGGGTGATACCTTCTCATGTGACGTTTTTGATAGCACCACCTAATAAAATGTGGCTTTCATTCATGGTTTTTAGCCACGGCGCATACTTATCATGATAGAACAATTATCATTGTTGCTCTACCTATAGTATCCGCTGGATGATGAGAATTGCAGGGAATATTACGGTGCTTGCCGAGGGCTTGGAATTAATACGTTTAATGTGGCGCGATTATTTGGTCTTGCATCAACGTAATAGTGCTCTCAATCGCGTTGCTGGAGAAGATACTATTGTCGCCCTACCGATAGGAGATAAAATTCCTCTGCCGAATACTCGGACACCAATAATGGTTGCAATCACAATGAAGCTAACAATAATATGTAAATTACTCAATTTCTTCTATCGTCCGCCATTCTCACAATTGCCAGTAGCGTACGAGAATGGCGCTGTTGAGAGATATCGGTTAACATCGGCAATGGCGACGAAGGCTTCCTCATTTGTCCGCTGGTCCGCACGCCTGATAACTAACTACTTGTCTCTACAGGATACTCTTATGACTTGGAATTAAATCATGTTAAGAGCATAAGAGTACATACAGGTAGGTTCTGGCGGCAGGCTATCTTATGAACCTCAGATGCAGATTAAGTTCTCGGAGCTAAACAACGACGTTCTTGCCAATGGATATTCGGGCAATTTCGTTGATGAGTGTCTTGAGCGCTATCAACGTCTAGCACTCTTAAAAAGGCCAATACTCCGCTTGGTTAGGGAGTTTAACGGGGTTCCGGAATGGCGGCAGACTCACGCTCCATCACGGCTAAGTTGCCATTGGGAAATGCTCGGAAGTCAAAGGCTGGTTTTGGCATTCGTAATGGCGCTTCGTAGGGGGGGGCGAACCGAAGGAGTTTATTTTTGATATTAGCACTGCATCAGGGAACCCTGATGAAGTGTTGCCTTAAGCCACTTGAAAATTAAAATGATTGCGGGGAGCAATTTGTCACGGTCAATTTGCCCGGGGGGCACGGATGAGGTGTTCCTTCAAACGTCATGCATGACAAATTGTGATTGGGACTGGAGTTTTTGAGGATGGTCGTACTTCGCCATGAGATTTCGGATGCGGTTCCTTAGTGCATCTCGGTCATTGGGGGTGGGCTGTGGAGTTTCGTATTTTTCTCATTCTCGTATAGACGTGGCGACAGTAGCGATTTAACAGGTAGCTCCTACGCATCACGCTTGTCTTTCAGCATGAAGTTATCTCGTGTGTGAATAGGCAGAGATATCCAACGAATTTTCGCATAGCAGGGCTTTTTCATTATGACGAAATTGAGAAACTCTCTGACGTTGTTGACAAATGGGTTGCGCTATTTGACGCGTGGAGATTTGTCAGGGTTGTTGCGCCGGCTGAAATGGTACGCGCGAGAGAGGTCCAATAATAAGGTGCGTCGCCTGTTGGCTAAGGAGAATGGCGCGGTTTGGGGGGTATTGTGTACACCGCACACCGAGTTTATTGCGGAAGCGATATCTGGGCGCCTCTTCGAGAATGGAATTGGCAGCGAGGTGATAATTGGCGATATAGATCAATTTGATCATGACTTTTATGTAGTTCTTTGTCCTCAAATGTTTAAGCAGTTGCCACCAGCAAACCGTCGCGCTGTGTTTCAGCTAGAGCAGTCTGTTAGTTCTCGTTGGTTTAACGAAAGTTACATTAGAATATTAAATGATTCATTTGCAGTTCTAGAGTATTCTCTTCAAAATGTATCTTTTCTGGAGACCAAAAAGGTTTCATATCCCAAAGTACATTATCTTCCGATTGGCGCAGTTGCGCATGATGGGTTTGAACTCAATGGCCTTTCCAAGAAATATGACTTTGTTTTTTATGGCGACAGTTTGAGTTCAGAGCGTCGTCGTAGATTCCTAGAGCAATTGCAGCGAAAGTATAATGTTAAGATATGTAACAGTATTTTTGGGGAGGAGATGCATGAAATAATTAAGCAGGCAAAAGCCGTTATCAATATTCACTATTACGAAGGTGCACTATTGGAGACGCCTCGTATTTGTGAGTGTATCTCGCTGGGTGTGCCGGTACTTTCAGAAAGTACCATGGATCAGCACGATTATCCCGAACTTGAAGGTGCGGTTAAATTCTTCGACGAGGGTTCCGTTGATCATATGATGCAGGCTGCTGCGGAACTACTTGATGATGTTGATGCCTACCGAGCTTCAACCATAGATACCGCCTTGTTAAGCGCTAAACGTTTCAACTTTATGTTTGATCGGTTCCTGGCTGCTATCGGGGCTGTGCCAGCGGACGCCATTCTCAAGTCTCCCATATATCTTTCTGCAGAAAGTGACTTTTTTGTTCTTTCTTTACCGGAAACGATTGGGCGGAGGAAGGCAATTGAATTAAGTCGTCCTGATAACAGTGTGGTCTTCGATGGCGTGAGAAATACGGTCGGTTGGATAGGTTGTGGTAGCAGTTTCAACATATTGGCACGGCATGCTTTAAGCCGCAATCAGGAGAGAATGCTTGTTATAGAAGATGATGTTCTTCTTCCACCTGATTTTAGTGAATCCGTCATTGAAATTCTTGATTATCTACTTGGGCGACGAGAACAATGGGATATATTTTCTGGATTGATGGCGGATGTGCATCCAGATGCGTCTGTTGTTTCTGTGGACTTCGCGAATGGCCGTAAATATGTGACAATTGATAAGATGACCAGTACCGTATTCAATATCTACAATAGGTCAGCTTTGAAAATTTTGGCTGATTGGGATCCGATGAATGCTGATGCAGTTAACAACACGATTGATCGATATATAGAGAAAAAAGAAAACTTAAGGGTGGTCGTTTCCGTGCCATTTATTGTTGGTCATAAAGAGGATACAACGTCTACATTGTGGGGATTCGAAAATACACGTTATGCTCCAATGATTGCGGAAGCCCAGCGGAAAATTGAGGTTTTGGCGCAGGATTGGTGTGATATAAATAAATACAAATAGAGGATTTTCATACTGATTTTACTGTAGGTTCTTATTTGTATTTTATTTGATCTCATACACGGCATGGAAGGTATCTATTTTACTGAATACGTTTTGTTTTCTTTTGATTGAAATGAATTCCAATTGGAAAATCACGAACTGGGGGCCGTCATATTTAATCCATTACGTGTTGATTAATAGAATGGCTTGAGTTGCATTGCGCGGACGTTCAGTGTTTATAGGGAAAACCAACACCTACTACCTAAACCCCCGGCAATGAGATTCAGCTATATGATCAAGCCTATTGCTTTTTATCTTCCTCAGTTTCATCCTGTGAAAGAGAATTCGGAATGGTGGGGGCCGGGTTTCACAGAGTGGACGAATGTCGCTAAGGCGCGACCCAACTATGTAGGCCATTATCAGCCGCAGATACCACGGGATCTGGGTTTTTATGATCTGCGTATGTCAGAAACATTTCAAGCTCAGGTCGAGCTTGCTAAAAAAAATTCTATATTTGGTTTCTGCTTTTACTATTATTGGTTTTCTGGGCGTAGAATTTTAGAGAAGCCAATCGATGTATTTTTTAGTTCGGGTATAGACTTTCCATTTTGCTTCTGCTGGGCCAATGAAAATTGGACAAAACGATGGGATGGCGGGAATAATGAAATTTTGCTCGAAAACGAGCATTCTGTGGAGAATGACAATCGGTTTATTGAGGACATATTCCCGTACATGCGGGATACTCGTTACATCACCTATGATGGAAGCCCTGTTATCTTGGTCTATCGGCCCGATATTCTAACTGATTCCAAGCGCACATTCGATCATTGGCGGAAGCGTGCGAAGGAAGAAGGATTTGCTGGCCTCTTCATTGTATCTGTTGCCTTTTTTGTCCGTCATCCAGAAGAATGTGGTGCCGATGCACTTGTGGAGTTTCCGCCGCATCAGTATCTTTCTAATTCGTTCATTCGGAAGCTACCGCATATCACCAATCCTGATTTTCGCGGTAATGTGATGGATTATCGCTCAGTCATGGCTGAATCCATCAATCGGAAACACAACGACTTCCTTTTTTTTCACGGTACAATGCCTTCTTGGGACAATACGGCTCGTCGACAGAATGATGGTTTTACGTTCGCAAACGCTTCGCCGGAGTTATTTGAATATTGGTTGCGTCGTCAAAGTGTCAAAACAATGCATGACGACAAAAACAAAGAAAAGTTCGTATTCATTAACGCTTGGAACGAATGGGCGGAAGGGGCGCATCTTGAGCCGTGTTTAAAATATGGGCACGAACATCTGCATGCCGTGAAACGTGCGGTTCAAGTAGATAAGTACACAACGCCGAATCTGCCGATGAATTCAGCAATAGGCGCGTTGGCTGCGATAGATTCTTTTGAGAAGGACGACGTCAAATACTTTACGGAACTAGAATACTCATTTCACGAAGCGTTGAATGAACTTGCACTGTTTAAGGGGGGGGGGGCTCCTTTAAACAGTTCATTTGCCAGTGGTGTTGCTAACAGCCTTCGTTCAAGGCCTATTATTTATAAGTTTGCTCGGTTGTGTTATCGGGTCTATAAGAAGATTGTCGGCTAATGTTGGGCGATAGTTTTGCAGTTATTGCGCATTTTGATCCAGATGGCAAAAAGTCAGACAACTGGGCCGTGTTACTAGACTGTATCTCGGATGTCTGTAGTTCGGGTGTCGTTGTCTCAACGGGCATTTGTGATGCGGATATCTCTGCTGCACGTGCTCGTGGTTTTCGAGTAATCCGGCGTGATAACGTGGGGTATGACTTTCTAAGCTATGCTGTTGGGGTGGCTGCGTCAAAAGACGTGCCCCCCTCAACCACTCGTCTCATCTGCAATGACAGTCTATATGTTACTGATCGGAGTGCATTTACACGTACATTGGATCGGGTTCTGTCTTCGCCCGACGACGTTACTTTTCTGACAAAATCCAATCAGATCGCTCCCCATGGGCAGAGCTTTTGTTTTGCGGCCAAGCCCGTTGTCTTCGACAGGGCCGCTTTTCAGGATTTTTTTAGTTTCATCAGGCCGCTTCCCACCAAGATGGAAATAATTCTTTCCTATGAGTTGGGGTTAACGCGAAAGCTGCAGGAACTGGGCATCCACTGGTCTGCTGTCATCGAATCCGACAAGCTTGCTAGTTTGAGGGGTGGCGAAGCGCGAAGCGAAATCAATCCAACTCAGCATTTTGCCGATGAGATCATACGCCAGTACGGCTTCGCTAAGATCGAACGCTTGCTCAATAACCCAAATAATTTGGAAAATTCGAAGCTCGTCGATCAACATGCAGAACAGTTCAAGTTATCACTCAACAAGCGCATCGCGGATAGGCCCGTAAGTCGACCAAAAGCGATTGCAATTGTGCATTGTCATTATATTGAGGTGGTGGACGAACTGCTTGATGCGCTCGATAATCTGGTCGACGGGTGCGAGATATATGTGACCTCGTCTAATTCTGAGGTTCTCACAAAATTTAAACTGGGCTGGCGAAGGACGAATATTCCTCTCCGCGTTGTTGCTATCGAGAACTGGGGGCGGGATGTTAGACCGTTTATTCACGTGCTTCAGCAGTTATGTATCGCGAACGATGTGCCAATTCTGAAGATTCATGGCAAACGCAGTCTCTATTCCCCCAGCGGCGATTCTTGGCGCCGGGATTTGTTGAAAAGCCTTCTGCCCGCTGATACGGAGCAAATTTTGGATTTGTTTGAAAACGATCCGAAGCTGGCTATACTCGGTTCTCCAAACTCTTTCATTAGTAATAATGAGTACTGGGGTGCAAACAGAGAAAAAGTACGTGAACTGTTACAGCAGCATGGACACGAGCTTCGGGACGAAGATTTGGGTTTCTTCGCTGGGACCATGTTTTGGATTCGTTCACAGTGTGCAAAGCTCGCATTCCTGAATGTTGATATTAACAATTTTGAAATTGAAGGTGGGCAGCGCGACGGAACACTTGGACATGCGTTGGAGCGATCAGTTCCAATGCTGCTCCGCGCTGAAGGTTGGCACCATATGGAAACGGATGCGGTGGAAGAGATCAATCCTGTGAAAACTCTTGCGCGACGCGTCGTTTATTATTGATGGTCCATGTGTTGGTGATACACTTGGGGGGCTAACAAACATCCCCATTCGGGATTACTGCTGGGCAAAGACGTGCTCGACACGGGATCGGTTCTTTGAACGTCTGCCATTGGCCCTCGCTGTCGCCGCACTCATCGGTACCTTCGGCCTTTTATGATGGATGTCGGAGATAAAGCCATTCTTTTCGAGCCAGGCCTCGTTCTTCGTGACCGTGTCCAGCACCTCACCTTCCAATTCCAGTCTTGATTGTCACATTAGAATTTCAAGATGATCAGGACGGAGTTTCTCTATGGATTCTACATTGGAGGTTTTCCTGGTTAGTGGCCGACATGACCGGAACCGGAATGAGCCGGATGATGTGAAAGCGCGAATTGTGGCTGAAACACTGCTGCCAGGAGCATTACCGGTAGAGACCTTTAAAGTTTCTCAGCGCATTCGCGATATGTCGCGCTAGCCCAGCCCCATACCGGAGGGGTTTTGTTAGACGCCAACTCCGCGAACTGTACAAATTGGATAATTGCATATCATTCAATTGAATGGTTTCGAGAAGTGAAATTTTTTCTAATTTGTAAGTGGCTATATTTTTTTCACGCTCTTTTATAGTAATATTTAGGTTTTCGATACAGTCATTGTATTGATTACATGAAGCATTAAGAATATTGATTTTATCATCGCGCACTGCCAGTTCAGAGTGTAATTTGGCAATTTGTTCATTTTTAGAGTTCATCTCTTGAACTGTCAGGATGTCAAAGTTGGCCCATTGATTATGGGTTTGATCTTGGGCTACGCTAAGGGTACCATCGAATTCTTCATGACCTGAGATAAAGCTAGGTTCCCCGCCGGCTAGGATACGCCTACCAAGAATATTCTCCGGAGCTGGAGCTTTTCTGACAATACAAACGGAATTCACAAACTCAATCGCGTGAATTTCTTGGAGCGTTTCTTCGTCAAAAACTATGCCATAAATTTCCGCAAAATTTTGCAATAGCCAGCTTCTTTTGTGCGGAACTCCCCAATGCTCATGATTAATGATATCGGCTAATAATTTAAAAAATGAAATTGACGACCGTGGATCGAACAATCCGCCTTCAAACTGTTCCCAATAGCTACAGTGCAGATCTTCTGCTATATATATCCCGCCACTATTTATATGACGAAAATATCTACTGAATGATGAAACTATATCCGATGATTTGTGAGAACCATCATCAATAACGATATCTAAATTTCTATTAATACGTAGTATTTTTTCCTCAATAGAATCAGTGTTTGCATCACCAATTACAACCGATATACGGTTATCATCATAATATAATCCTCCACACCTCTCATCGCTGTCACAGCCAATAAAGTGTCGGCCATTTTCGAAATATTTTGACCAGATCTCTAGAGAACCACCATTTTGAATACCTATTTCCAAGAGGCAGACTGGAAGTGTTCTATACTGAGTGAATATTCTCTCATAGGTTGTCAGATAAATTGACCACTTATCGGATACTTTTTGTGTGTGATCATGATAGAAATCAGTTAGTGATTTAAGCATTTATCCACCTAATGGGTCTTTTGTGGAGGTAATCTCCCGGATTAACGGTAAGCCCCCAAATTTAATGGGGGGCGGAGGTAGAATTTACGCGGCCTTTTTCAGTTTCAAAAAGGGTGTAATGCCGCCAGTGCCCATATTGGGCGGTTTGTGGTTATATGTCCAAAGCCACTCCGTGGCGATCTCCTGTACCTCTGTTAAGAAGTGGCTCAGTTTGTTTGAGCAGTTCCGGGCATTTCGTTAAGTGGATTTCCGCCTTGATTATGCTACCACCGTTATTGGTGTCAGCGCGTTGAAGTAAGCCTGATCCGGTGTCTGCTCGTCAAGCGATGAATGTGGGCGTCGTCTGTTATAGAATTTCAGATATCGACCAATGCCGGAGCGAGCTTACGACGCGGACTTGTAGGCGTGGAGATAGACTTCCTCGTATTTGATCAGACATTGTCGCGCCGAGACGTCCCGACGCCAGACGTTCGGCAAGCCGCGATTGACGCCCCAGCGCCGGACAACGGCCGAGATGTTCACATCGGGTTCCGCGCTTTCCGCGTGGATCCGTGCCTTCTCCTCGTCAGTCCAATTGCGCCGCTGCCGCCGGTCGGTAATCACTTCGATCCGACGATACTTTCCCTCATGCATGGCTTCATCCATGTCTTCAAGTATGGCATCAGCGCGATCTCCAATCATCCCGGTCCGCTCCTATCAATCAAGGAGCTTATCTCGCGGCATCATTCACAAAAGAAAAGGTGGGGTGTTCGTCGCGCTCACAGAAGAACAGACTGACCAAATTGCGAGGACATCAAGGGGAGCAGCCACTTAACCGCAAGTTAGTTATCGATGTAGCCGCTTATTTTCGCATGGCAACAAACACAGCTTGCTCAAATCTTGAGGGATCATCAATGTAATCAATGATTCTGAAATCAGCCCCGAAATGTGACGTGAACCAGATCACCGGAATTGCGGCCCACCCATAAAAGTCGCCTGACAAGACACCACCGCCACCTTGGCCATTGACGTCAGAATATGCGTGCATCCCCGCTCTAAAATTGATCGCTGCCTTTTCAGGGCGAGCACCCATATACTTTCCAATGCTGCGTTCGATATCGTTCGCATCTGCCTTATTGTGGCAAGCCACTACAAGATCGAGAAATCTTAATGATTGTGTAGTGAAAACGAAAATTCCGCCTATAGAAAGCACGCGGGAAATTTCTCGGAGCCAATGTTTCGCCGATGCTTCAGATAGATGCGAAAACACCGAATAGGAATAAACTGCATTCAATGATGAGTTTGCAAGCGGCAAGCTTCCTGTAGGATCAAGCAATATTGTTTGTCCTCGCACTCGATGCTCTTTGCAGAGCGATAGCGCCTCAGGATCGACGTCGGCGAGGTAAAGATTGTCAGGACTGACGGTTTTTTGAAATAACCTAGCAATACGGCCCCAGCCTACACCAAAATCAAGTACTTTGGATGCAGATGACAGTCCCCCGCTGTCGTTTATGATTTGAGCGAATGGTATGACCTCTTCTATTGCCGCTTGGCCACTTCTTCCAACGAACCGTTCCTGTATATGCGCGGCTGGAAAGCCTGGTGTTTCTGGTGTGGGGTAAGCTACGCTTTCTTTTATTGTATTCGCCCAATCCAGCATTTTTCCCTCCCAAGAATAGCCGTCTATAAAAAACACAGATCGTAGTTAATAATGATCATAACTTCCAGATTTTTCGCCCCGGTGAGTGCTGAAAATTCTCACTGTAGCTGTTTACAGAGATGAAATCCTTTAAATTAACACAACATCAATCGATACGTCTGGCATGAGAAAAAGCGGCGTCAGCATGACGCGATGCCGGAGCGAGACATCACCGCCGCCTAAATCCAGGCATCGTCATCAGCTTACGGCGGCGTGGCTCCGGTCAGGGCAACCCTCAAATCGAAATTGACCGGCAATTCGAGCCGTCCAGTGATTACAACGTCAAAATAAGTGAAACCCATGACGCGTATAAAATCTCAAACTCGACTTAAAAAACTGCCAAATATGCCATGGACCTTTTCGGGATGCGTGGCCGCCTGTGTGAACCACTTTAACGCTTGGAACATACGCAATATCTGTCACTTCGCCTGATCTGATCGATAGATCGAAATCTTCAAAATAAAGAAAATAGTCCGGGCTGAAGCCTCTTGTCTTCTCGAGCACTTCTCTGCGAAATAGCATGAAGCATCCGCTAATTATCAGTGGATTCCAATATGTTTTGTTCTGCGTTTCCGAACGCATCTCATAATGCGCCAGTCTTGCGCCGAAAAAGGTTTGGATTCGCTTTGGCGCAAAACCTCTCAAGACGAGATCCAAAATGGCGGGATAACGCTTGCAGAGGTATTGGCGTTCGCCATTCGGCCAGCGAGCTAGGGGTGACAAAAGACCGCAGTTAGGATTGTTGTGCATGAAGTCGATGGAGTTGCGTAACGCAAGTTGATCCATCTGGACATCAGGGTTGAGAACGAGGTGAAACTCTCCCACTTCAGCTAATGCCAGATTATGCCCTTGGCCGAAACCAACATTTCCTTGCCCCTGGATCAACCGCGTTGGCCACTCAAGAAGACACGCATTGATAACAGACGCTACCGAGTCGTCGCTTGAATTGTCGATGATAGTGATTGCAACTGCTGGCGAGTCTAGGGTAACGAGGGCGTCGCTTAAGGCGGAAAGGGTTTTTTTCAGCTCATTCAGATCAGGGTGGTAGGTGACAATGGAAATTGTAAGCAACGTTTTTTTTGTATCGCTCGTTTTGATAGTTGAATTCATTAATTACTTAATTCCGCTT
>RCUT01000656.1_pt1 | contig 17537 bp, 16 predicted proteins | sample 2166171 | NCBI WGS metagenome assembly RCUT01 (sample SAMN09932757, study PRJNA488358) | compost metagenome | isolation source: compost soil in 4-hydroxybenzoic | place: Germany: Experimental Botanical Garden
AATTGAGGCCGAGTGTCACAAAGCGATCTTCGAACTCGCGCATCTGGAACGATGCGCGCACAAGGATCGCCATGTTGTTGAGCAAATGGCCCTGACGTTGCGCCTGTTCGATCGCTTCGCCAACTGCGCGGGCTTCTTCTTCCGAATCCCATGCGGCATGGATTTTTACTTTAGGATCGTCGGGGTTCGGGGCTTCCGTGAACAGCGTCTTACCGAGGCGACCTTCGTTATGCGCGATCAGATGGGCGGCTGTACCCAGAATATGTGCGGTCGAGCGGTAGTTGCGCTCAAGCTTAATGACCACTGCGCCCGGAAAATCCTTGTCAAAGCGGAGAATATTATCCACTTCCGCACCGCGCCAGCCATAGATGGATTGATCGTCATCACCGACGCAGCACAGATTGACTTTGTTGTCGCCCGCGCCGAGTTCGCTATGCTCACCGGTTCCGCGTACTGAATTTCCTGCGGGCGCGGGTGCCGTCGTCCTTGATTTCGGACGCTGGGCAAGCAGACGCAGCCACATATATTGGGCGGTGTTGGTGTCCTGATACTCGTCCACCAGAATATAGCGGAACTTTGCATGATATTCGCGCAGGATATCCGGATGCGCACGGAAGATGCGGATCGGGTGCAGCAGCAGATCACCAAAATCGCAGGCGTTCAGCGTGCGCAAACGTTCCTGATAGGCATGATAAAGCTCGCGGCCTTTGCCATTGCCGAATGAACGTGCATCGCCTTCCGGAATATCTGCGGGACCAAAGCCCTTGTTCTTCCAGCCATCAATCATGTTGGCGAAAGTGCGGGCTGGCCAGCGCTTGTCGTCCAGACCTTCGGCCTGAATAAGCTGCTTGATCAACCGGATCACATCGTCGGTATCGAGAATGGTGAAATCGGAAGTGAGGTTCACCAGCTCCGCATGACGACGCAAAAGCTTCACGCCGATGGAGTGGAATGTTCCGAGCCACGGCATGCCTTCGACGGCGCCACCGACCAGATGGCCGATACGCTCTTTCATCTCGCGCGCAGCCTTGTTGGTGAAGGTCACGGCGAGGATCTGGCTCGGATAGGCCAGGCCGGTCGTCAGAATATGCGCGATGCGGGTGGTAAGCACGCGCGTCTTGCCGGTACCTGCACCCGCAAGAACCAGAACCGGGCCTTCGGTGGTGAGAACGGCCTGGCGCTGTTCCGGGTTCAGGCCCTGCAGATAATCAGGTTCACCACGTTGCTGGTTGCGTGCGGCCATGGCACGCGCTGCAATACTTCCGGCCGCTGGCGCGCGGTCAGCCGGTGCTTCATCGCCGAAGAACGGCATATCATCAGGGAAATCGGACATTGCTACCGAATGTAGTGATTCGCTGATGAAAAACCAGCGAAAGCGTTAAATTACTCAAGCTGCGTGACGCGGCGGTCGGTGAAATTGAGGCGGTGCGAAGCGAGAGCTTCGACCAGCCCACGCATTTCCGGCTCGCGGCTCAACAGGTCATCGAGTTCTGTCATCTGGTTCATGGCGATCAGACGAAGGATGTCATCGCGGATCGTGCCATCGGCTCGACGCGGCAAATGTGCGACCGGCTGGATGAGTTCGAGCTTCGTGCCCTTGAGGCGCGCGCGCAGGCTCTTTTCATCTGCATCAAGCGTTTCAACGAAAGCATAGAGGCCAACGCCCTTCGCAGGCAGCGAATAAAGCGCCAGCGCCACATCTTTAACGCGCGGATCGGATTTGAGGGCGGCCATGATGGTCGGGCCTTCATTGTCGATGCGGTCGCCCGTACCTTCACCGTCCGACCAATTGAAGATGCCACGGGTGATGAAGTTGTAAACCTTTTTGCCGGTTGCCAGCCAGATACGCGATGGCAGCGAGCGGCGCGCCAGAATGCGCTTTTCAGTCGGCGTCATCAGATCGGCGGCAAAGGCGCGCTTCTGCTTAATGAGATGTCGAAAATCTTCGTAGGCCAACAGGCGATAGAGCGCACCACGACGACGATGCACGCTTGCAAGCTGGAAATCGATGACGGCTGCTTCGCCTTCCGGCGTCATCAGCCAGTTTTGCGGCTTCGCAAGGTCGTTATGCGTGACACCCAGGCGACGCATGTCGCGTAGAATGCGATGTGCTGTACGATACCATTTTGGATCGGATGGACGCGCAAGATGCAACGGCGTGCCTTCTGTCCATGAACGATAGAGACCGTCACGGTCGGTATAAAGAAGCTGTGGAACGCCTTCGATGCCGCGCACGGTCTTCAGTCCACGGATTTCGCGCCGCGCCAGAATCCGGGCAAGCGGCTTCGACCACCATGGTGCAGCGCTGACCACGCGACGGATGATCCGCGTGTCGGGATCGCCTGCAAAATAGCCAGCGCGGGTTTCGGAAAACACGTCGCGTTTAAAGACGGCGGTTTCCACAAACTCCGGTATGCGGTCACCTTTTGCGGGTACATCAATATTTGGGTTCTGAGCCATAAAGTTCCACTAACCGCTTGTGTCCCATCAATCAAGTTTGATGGCATTGTTCAGCTGTTGCAATCATGTGAATGAGGGCGCAAAAGAACTCACATCGCGTTTAAAGCATGTCGTTATCGGAAAACCGGTTCCCACTTTTCCGCGACATGCTCAGGGGAGAAGAAAAACATGGCGCAGAGTGACGATATCAAGCAGATCATCCGGCAGGAACAGGCGCTGATTTTCACGTCTTTCAATGAAAACGACGCGTTTTCACTGGGCCATCGGATACGTGATCTGGCTGTAAAGCAAAAGCTTGCAGTTGCCATTGATATATCGCTCTGGGATCGCCGCTTGTTCTTTGCTGCAACAGCAGGAACGACTGTGGACAACAGTGAATGGCTTCGCCGCAAGTTCAATGTCGTGCGCAGATTTCATGCTTCGAGCTATCGCCTCGTTTTGGAACAGAACCGCGACGACAAGATGTTCGCTGCACACAAGGCGCTGGATGTAGCAGATTATGCATTGGCGGGCGGTGGCTTCCCAATCCATGTGGCGGGAGCGGGTGTCATTGGAACGGCTATTGTTTCTGGTCTGCCGCAGCGTGAGGATCACAACCTTGTTGTGCGGGCTATTGCCGAGCATCTGGGGCAAGACCCGGTCGCGCTGGCTTTGGCTTCTGCTTGAACTTTGAAATACGGAGAATGAACGATGTCACTTCAGAATGTGGTTGCTCTTCAGCGTAATGAGGAGGGTATTGCCGCCGCAGTTGCAATCCTGAAACAGCGTTTCGGTGAACGCGCACAGACCGGACAGGCAATCCGCGAGCAGCATGGCCACACGACGACCTATGTGCCGACACAGGCACCTGACATCGTTATTTTTGCTCAGAATACACAAGACGTGCAGGATGTGGTTCGCACCTGCGCCGAGCATAAGGTGCCGGTGATCGCATTTGGTGCAGGCTCTTCGCTTGAGGGCCAGGTGAATGCGCCTGCGGGTGGTGTTTCGATTGATCTCACGCAGATGAACCGTGTTCTGTCGGTCCATGCGGAAGACCTCGATTGTGTGATCGAGCCGGGTATCACACGGCGTGAGCTCAACGAATATCTGCGCGATACGGGGCTGTTTTTTCCCATTGATCCGGGTGCGAATGCAACGCTTGGCGGTATGGCATCGACGCGCGCTTCCGGCACGAATGCTGTTCGCTATGGCACCATGCGTGAGAACGTACTGGCGCTGAAAGCCGTCATGCCAGATGGACGGCTGATCGAAACATCGAAGCGCGTGAAAAAGACTGCTGCGGGCTACGATCTCACAAGGCTGCTGATCGGCTCGGAAGGTACACTCGGCATCATCACTGAACTCACATTGAAATTGCAGGGCATCCCGCAGGCAGTATCGGGCGGTATCTGTCCATTCCCCGATGTTGAATCGGCCTGCCGCGCAGTTATCGAAACCATTCAGATGGGTATTCCGGTTGCCCGCATCGAACTGGTCAATAAACTCCAGATGGAAGCGCTGATCTTGCATTCCAAACTGCCTTATGAAGCGCAGCCTTATTTGTTTGTCGAGTTTCACGGCACGGAAACCGGCGTTGCCGAGCAGGCGGAAATCTTTGGCGAAATCGCTGCGGAAAATGGCGGCGGAGAGTTCCGCTGGACCAATGATCCGGAGGAGCGCGATAGGCTCTGGCGTGCACGGCACGATGCCTATCTGGCGTCCTTCCTGCTGCGTCCGGGCGCCAAGGGTGTTTCAACGGATGTTTGCGTGCCGATCTCGCGTCTTGCCGATTGCATTGCAGAAACTGAAAAAGACCTGGCTGAAAGCGGATTGATCGCGCCAGTCGTCGGTCATGTCGGCGATGGCAACTTCCATCTTCTGCTTTTGCTCGATACGGATGACGCATCGGAAATGGTGCGGGCGGAAGAGTTCATGGATCGACTGGTCAAACGTGCTCTGGCCATGGAAGGCACTTGCACGGGCGAGCACGGGATCGGACAGGGCAAGATGAAATATCTCGCTATGGAGCTTGGCGAAGCGACCGATTACATGCGGATGATCAAGAAAGCGATTGATCCGGACAACATCATGAACCCAGGAAAAATCCTGATTTCCTGATTCAAATCAGCCATTTGAATCGTCTTTTTGAGAAGGCGATTCAATATCGTTCATGAATCAGCCGTGAATCGCTTCGGCGAAAGGCAATTTGCCTTGTTATCGCCGGAACGATGCCGTTATGTTGCACCGATAAAGACCGCGTGATTCACCCTTTGTTTCATGCGGCGAGCATTTCGCATTTTATCGGAGCTTCGTTTGGGCCGCATATTCGTCATCGTGGGTGGATTGCTGGTGCTGCTTTTGACTGCAGCGCTCGTTGTGCCGCCATTTGTCGACTGGAGCGGCTATCGTGCCGATTTTGAACGTGAAGCAAGCCGGGTACTCGGTCGTCCGGTCCATGTGACAGGGGATGTGAGCGCGCGCTTGCTTCCTTTTCCTTCTGTGGCGTTTTCCGATGTTCGCGTGGGTGCCGATGCAGCTCATCCGGTGATGACTGTCGATACGTTTTCGATGGATGCCGAACTGATGCCGTTTCTGCGCGGGCAGCTCCTGATTTTCGATATGCGCGTCGAGCGTCCGCAGGCCATTATATCCCTTGATAAGGACGGTAAGGTGGATTGGGCAATTCGTCCTTCCACGCCAATTGACCCTTCCCATATCAAGGTCGAGCGGCTTTCAATCCTCGACGGCACAGCAACATTACACGATGAAGCAAGCGGACGTATTCTTACGGCCACCTCCATTAATGCGGTGATGTCTGCGAATAGCTTGTCGGGACCCTGGCAGGCAAACGGCACATTGGACATCGAAGGGCAGAAGCTCGCGCTTGATCTCAACAGCGGTGAGGCGAAACCTGATGGTTCGCTGCGGTTAAGAGCACGCATTTCCCCCGATGCAATTCCAGCATCCTTTGAAACGGATGGCGATATTACGCTCACGGATGGCCGCCTTAAGTACGCAGGCAATTTCTCGCTTCGTTCGGCGGATGCCGTTGCGCAGAACACCAGAAATCAGAAGACACCGACAGACAAGCCATTTTTTAGCGACTTGCGGGTATCGGGTAAGTTCGACGCGGACAGAAGCCGGTTTGATGCCAGCGAATTCCGTATGGAACAGGGGCCTGCGGATAACCCTTATGTAGTGAACGGCAAAGCATTCATTGATTACGGTGATACGCCCCGGTTTGATATCAGCGCCGATGGTCAGCAGATTTTCTGGGGCCCCGTCGAAACAACAGAAGACCAGCAAGCGGCCACGCCGGTTCCTTTCGGTGATCGCGTAGCGCTTGTCCGCCGTATGCTCGAACAATTGCCGATACCGGGAATGCCCGGCAATGTGGAACTGCGTTTGCCTGCGGTCATTGCTGGTGGCACCACAATTCGTTCGGTGACGATCAGCGCAGGGCCTGATGGTAATGGCTGGAATATTCGCCAGTTTGCAGCTGATCTGCCAGGACGCACGAAGGTTGAAGCGAAGGGCAGACTTTCGGTTGGTCGGGATTTTGGCTTTGCAGGTGATATGCTTGTTGCTTCGCGTCAGCCGTCCGGTCTTGCCTCGTGGCTCAATGAAACCGTCGACGAATCGATCCGCAAGCTTGATAGTGTTGGCTTCTCCGGCAAAGTTGATCTGCGCGACGGCATGCAGAGCATTGACGAACTTGAAGTCGGATTGGGTCAGACATCGCTGAAAGGCAGCTTCTTGCGGCAGGTCGCGGGTTCTGCCGAGCCCGCCATTACGCTGCGGCTGCACGGTGGCGCAGTAGAGAGCAATGCGTTGCTAGCATTTACCGGCTTTTTCTCGAGTGGTCATGGCATGGCTTCCCTTGAAGGACAGGCGCTTGATATCGGTTTCAAGGCTGGTCCGGTCCAGTATGAGGATATGGAAGCAGGTAGTGTCGATCTGGCCGTGCGCGTGCATGGTGGACGTTTTGATTTTGACCGCCTGATGGTCAACGATGTGGCCGGTACGACTTTAACGGCGACGGGTGCTTATGAGCCGTTCGCATCGGCACCATCAGGTTCGCTGGATGCCACCTTGCTGTCTGCCGATCTGTCGCATTTTCTGACGCTGGTCGCACATCGTCATCCACAGATCCCATTTTTCCGGTCGCTTTCAGCACGCGCGGACAATTATCCGGGCCTGTTTGACGATACGGAGATTAATATTATCGCCAATGCGGTCGCAGCCCCTAATGGCAACGCTGCGCCAATGCCCGCTGCAGGAGAGAATGTTGGCAAGGACAAGAGTTCACGCACCAAAGAAGCGAACACAAAGACCCCCGCCGAGGGTGGTGAAGCATCTTTCAGCGTGACCGGCAAAGCGGGTGGAATGAAGCTCGATCTCTCAGGCACCACAAGTGGTGGGAGTTCTGAGAGTGATCCGATGCAAATGCAGTTGAACGGAACTGCCTCGTCGCAGAACGGAGAAACTGTTCTCGCTCTTCTGGGCGTGCCTTCATTGCCTCTCGGGCTTGCTGGTGAGTTGACTGCGGATTTGACGATGCAAGGCGCACCGAGCGCGGGTATGCGGACACAACTCAAGCTGACGGCCCCTGATGGGACAGCTGCCGCCGATGGTATCCTCTCTCTTGTTGGTGGTGATATTGCCGCAAGCGGTAAGGCGCAGGTGAAGTCCGCTGATTTGCAGCCGTTTATCGCAACTGCGGGTTATACGCTTCCGGGATTTGGCGAAGGACTGTCCGCCGATCTTTCCAGCGACTTCCAGTTTGCCAAAGGTCTTCTTCGCCTCCCAAATTTTTCGGGGAAGCTTGGTGGCGATGATGTTTCCGCCCGCATAGAGGCAAACTTTTCCGACAGCGGCCTGCCGCAGCTCAAAGGTGAAGCCAAGCTTACTTCTATTGAGCTGGGTAGTCTTGCAGCGATCATGCTGGGGCTTGAGGCCGTTGAGCCTGTTAAACCGTCTAAAGCGACAATCTGGCCAAAGACACCATTTGCAGTGCGACCATCCTTGCCTTTGCTCATTGATATGAAGCTTACCGCTGCACAGGCTCAGATGGACGGGTTTGGGGCATTGAGCGATTTTTCCACCCGACTCCAGAAGGGCATGGATGATCTCACTCTCGGGGAGCTGACAGGCAACTGGGCTGGTGGTTATCTGGTTGGTAATGTTTCATTACGCAACACTGACAAAACCGCGCTTTTGACCTCCGATCTCAAATGGAGTGGTGCGGCGCTTCAGGATTTTTATCGTCTGCCAGATGGTAGTAGCCCCTTCGCAGGCACGGTTAAGGCAGCCTTGTCTTTGAATGGCAGCGGTACGAGCGTTGCTGATCTTGTTTCATCACTTGCAGGATCAGGCAGTGCGGATGTTGAGAATTTTGCGATCAATGGCCTTGATCAAAACGCTTTCCCGGGCATGCTGTCAGCCGCTGATGCCATGGGCGATCAACCTGCTGGCACTTCGCAGCCGGATGCAAAGCAGTTTGCCGCGATTGCAGACAAAGCAGTTGGTCAGGGACGTTTTGTTGCAGGTAATGCGCGATTTGATTTCACAGTGGCCGGGGGTGTTGCCCGATTGGCACCGATTAGTCTCAATTCGGGTGACACGGTGCTGGCAGGGGATTTGCAGTTGGATCTATCCACACTGCGTCTGAACGGAGAAGGCAGTTTCTCTTTCAAACAGGCTGAAGCCACGCAGTCCGGCAGCGCCGCCAATCTGCTATATTCAATCGGTGGGACTTATGAAGAACCATCGGTTCAGTTTGATCGTCAGCCTTTGGTTCAGTTCCTGACGCAGCGTGCGCTTGAGCGCGAGCAGGAACGGGTCGAGGCCATGCAGGCAGGCATCATGGAAAAGCAGCGCCTACGTCGCCAGCTTGATCTGCTTTCATCGGACGCGCAGGAGCGTGAACGTCTCAGGCTTGAAGAGGAAGCGCGACGCAAGGCCGAGGCTGAAGCGCGCGAGCAGGCTGCACGAAATGCTTTGGAAGCGCAGCGCCCTGCAATGGGTGGCAATCCGCCAGCTCAGCTGGATGGGCAGGGCGGACAGTCGTTGAATGAATTTCTGAAGGATTTGGAGCAATCGCCGAGTACGGCGCCAAGCCCTCAGCCTTAGAGCGCGTTTCTATCGGATTGAAACAGATCGGCGCTCTAACCCATTTGTTCGAAGCATAATCTTATCGATCCTCGTTTCACTCCGGTCGGATTATGCTCTAAATCTGAAGCCTCGATTTCAGCCAGTCGAGCACGTAGAGGCGTAGGGCAGATGAAAGGTTGATCGTGCGCTCACGCTGTCCATCGATCTCGGCAATCAGCGATGCCAAGGAAACCTGTCGGCTCTGGGCTATTTCTTCAAGGATTTCGAAGAAAGGTTCTTCAAGCGTATAGCTTGTGGCGTGGCCGCGGATAGTGACAGAGCGCTTTCTCAAGCGGGCTGACTGGTTCACGTGTTGTCGTCCGATTTATCGCGTGACTCGAGCTTGTTGTGTGCAAGAAAATTTTCTGCCTTACGGATTTCTGCCTGCGCGAAATCCTTCTCGGCCCTGGTCCTGCCAAACAGAACCCTGTTCTGCTCAGCCTGCTTTTCCTTGGAGGCACGCGCTTTGTTCTTTTTAAACTGGCGCAGATTGACGATCTCACTCATGAATGCCTGCCATAACAATAAGCCGCCAGAGGGATAACAGCCTCGATGCTCTTATTTACCTGGCTTTTTCGGGTTGGTGAACCACCATATCAGCAGTGAAAGTATCACGAGCAGAAGCAGTCCGAAAGTCATCTGCCACAGCGGAAAATTCGGCGCGTCTTTGGCGACAAAGAAGCCTGCAACGATACCACTAAACCATAAGACAATCTGAGCAATTAAACGCAGCATATTATAACCGATCCAGATGAGTTGCCGTCGATCCAGAGCATTTCCAGTTTAAATTGAAACATTAGAAATGCTCTGTCTTTTGTTTTTGCCACATCTTGTTCCGAAAACAGGTTCCCACTTTTCGGGATGTGCTCCAGTATTTACAGACTAATAGTCTGCACGCTTTGATTAAAGTCAATTGCCAAGCAGCTGCCGATGATAAGCGCTGAAATTTTAAGCCAAAAAAGCAAAACGCCGGGAGAAGGTTTTCTTCTGCCGGCGCATAGAGTGTTTCAGAATAGGAAGACTTACTTTTTGCGGAAGGAATCGAGCGAGACAACATCTGCAGAAGGCTTGGGTTCCGTCTCTTCGTTGTCTGTAGCTTCTTTATCCTTGGCGGCAGCATCTTCCTTTTCAGCCGCAGTTTTACGCGGCCTGGATTTTGATTTTGGCGACTTTGCCGGAGCTTCTTCGGAGGAAATCAGCTCAATCGAAGAAATATTGCTGCCTTCATCGTTGTCGCTCGTTGGCTGGACAACGGACACATCGAACTCAAGTTCGAAATTCACTGACGGGTCATAGAAGCCGCGGATAGCGGCGAAGGGGATCGTCAGCTTTTCAGGCACATCACCGAAGGAAAGGCCGATTTCAAACAGCTGGTCCGTAACCAGCATATCCCAGAACTGGTGCTGTAACACGACTGTCATCTGCTCAGGATATTTTTCCTTGAGGCGCGATGAAATGCGCACACCAGGCGCTCCTGTAAGGAACGTGATGAAAAAATGGTGATTTCCAGGTAAGCCAGTCGCCGCCACTTCCGCAAGAACCTTGCGAATGACGCCACGGAGGGCTTCCTGAGCTAGAATATCATAACGGATCAGGTCCTGTACCATATTTTGCTTATCCCACGGATTCGCGGGTTGATGTCAAGTTTGTTCTCAAGGGAATTGAAAATTATATCGTGAAAAAGCTCAACTCCCACGTTGGTGGGGTCGAGAGCGCAATCAATGCGTGAATTTGAAAGTTCTAAAAGACAAAGCGTACAGCTTATGCGCGCTTGCCGAATGCCATCAGAAATGTTCGGACGCCATTGATCGAACTTTGCTCAATGATGGAATCGTCGATGCTTTGACCTGTCAGGAGATGGTAGTGGATATCGGCATTGATCAGCGCCAGATAATGACGGGCAGCAAGATCGGGGTCTTCAATCACCAAATCGCCGGCGAGGGCAAGTCGTGCCAGATGGGCGGCGATGGCGGGCACACCTTGCGCCGGGCCTTTGGTGCTGCAAAGCTTTGAGCCCAGCGGAAGGGCGTCCTCGTCGGATTGAAATACTTTGCGTAAAAATGCGGTCGACGGATCATAAACGCAATTGCGACTCATTCTGATGGAGAAGGCGATCAGATCGTTCTCAAGATTTTCGCTCGATTGCGGAAAGGTTGCGAGTACCGCAAAAAGGCTCGACATCATCCTGTCGAAAGCGTCGTCAACAACTGCAGCAAGCAGTGCTTCCTTATCACGATAGTGATTATAGATCGTCTGGCGGGATACGCCGGCCTCACTGGCAATCAAATCGATACTCGCACCCTGAAAACCATCGCGATAAAAAACGCGGGCGGCAGCGCAAAGAATGAAGTCGCGCTTCATGCATTGCCCCGGTTTGATGACCGTTGAACTCACCCCTTTGGGAAGGGTGGCAGGTCTATCCGATAGAACGGCTATATCGAGCATGTCAGTAGGTTTCATATCCTTAACATAAGACGACTTGACGATTTGGACAATGGTGTCTAATTTTACACTTGTGTCAAATCGGTTTTGACAATCCGTCCATTATGGCGATTGCTACACTATTTTTGAAGGCTGGGATATCCGGTTGGGGGCCGGGGGCGTCGCAGAAGTTGTTAAAAATATGCAGCATTAACATGTGGATAGAACTTCTGTTGCGATATTTGGACTTAGGCTTTCCCATCCTCCCAAGCGGTGCCGCGGGCCTGAATGGGTCCAAATTCGTAACAGGCGACTCACGAAACATTGATGAAAGCGCTCCTCCCCATGACTTCTGGTCTCGTGCGCAATGCGATTATTCTCGGCCTTTTGTCCGCTATTGGTCCGTTTGCAATAGATATGTATCTGCCTGCACTACCGACAATTGCTTCAGATCTCCACGCGGAGACGAGCGCGGTGCAGATGAGTCTGCTTGCGTTCTTTCTGGCGCTGGCGCTGGCGCAACTTTTCCTTGGGCCTCTTTCCGACATGATCGGTCGCAAGCTGCCGCTTTATGGCGGTCTGGTTCTGTTTTCGATTGGCAGCATCGGATCGGCCTTTGCAGCGGATATCGATATTCTGGTGCTGTTCCGCTTCGTGCAAGGTATCGGTGCTGCGTCCGGTTCCGTCATTCCACGTGCGATCGTTCGCGATCTGCACACGGGTGTGGATGCCGCGCGCCTCATGTCCCTGCTGATGCTGGTTTTCTCCATCTCGCCAATTCTGGCACCACTGACCGGCTCGGTGCTGATCAGCTTCTTTGGCTGGCGCAGCGTGTTCTGGGCGGTGTTTATTGCAGCCCTCATCGGTATCGCCCTTATCGGATCGCTGCTCAAAGAGACGCGCGGTGCGGAAGCGAGGCTTGAGAGCAATATCAGCAGTGCGCTCAGCGGTTATGCGCGTCTGCTTAAGGATCGCTATTTCCTTGGTCTGGTAAGTATTGGCGGCTTTGGTATCTCGGCATTCTTCGTCTATCTGGCGAATTCATCCTTCGTGCTGATCGACCATTATGGTCTGACGCCGAGCCAATATGCGATCGCGTTCTCCGTCAATGCGGTGTCATTCTTCGCGGCTTCGCAGCTCAATGGTGTGCTTGGTGCGCGCTTTGGACTACGCCGTGTGGTCAAGATGGCAGTCACCGGCTTTGCTGTGTCGATGGTTGCGCTACTCGCTGTCATTCTGCTGGGCTACCAGTCGCTCTATGTGATGGCTGCATTCCTGTTCGTCGGATATGGATTTTTGGGTCTTGTCATTCCGACCACAGCGGTGCTTGCCCTCGAGGATTATGGCGAGATTGCCGGAACTGCGTCTGCGCTGATGGGGACACTGCAATTTGTCATCGGCGGTTTGGCTATTGCCGTGACGAGTGCTGTCTTTGATGGATCGCCCTTGCCGATGGTCGCTGGCATTGCAGCCTGCGCCGTCCTTGCATTCATCATCGCAATGATCGCTCTTTCGTCGAAAACACAACCGGCGGAGACTGCGCTAACGGAAACAAAAGTGGCTGAAACTGAGCCAGCAATAGTCTGACTTTTCTAAAGCGTGCCGCGTTTTATCATAACCATGCGGCACGCTTTAAATCTTGTCTTACGCATGTCTTTCTCCCAAAAACGAGCACCACTTTTGGAAGGCCACCCAGCTTTCACAATGGAATGACACCTGCCGAAAATCGTTTCGATTGTCGGACACGATCTGGTGGTCTGAATGCTAAGAATTCAATTAGTGAAGGAAAGTGGAGGCTTCTGTTGCCAGGTGCCTCCGAACCCCGCCTTAAGGTGCTAACCCTAAGGGCTTTAGAGTGGGTTTCCCGCACCGCCATTAGGCAGCGAGAGCGTAACCCTGAGCTTTGTTGTCATTTGCAACTACTCAATTGACCCGATAACGGTGGTATCATGCCGAGCAAAAGAGCGATCTTTACACCCTTGTCGATCCTATTTCGCCCCCGCCACAACACAACTTGCTTCCGAAGCATCTTGTGTTCTGGTGGAGGCGCCGGGTACCGCCCCCGGGTCCAATAGGTTTATTACATCGTCCATTTATCACCATAGTCAGCTTGCGCCGACATGCGGTATATAGGCGTCCTTCCTCGCGATTGGAAGAGGGTAGTTGTGATTTTACAGGTTGTTGGCGGTCGAAGGCCTTCGCTTTTTGCGTTCATTTTTAATTGACAGCCAGCTTCCGCTGGTCAATCCTCAGCACACTATCAGTGCATGCCTGATAGAGATCGAAATTCTCCGGTTCTGGCGGAGGTTTAAACGGGGCAAAGCCCAATCGAAGGAGAGTGGATATATGAGTGAATATCTCGCGGATGTACGTCGTTATGATGCTGGCGCTGATGAAGCCGTTGTCGGGAAGATCGTAAAGCATCTCGGTATTGCGCTGCGCAATCGCGATTCCTCTCTCGTTTCAGCGACGGACCCGGAAGAATTGAAGCGCGTTCGCGACAGCTGGGTGGCGAAAAAGCTCGGTGTTGCGGATGCTGCGAAAGCTGAAGAAGTGGTCAATCACGTGGCAGAAGTCATGAAGGGCGATCGCAACAAGCACCGCGTCACCTTCTATTATCTCGTGGCCAAACAGCTCGATAAGCTCGGCGATCTCTAATAATATCACTCCCTTGTGGAGTTTGAGACCTCGGTGCCTCGTCGCGCCGAGGTTTTTCTTTATAGTGGTGTTAAAACGAATCGGCCCGGAAAGTAATCCCTATGCGTACCTATCTCGACCTTCTCCAGCATGTGCTCGATAATGGTTCTGACCGTGGTGATCGGACCGGTACAGGCACGCGTTCGGTGTTCGGTTATCAGATGCGGTTTAATCTCGCCGAAGGCTTTCCGGTTCTGACGACGAAAAAGCTGCATCTGCGCTCGATCATCCATGAGCTGCTGTGGTTCCTCAAAGGCGATACCAACGTCGCGTATCTCAAGGAAAACGGCGTTTCGATCTGGGATGAGTGGGCCGATGAAAATGGTGATCTCGGTCCGGTCTATGGCTATCAGTGGCGCTCATGGCCTGCACCGGATGGCCGTCACATCGACCAGATAGCGAATCTTTTGAAGATGTTGCGGGAAAATCCTAATTCACGACGTTTGATTGTGTCCGCGTGGAATCCGGCACTGGTCGATGAAATGGCTCTGCCGCCGTGTCATTGCCTGTTTCAGTTTTACGTGTCGGATGGCAAGCTATCCTGCCAGCTTTATCAGCGTTCGGCAGATATCTTCCTGGGTGTTCCATTCAACATTGCGTCCTATGCATTGCTAACGATGATGATTGCACAGGTTGCAGGGCTCGAGCCGGGTGATTTCGTTCACACGCTGGGTGACGCGCATATCTATTCGAACCATTTCGAGCAGGCGCATCTGCAATTGACCCGCACACCGAAGCAATTGCCGACAATGCGCATCAATCCGGATGTGAAGGACCTGTTTGATTTCCGCTTCGAGGATTTTGAACTTGTCGGCTACGAAGCCGACCCAACGATCAAAGCTCCGATTGCGGTGTAAGACATGACAACTCGGAAGCCGATTGTATCAATCGTCGTCGCTGCTGCGGAAAACGGTGTCATTGGTCGTGACAATGACATGCCATGGAAGCTGTCGACTGATCTTAAGCGTTTCAAGGCACTGACATTGGGCAAACCTGTCATCATGGGGCGCCGTACGTGGGATTCCATCGGTCGTCCTTTGCCGGGGCGCCCCAATATCGTTGTGACACGCGATGCCGCATTTACTGCGGAAAGCGCACAGGTGGTTGGTTCGCTTGAAGATGCAATTGATCTGGGACGCAGGCTTGCGGCTGAGCTCAATGTTGATGAAGTCTGCATTATTGGTGGTGGCAACATCTATGCGCAGGGGCTACCATTGGCGGATGTGGTGCATCTCACCCGCGTCCTGGCCATGATCGATGGAGACACATATTTCCCTGAAATCGATTCGGAAGTCTGGCAGGCCGTTTCGACCGAGGATGTGCCTGCAGGCGAGAAAGACAGCCATCCAACACGCTATATTCGATATGAACGGCGTGTTGCGTAAATTATAACGCAGGAAATTTGCCGCCTCACGTTGAAAGCGGCCCTCGCGATGCCTATAAAACGGTAACATTAGTTGATGACGGGAGGTGGCGCTTGCTTTCCCGTCTCCCGGACGAGAGGTGAGGATGCCCTGGAGTAATCAGAACGGCGGCGGTGGCCCATGGGGTGGCGGCGGCGATAATAATAACAATAACAATAATAACGGCGGCAATGGCGGCCCATGGGGGCAGGGACCGAAAGGACCGCGCGGTGGTGGACAGAACACACCGCCTGATCTCGAGGATATTCTTCGCAAGGGCCAGGACCGTCTGAAAAAGGTTTTCCCAGGTGGCGGCAGTGGCAAGAGCGGCAGCAATCGCGGTGTATTTTTCCTCATCGGTGCTGCGGTGCTGGGTTTCTGGCTTTTCCAATCCATCTATACCGTACAGCCGGACGAACTCGCAGTTGAACTGCGTTTTGGTAAGCCGAAGGCTGAAGTTTCCGAGCCAGGCCTGCATTTCCATTTCTGGCCGATCGAAACCTATGAAAAGGCACAGATCGTCGAAAAGCAGATCAATATCGGTGGGCAGGGCTCGCGTAGCGCCACGCAAGGGCTGATGCTGACAGGCGATCAGAATATCGTCAATGTTCAGTTCTCGGTACTTTACCGCGTATCCGATCCGCGCGCTTATCTCTTCAATGTCGATAATCCGGACTCGATGGTCCAGCAGGTTTCTGAAAGTGCGATCCGTGAGATCGTCGGCCGCAGACCGGCTCAGGATGTTTTCCGTGACAACCGTGCTGCGATTGCACAGAGCGTTCGTGACATCGTTCAGGCGACGCTTGACCGCTACAATACCGGTATTCAGGTTAATGCCGTTTCTATCGAAGATGCAGCACCGCCTCGTGAAGTGGCCGATGCATTTGATGAAGTACAGCGTGCTGAACAGGACGAAGATCGCTTCGTAGAAGAATCCAACCAGTATTCCAACCAGCGTCTTGGTCAGGCACGCGGTGAAGCAGCCCAGCTTCGTGAAGAAGCAGCAGCTTACAAAAACCGTGTCGTTCAGGAAGCTGAAGGTGAAGCCCAGCGTTTTAGCTCGGTACTTGGTGAATATCTGAAGTCGCCGGAAGTTACCCGTAACCGTCTTTTCCTTGAAACGATGGAACAGGTACTGAAGAGCACGAAGAAAGTCATCGTGGAGCCTGGAAAAGAAGTCGTGCCTTATCTGCCTCTGAACGAACTTATGCGTCAGCAGCCGCGTCCCGGCGCGAACGCAACCACAACCGGCGGAGGTGCACAGTAATGTCTCAGAACAGGCTTCCGATTATTGGCGGTATCATCGCCGTCATCCTTTTCCTGGCATATTCGGCCACCTTCATCGTCACCGAACGCCAGCAGGCAATCGTTCTGCGCTTCGGTCAGATCGTTGCTGTAAAGACCGAACCGGGTATCTATTTCAAGCTGCCTTTCGGCTTTCTTGATGCCGATACTGTGCAGCTGATTGATGACCGTCTTCTGCGCTTTGATCTCGACGATATCCGCGTTCAGGTTTCGGGCGGTAAGTTCTACGACGTGGATGCTTTCCTCGTTTATCGCATTACCGATGCTCGCAAGTTCCGTGAAACTGTTTCGGGCAGCACCCTGCTCGCCGAACAGCGCCTGCGTACGCGTCTCGATGCAGCATTGCGTGGTGTTTACGGCCAGCGTGGCTTTGAAGCTGCACTCTCCGAAGAGCGTGGCGACATGATGCGCGAAGTCGCTAACCAGATGCGCGCCGATGCGACTTCACTTGGTCTGACCATCGAAGATGTTCGTATTCGTCGTACCGATCTGACGGCTGAAGTCTCGCAGCAGACCTATGACCGCATGAAGGCAGAACGTCTTGCAGAAGCAGAACGTCTGCGTGCCCGTGGTCGGGAAGCAGCACAGCGTATCCGCGCTATTGCTGATCGTCAGGTTGTCGAAACGGTTGCCGAGGCACGCAAGGAATCTGAAATCCTTCGCGGTGAAGGCGAAGCACAACGGAGTGATATCTTCGCTCAATCTGCCTCGAAAGATCCAGGTTTCTTTGCCTTCTATCGTTCGATGGCAGCCTATCGTGAAGCTCTCCAGACGCCAGACACGACGCTTGTTCTCTCACCGGATTCGGAGTTCTTCAAGTTCTTCCGTGATGCTGGCGGGAAACTGGCAACGCCGTCGCAGTAAGAGAGATTATCGCAAATGAGCGATTTTCTGGCCGCCGTAGGACTTCTCTTCGTCTTTGAAGGGCTGCTCTACGGCGGCTTTCCTTTTTTCGCCAGGAAGCTTGCCCGCGATGCATCCGAGACGCCGGAAAGCATGCTTCGGATTGCAGGGCTTTCAGCGCTGGCAATCGGCGTCTTCATTGTCTGGCTTGTCAGGGGATAAGCCACTTCATCCATCATATTTCTGCTCACCGCTCTATGCGGGGCCGTAAAC
>RCUT01000657.1_pt1 | contig 17527 bp, 11 predicted proteins | sample 2166171 | NCBI WGS metagenome assembly RCUT01 (sample SAMN09932757, study PRJNA488358) | compost metagenome | isolation source: compost soil in 4-hydroxybenzoic | place: Germany: Experimental Botanical Garden
CAACAGACACCAATTGGCGTTTTTACCAGGCGTAGCGGCCTCGTATCCGAAGTAGCTGAAACACAGCGCCAACCAATCCCGGCGGCTCAGCCTTCGTTTTTCGATACGGTGATGGATTTCTTTGTGCACTCGGGCATAAAGCTGGTCATCGTCCAGTATCGGCCCGACTCGCTCACTCTTGTCCGAGAGGCCGGCGAAGACCAAGCGCCATTCAGAGGCGTTGAGCGGGAGTACATTGCGGAATTTGCTTATCGCAGCACGGCGCTTTTCCTGAGGTGGCGGCAAGGCCTTTTCAGCGCGCTCGAATCGCTCGTAAAGATCAATTCCCGCAGCACCCAGACGGGGGAATCGTGCCAACGGTTCTGGCGCCGGCCCCGTTCGATGCGTGGAAAGACTCAGGTTAATAGCAGCGGAAAGCCTCGCGATTGGGCTGGTCATCGGTTCATCGCCAACTGACACTTTTCCATATCAGTGTTGTTGAACACCGGCACCTCTGGCTTGAGGTTGTCTTCTTTTTCCTTCAAGCCAAAGAACTGCATGCGCAACTCCACTCGCCGGCTTTCTTCCTTAGTGTCCTTTGCATTGTTGAACGACACACCACCCGCCAGGAACATCGATCTGATTTGCTGCTGATGCTCCGGCGACAATCCGACCTGGAGCGGGCTGCGGCTATCGAGCAAGCTGCACATCACCCACTCCGAACGCTGCAATGAAAGGTGCAGGTTATAAAGATAGGAACCATCGGTGTCTGTCGATCCCTCGATTACAACCTGTTTGAACCACTTACGGCCTTCTTCACTATTAGCTGCGTCCAGAATCATCGGCACAACCTCTTGGAGTGCCGACTGGCCATCGTTGCTCAGCGCGTACTGGTTATGCCCAAAGCGGCCAGCATCGCCGAAGCTAATCCGGTTGTCTTTGCAATCCACCACGATGGTCTTACTGGCAGTCTTCGCCTTAAGGCTCAGATGCTCACAGATCTGACTAATGTCCTTACTGCGCTGCTTCTCTCCTTGCTCCGCTTGATTTATACGCTGCGTCACAGAGCTCAAAGCTGCCACCATGACCACGAGGAACAGAATCATCATCGCGGTCATCAAATCAGCGAAGGAGATCCAGAAAGGCTTCTCTCCCTCGTCTTTTGAACGGGCAGCCGAAGGCATTTGCTTACCAAACATCGACTAGCCTCCGTTACTGCCTGATTCGTTCCATGATGTCGCCGAAGTCTTCGAGACTTTCCTTGACCCCTTCCACACCGCCAGCGAGGCTCTTGACTGCTTTATCGAGCTCGGCATCCAGACTACCCAAGGTTTGTCGCAATACCCGATCCATGCCATCACCGAACTCTTTGAAGCCGTTACCCAGCACACCACTGATGTTTTCCAGGTATTCATACACTTCACGGTTAAGCGCCTGCATCCGTTCGCTTTGAACCTTCAGGTCCTGGAGATACTGGCTGCGGCCGCTGGCCTCCCCTTGTGCACTTGCGACAACCCCTTCGATGACCGCGAGAGTCTTCGCCAACGCTTCACGATTGTTTCGATAGTCCGCGACCACGGTGTTCAACTCACGTGACGCCTGTGCAAGCTCAGTTCCTGCGCCCTGGACGGTTCCCATCAGCCCCGCAGTCGACTCACTGGCTCGCGCAACGCTTTGTCCGGCCGTTTCAAACCGCTCAGCAGCCGCCCGCATCTTGTCTGCGCCTAGCTGCATGCTCTGCAAATGCTGCTCTGTTTGGGCACTCAATGCCTTGACGGTGTCCTGGGCAGACTTCTGTTGCTCAGACACTGTTTGCAGCAACGCCTTGACCTGCTCGTCAAGGCCACCCACCAAGTCGCGGGTACCTTGATGCAGGTCAGCCTGTGCGGCACGGGTGGATTGATCCATCTGCTGCTGACCATGTTCCAGTTGCTTGAAGACTGCCGAGAGCTGCTCACCCAGCACCTCAACGGAGCCCGCAATTTTCGCCATGGTTTCCTGTTGACCTTGGCCGATGTTCTGCTTGATCGACTCAACAAAAGCCTGGAGATTCTCAGCCATTGCCTGTTGGCGAGCCTCGCTTTGAGCAAACAACTTCTCCAATTGCTCGGCCATTCGAGCACCTGCCCCCTCCCCTTCGTTACCGATACGGGCAACCGAAGCCTGGAGATTGACGAGCATCTCGTTCATCCCCGCTTGCATGGCGTTCTGTCCGGCCTGCATATCGGAGAGTAACTGGGCGATCATGGTCGAGCTGTTTTGGGTCGAGGACTCGCTAGCCGAACGCATATCCTGGATCAGCGTCGAAAAGCCTTGCTGCATCGACTGCATGGCGGCAACGGACTGACCCATCAGTTCGTGCAGTCCATTGAACTGTTGGCCGAACGTACCTTCCAGCTTGTTCATGAAGGCAACTAGAACATCCTGAAGAAGGTTCTGTACTTGCCCTGACTGATCGCCACTGGCGGCCTGAACCGCACCCGCGATAGCTTCAAGCGGGGATTTGAGGCTGTTCTCAATTGCACCGCTGACCTGATCGGCCAACAACTGCCCAGAGTCACGGTAAGTGGTCGACAAGGTATCCGCTAATTTGAGGCTTTCACGGACTTGGGTATCAACAAGGTTCTGCAGCATTTCACGCAGATCGGTAACCAGGCTGTCCTTGAGCTGACGGGTTTGTACCGAGCTTTCAGCACTCGAGCGCACAAGCTCCGCCAGGTATTCCTCACCGACACCGCTGTCGAAAAGCCCGTCGATGGTTTCGTTGAACGCTTCAAGGAGCCTGTAGCATTGGCCCAGACGCCACTTTTCAGTAATCGTGACGGCTATAGAGGCCATGATTGAAATAAAGGAGCCGATGAACGCAAACAACACGTCCTTGAGCAGCTTATCGACGCTGGCATTTACCTGCTCAGGGGTGCTTGGATCAAAATGCTGTAGGCCTAGCATCAAGCCGAAGAAGGTTCCAACAATACCGATGCCGGTCAAAATACCAGGCAGGTGTTTATAGAACTCGGTTCCCAGCGGGGTATCAACCACGCTTTGAGGTGAGAAAAAATGCGCGGCTCCGGCGGTGGCGCGCGACCGGACAAGGACCTGCTCACCTTCCTGAAACTCAAACTGGTCATGCAGCGTTTCAGCGTACTCGTGCCAGGAGTGCTCCAGCTTGCTTCCATTGAACAGTCGCTCCAATTCAGAGCGCCGTTGAGACGGGGCGAGCGCTTTCACACCCTGCACGCGTTTAGTCAGATTTTTCAGCTGACTGCCAAGTTTGAAGGACCTACAAAAATAACGGACAAAGTACCAGGAACATAAAATGAAAACGAAGCCAACTACAATTCTTGGTGCAATCAACTGCTCGGAGCTGGCTGCACCCCATAGATGCAACAGCGTCGAAAAATCCATACTTTCCGCCTTCAATTAAGCAATTTTTTGATGTTCAGGACGTGCGCAGCCCCATTGAGGCGTCAATCGAAGACAGCACCTTGCTCGATAGATACTTTTTCGGGGCAAAACGAATTTTTGATGGAAGGCGGTGGCAGTTTCACAACGACCAATCTGCAGTCTTCCATGGACATAGCCTATAGAATCATGTCCTTATGCCAGCACCTTAGCCCGAGTCTTGAGCGACGTAAAGCTGGAAGCGATCGATGGATCATTGACCTAAGAGTTTGGCCGCGGCTTGCTCGATATGACGCGGATAGCCAGTTAACCCGTCAGCGACCACCCTCGCCGCTCTGAGCTTCAACGCAAGTGGCTTGCCATGGCTGCCAAAAAACATGAGACGTAAAGCCAATGCAGGACTAACCCGCCAATAGAACGTTTCTTTGGAAGTCTGAAATCAGCTCGAGTCAGCTCCTGAAAACCCAACAGCTAAGTCCAGCTAAATAAAACTGTTGCTCGGCCGATACGCTGGCCATTCACCCTTTTTCCCTGAAGCGCATGTAATTACGCCCCAAGCCTTCGGCAGGGCTTGACCTAATACGCCCCGCTTAACAAGGAGTTCCAGCATGTACGCCTCTCGCGCAAAAAATCGTTCAGTTCGATCGTTCCATAAGTTGCCAAAGGAAACCATTACCACCTAACATCGCGTCGTTAACTCCTGCCCAATCCGATAAGGGACATTCGTGATGCAAGCGAAAAAAACTGAACTTCAATTTTCACAGTTGGACCATGCGACCGACGTTAAACGCCAGACGCTTAAATTGAGCGACTTGGATCCTCGTGCCCTCTCCGACTTCGAGGCCATGTTCGGCCTGTGGAAAGAAGCGGATCACTGCGACAAGGACTTGCGTGACTGACGCGAAGATCCGCTGCGGCGATGGCAATGTCAGCCACTCTTCAGATTGTTTCGGGCTTGCCATCGACCGCTCCATTGCTGAGGAACCTCAGAGCCTCCCTTCTGGCTCGAGGGTATCAGTTACGCCGCTGCATCGAGTTGCTCAATACCAACCCTGACGAATGTGCAAACCACCAGGCAATTGGCTCGTCTACAGCCATATTGTTGGTGCTGCCTATTCTGGGTGATAACGACCTGCCATCCGAGCAGATACGGATGATTCAGCACTGGCGTGATACCCAGTGCCTGACGGGACGACGGATATTCGTCCTTCTCAAGGGTGACCGGCATGTTTCGGATGAGTTTGTCATACCGTCCTACCCCGTCCACATAAAACTGCGCAAGCTGTTCTATTTCCTCTCCGGGCTGAGCATTCTGCCCATCAAACTGGACGTGGACACCACTGAGCGAATTGCCGCGAAAGTTACCGATGAGCTGGAAGCAAGCATCATCGCGCCCTGCAATGCTTGGGACCACCTTGTGCAGTTGACGGGCAAGCCACCCTACTGGGATCCCGACCGCAAGCTGCTTGACTTCGATGACAAGGAGACCGGCTCAAGTCTGCTCTACGAGATTCCCACCGCGCAATTGAACGCCATATTTCACGCAACCCAGGCGCTTGCTCCTCGCGTCCTGAAACTCAATCTCGCGCACCTGAGCGAGACCGACATAATGCGCATGCCCGCTACACCCAGCGTATTGGCAGCGGAGCTGAACAGTAACTGCATGAGCCTGCAAAGCGTGTCTGCGACATTCCCAGAGTGTGGCTGGATCAGCTTGGGGGCGAATGGGCTGACAACGCTGGACCTGACAACTGCAAGCCCCGCACTACATACCCTTCTGGCGTACAAGAACAGCCTTGAAGAATGGCAGTGGCCGACCATGGCACGCTATCGCCTGAAGCACTTGAGTCTTTACCGCAACAGATTCCGCCACCTCGAATGGCCCGCAGAGCAGACGGACATCGAACGGCTCAACCTGGGAGCCAACCCCATCGAGGCATTGCCGGAACAGTTGGCACACGCTCGACACTTGCGCTATCTGGGAATTGCCAGAACTCACATACGGCATCTGCCGGATTGGATATTCGAGCTTCCGGCATTGGCGGAAATCGACATCAGTCACATTGAAGACAGATTACCGTCGATACAACTGCAAAAGTTGACCGACTCAGGTATCACGCTCATTAAAAAGCCTGCTTAGAGCCCTGCGCCATGACCATCTTCAGTTTCGTGTTCGAACACATCAGCAAACAACAGTTTTTGACCGACTACTTTGATCACGCGCCCCTGCACATCAAAGGCACCACAGAAAAATTCTCTGGTCTGTTCGACATGCAGGCCTTCAATCTGATTCTTAACAGCAACACATTGCTGTACCCGAAAGTGCGTATCACCAACCATAACAACACCATCCACAAATACGACCTCATCGACGATGTGGACCGCTACTCGAATAACCAGAACAACACGCTGAACAAAAAGAAGATGCTCCACGCGATTGCCCGTGGAGGCACGCTGGTGTTCGATAACATCCAGCAACACAGCACGCAGCTGGAGGACTTCAGCGACAAACTCGCTGAGGAGTTGAGCACACGTATCAGCATCAATGGCTACTACACCGCCGCCCACCAGACCGGCGTCAATCCTCACTTTGACAGGCACGACGTGCTGGTGCTCCAGACTCACGGCAGCAAACGCTGGTACTACCGTAGCGACCAGCATGTGTTATCAAAGGCCATCCGCCATCAGGCCGTTCCGCTGATCGACACCGATGCCACGGGATGGTCTTCGATACTGCTCGAGCAGGGCGATGTCTTTTACTGTCCTCGCGGCGTCTGGCACTTCACCCGCACAGAGGCGCAGCACTCGGGTCACCTGGCCGTGGGGCTGTACCCGCTCACGTTGAAGGATTGGCTGCTGCGCCAGGAACAGGACGAAAACTTCGCCTCGCTGCTGGAAAGTTATGTTCGTCAACCCTTCCAGTACCCGGTATCGCCCATCGAAACAGCGCCACTCCTTACGCTCGTGAATCATCTGCTAAATACCGCGCAGAAGGATTTCGATCTTGACCTGCAGTCACGCCCCTATCTCGAGCTCGAATGATGGAACAGTTCTACTTCGTCCTGACTGAACGCTGCAATCTGGCATGCAGCCACTGCATCCGGGACTCTTCACCCTATCGCGACGAGACTGCCGAAAGGACGATGATCCTCGACACGCTCTCACAGATACACCGCCACTTCACAGGTAGCCTGATCCTGCTGACGGGCGGAGAGCCTACTTTGCATCGCCATTTCGACAGTATTCTGGAGGCCAGCCTTTCGCTCGGAGAGCAAACCAAGATCAACAGCAACGGGGTGACTTCGTTCTACAAAAGGCACGCCCTTAAGCGATGGGCCAATCATCCGGCACTGTCAGTTCAGATTTCTCTGGATGGCACAGAAGATGAACATGACCGAGTGCGTGGACCGGGCACCTACAAACGGGCGCTCCGGACACTCGCCAGCCTGTGTGCAGAGGGTATTTCGTGCAGTGTGTCGGCAACCGTCATCGACCTCGATTTTTTCGAGCGGATCGAAGACTTCATCCAGCCTCTGGACAACCTGGGCCTGACCCATATTGCGATCAAACGGGCGACGTATGCAGGGCGTGCATCATCAGGGATGGAAGTCTGTAGCCAGACATGGAACCAGCACGTTTACGCACTGAGGAAACAGCCCTACAACACGCGTATCCTGGCGTTTCCGATGTACGACTTCAGCCGGCTGGATGAGTTGGGCGACGACACCATTGCCGAACTTGGCAGAACCATTACGACAAAAAACTGCGGTGCCGCAACTGCAAAAGTCTATATCTACCCTAATGGAGATGTGTGCTCCTGCACCTGCTTCAAAGCCCATCCCATGGGTAACCTCTATAGACAACCGCTCTCGGTGATTCTCGCGCAGCCATTCGAAATCAAGGTGGAACATCCTACCTGCCAGAGCTGCCGCTATTTTCCCGTTTGCAACGGTGGCTGCCTGGGTAGTGGCTACCAACATAGCGGTGAACTGGGGCAGCCGGATCCCCGATGCCCACAGATTCAGGCAGGACGCAGCGAGATCCCAGTGTTCAGTCTCTAATGCGCCCTAAGGTCTGACCAGCCTGACAGGCTCCGGCCAGCCATTGACCTTTACCGCGCCATTGGCTGTCACGCGCCATTCCTGTGTGCGCAGTCGAGCGCCAGAGATCTCGATCTGCGGATCGTAACGATCACTCAGGTAATGAAACTGCTGGTTGCGCGACCCGACCCAGTTACGGAGAGTCTCAGGCTGAGTGGCGTCGTAGGCCCCATCCACCAGTACGTCGGTTGAAGCCAGCAACTCCTCGGCCCCTGCTGGCGCCAGCTCGTGAATCTCAGCCAGTGTGTATCCGCTGAAAATCATCACGGACAATCCGAGCGCCTGTGCGCCGCTGGCCACAAGCGCCAGCCCCTTGGCTTGCAAAAGCGGCTCTCCCCCAAGGAATGTCACTCCTTCGATGCTCTCGCGCTGCTGAACCATCGCCAGCCACTCGAGCACCGAACTCGCGGTCACCACATCCTGCGGCTGAATCTTGAGGTACCCCGGATTGCAGCAGCCCGGACAGCGCTTGTCGCAACCTTGCACCCAGATTGCAGCGCGTCTTCCAGGACCCTCCGCTTCGGTGCAAGAAACTCGGGCCGCGAGATTCAACCAGCTCATGCAGGCACCAGATCAAAAGCGAACGCCACGCCGCTTCCGATCTGCTCCACTCGTACCGCCTGGCCCGCTGCCCGATCACGCGAGCCTACATCGCGAAAGAGAAAGTCCGCCAGTGGATCGAACAAGTATTCGATCAGTGCGTTGAGTACACCGCGGCCGCCTGCCTGGGGATCCACCTTCTTGATCAACCCCGACAACGCCTTTGTCTCATCGTCGAACCGCAAATCGGCAATGCCCCATTTTTCCAGCAAGCGATGTCGTAAAGGCTGCAGCTTCAGACGGGCGATATCGATCATGAATGCTTCATCGGCAATAAAGTTGAACGGGATTATGTTGCTTTCACCGATACGTCCCAGAAGTTCGGGGCGCTGTAGCGTATTCGAGAAGTGGTGGCGTACCGCCTGTTTGAACGCACCGTGAACATCTGGATCGCTCGGCACGATGGTGGCGGCACCGATGTTGGACGTGAACACGATGATGGTTTCGGAAAACAATACCGTATCGCCTTTACCATCGGTCAATCGGCCGTCTTCGAGAATCTGCAGAAACTTGTCGAGTATTCGCGGATGAGCCTTCTCGATTTCATCGAACAACAACAGAGAAAACGGTCGCTTCTTGACCGCGTTGGTCAATTGACCGCCCTGCTCGAACCCAACGTAGCCGGGAGGTGCACCCACCAGGCGTTGATCCGCATGCTCGTGGTTGTACTCGGACATATCGAAGCGCAGACAGGCTTCGTCATCGCCGAACAGGAACTGAGCCAGTGCCCGGGCGAGTTCGGTCTTACCCACACCTGTCGGGCCGACGAAGAACAACACCCCCTTGGGCGTTCGTTGTCGCAGAGAATGCTGAACTCCGGAAAGCCCGGTGTAGGCACGAATCAGGACACGGTTCACTGCATCGATGGAGCGTTCCTGACCTCTGACCCTGGCACGCAGTGTGTCCACCGCCCCCAACAGTTTCTTCTGGTTCAACTGCTCCCAAGGGCTATGTCGCTGACCATGCAGGTACAGATTGAGCAGCGCAGCCACGGTCATGCCCGGTGCCTGCCGAGACAAGCGCGTCAACTGCAGCATGTCACGAAGGCTCAGCCCCTCCAGGGCATCCACCAGGTCGGTGAATTCACGGGAATGTTCGGTGAGCGGCGGCACCACACTCAACATTGTGTACAGGCCGCGTAAGGTCTGTTCGCGCAGCTCACGCGACGGTGCCGGAATGCTGATTTCCTTGAACAGCGGGTTGTTCAGGTACAGCGAAGGCGGTAGTACCGTCAGCCCCTGGCACAACATTACGAGCAGATTCTGGGGTCGGTCCATGTCGGCTTGAGACAGCGAGACCGGTGCATCCCGAGTCGCGCGGCCAAGCGTCACAAGGTAGCCACGCTCGGCATCGGTCAATGTGTTGGCCGAGCCGAACAAGTACTGTGACCAATCAACCACGAAGGCAACGCTTTCGCTACCCGTGCGGTGCATGCAATGCGTCACTACGTGAAAAAAATCCTCCGGCGGACACTCGACCGCACGCTGCGGGGGCGAGGTTGGCTCACCCATGTCGTAGGCCAGGCCTCCCCCTGAGGCTTGAGGGGTTGCCGTGCGTATTCCGACAGCTTGCAGCTCGCGCCAGGTAGAAGCGTCCACCCCCCATATACGCCCGCTGCGCTCATAGCCGACCACATGACGGAAGCCGCGGGCCTTGAGCAGTGCCACCACACTCTCCTGAACGGTCTGCCATTGAATACCACCGTCTGCATGTGGAACTACATCACCGACATTGCCATGCAGGATGATCCCTCGACGTATCCCGCATTCGCGCCGGAATGCGCCTTGCCAGGCTACCGTGCTTTCACTGCTCATTACCCGCCTCCCGGTTCAGACTAGAGCGCGGAATGGCTGTCTGGTCCTGATCATCAGGGTTTTCCCAATGTACGCGCTTGTTGGATAGCTCGATCCCGTAGATCTGCTCAAGGCGCGGCAGCACGGTATCTATATCCTTCCTGCAGGCAGCGCCCCGGTATCTGTCGAATTCATAGTGAAAGCCGCCGCTGAGCTCGATACGAAACTCGGCAGTGGCCCCCGCTGGCCGGCTACTGCGAATGATGACTTCGTCCTCGCCATCCACGCATACCCGCACCGGCGCTTCTGTGACAAAACCTGCGTTTTGCAAAGACTCATAAACGGCACGCACGACCTCTCGTCGAACGGTCTCGTCCACCAGAGCCTCGTCCAGCGCCAGGGACACTTCGCTCAAACATGCGATCTGTGCATCAGGCGACAACAGCTGCGCACTGTCGAGCCGTGCCTGCAATCCGGCAGCCACTTGCGGTGCGATTGCGCGCACCTCTTCCAGATGAGCACGGGAATCTTCGAGCACAGACTGCACGGCCTGCGCGTCAGCAGCCTTTGCCTGAGCCTGGCGAACCGTAGTAGCGCGATGCTCGCCACCTTGTTTAGCTGCCTGCAATGCTTCTAGCAGCTGGGTGGTAGTCGTATGGCTGGCCGGCCCCATCAATGTCGCCCGGATCGCAGCCAACGTCTCGAACGACAGGTCACGAGCCAAGGCATCGTCCCAACCCTGCAGAAAGCGCTGCCAGATCTGTTCGAGATCATCACGGGCACGAGCTGCGGCCTCGACCGCCTGACGCGCCTTTGCCAACTCTTCACGACCGGCCTGTTGACGAGCACCTCGCGCTACAGCGGGGAGAGCGTGAACCCGTCTGCCAATTGCCAACGAAAGGTCACGCGCCGCCCCAGGATCGCTGGCAAGAGTTGCCTCGATCCGGCTCAACTGCGCAGAAAGCTCGAGGTATTCGGCACGCACATACTCCGCTAGACCCTGATCACGAACATCCTCAAGTACCCGGCGATAGCGCTCGACATACTGTTGTGTGGTTTCCCGAATCCGCGCGCGGTGCATTTCCCGGCGGCGCTCCTGTTCGCGGAGCCGATACTGATATTCATGACGTGCACTCATTGCCAATATGGCGAGATGCCCGGGTCGGCGTTGGCGGGCGACCGCTAGACAGACTCACCCCTCCCTTGATGTTGATATTTGCTCGCGCCTCACAAGGCGCGAATTAATCATCGATTGCGCGGGCGTTTTTTGTTTTCGTTACGCCCCGAAGACGACGTTGAGTCTTTCGCTACAGCACCGATGTCTTGCAGATACTCTGCCGGGGCCATCGTCCGCACATTTTCTGCATGCGCTTTGTTACGTAGATTGATGTCGCCGGTGACCAGCAGCGTATCGCTCAACCGCAGCTTCAGCGCTACCGACAAAATTAGGTCATCAGCGTCACGCTTCGATTCAGCGGCGAGCAGCTCAGGCGCAGCTTCTTCGTGGCGGATACGATCTTTGGCCCTGAGAATGGCATGGTTGGCAGACTGGGCCTGGCGTGCACGTTGCTCCCGCTCAGGGCGAGTGTCGCTCTTGTGCCGGTCGAGCTCCTGCAGCACGGTATGCGTAAGCACCGGTGTGTCCCGAGTAGGCATCAGAGCTAGCAATTGCGGCTCGAGAAGCAACGCATTAGTATCCAGGACCAGCAGGCGCATCCCGGCATCCACCGCGGGTGCAAGCTGGCGCGTGACGCTGGCCTGCCACTGCTCACTGCAAAGTAGCATGCGCTGAAGCTTGGCTGGATGTTCAACTGCCTTGGTTCGGGCCCCACTGAACAGCGAACTGGTCGATGCCTGCCATGCACGCACATTGTCCAACGCACGAGGGCCAACCCGACGCAGTTGCAACGGGTCGCCATCTGCCATCAGCAACGCATCGAATCCCGGGCTTTCACGCAACGCCGCACAAGCGCGATGAAACGCCTCGAAGCCCTGGACCAATCCATGCGGCCCGCACAAATCAGTAGGTTCACCCTCGAGGGCTTGGCCTAACCAAAGACGCTGGATTTCCGTTCCGATCAAAGCAACAGGCAGCTCCCTGCTCGCCGCCACCGCTCGCCGAATTGCAATCAGCGTCTCGAGATCATCTACCGAATCGGCCTTGGCCAGCAGCAAGGGCTCAAGCTCCGTCGCGCGCGTATTGAGGCACCGTTTACTCAGCTGGAGGACGTGCAGGATGAACGAGGCAGCGATGCTCTGCGTCCTTGGAATCACGGTTGACTTCAGTATGCCGAGCAGGCACGTGTGCCATTCGGCTAGGCCCGTAGTTGGGGCGAAACGCTTCAGGCCACGGCTGAAATCAGCACCCGCCTCCAGTAAGGAAACGATATCCAAGGCGCTGTGCCGGCTCACCCAACTGGCGATCACCTGATCGGCGGGTGCCCACAGACAAGCCAACGCTGCCCATCGGGAGTCTGTGTCACATGGCACAGAGGCTTCGATGAGAGCCCTTAGATCCGCCCAAGCTGCCTCGCTGTCGGCTTCTCCAGCCACAACCCTGAGATTGGCCTGACGGCCGGAGCCGCTCCAGAACACCTGAGCCTGCCCTGAAAACCAGGCTGTCACCGGACGGCCGGGACCGTACAGGGCCAAACCGACAAGCCCTTCGGTCAGGTCGCCTGAGTCTTCCAACTGGGCGAGCAGAGGGTGGGCATTGCACGGATCATCCGCCAGCAGCTGACTCGCTCGAAGTTCTATGCGCGGTACATCGTCACTGATCGAGGTCGGCCCGCCACGGCAGAGGTACAGTAGTGGCCGCTCTGCACTGATATCGCGCAAGTTTGTATCCGACGCCCCGAGCAACGGGCTGATCTCCTTGGCTGACGCCAGGCTGCAACCGAGAGGAGGAAGTTCATCCAGTACCTGAGGCGCATCAAGCAACGGTTCGAGCAGCAACGTCCAGACCAACTCATCGGAGGCGCGCTGCAACCATTGCTGCAGATCAGGAGCGCCAGGGGCAGCCAACGACACCGTGCCGTCATTCGCAATCGTTATCTCGATTCGATACTTTTGCCAGAGTTCGCCAGTCACCTGAGTTCTTACTGACGTTATGAACGTACTCGGCGTCTTCCACTCGTGAGACTCCCGCTCAAGGAACGTGCTGACTGCAAGCGAACTGTCCCCAGGCCGCAGTGCCGCCGAATCGACAGCCAGGCCTTGGGGATTGTTCAGAAACTTGCGAGACTGACTCTCGGAAAGCACTGTCCCGGTCAGTGGATCAAGGTAGTGTGTGGTGTCGTTGGTCCTTTCCTTGGCCGGAACTTTGTTGTCCTGCCAGAGCCCATGGCCTTTCTCAGTCAGCTGTAGTTCACCAACAGTCGCATGCATGATCGACGAGTGCCCCGCGGGTCGTTCGATCGCTCCCAAGCGTATCAGGCTGTCCGCGCAAGGGCCGACCAGTGCCATGGCACCCACTAAGCCCAACTGCTGCTCGAACACATCCACTACCCGCATCGCACCGATGACCGGTGCCTCTCGGTAGCGCGTGCACAGACGCAACAGCATGCGTTCCAGAACGGTGGGATGGCGCGGGGTGTCGTGCACAATCACCGAAGACAGCCGATAAAGCGGAAATGCCACGTCAATCACGTTGCGTCTCATCGGTGCTCTCCTTTGCTTACACGCCGAACATCACCAGGTTTGTTCCGGGGCTGGGAAACAGGCTCGAGTTCGCTGGCATCCACCAGACGTCCCTGTCGTTTCAGGTCGTCGAAAATCTCTCGATAAACCATGACTTCACTGCTCCCACTGTCGCCCATGTTGGGTAAAACGACCGAATAGGACTCCAACATACTTTTGGCCCCAAATACCACCAGCAACTCCTTGGCACGAGACATCGCAACGTTGATGAATTCGTATCGCGCTACGTTTGCCGTACTGGTTCGCCGGCGCACCTGCTCTCTTGCCTCAGGTGGTTTGCCATCATGGCGGGTCAGACTGATGAGAATGATGGGCTTCTCCTTGCCCTGGTAGCGGATCACCGTATTTACATCTACCTGAATATGCTTGAAGCCACCGACAGGCGCGATGGCACGTATGGCTTCGCGGATTACCCGGCATTGCCCGGCGTAAAACGAAACCACGCCGACCTCGCGCTGTTTCGCTGGCGAGTAACCGGCCTGCGCGCTGGCCTGGTCTATCTGCCAGAGGGTCTGGGCAATCAGTTGTGCTTCCAGCTTGTTGGTGCGCGCGGCCCGGCCTTGCGCATCCTTGTCCTCGTGATGCAGCCGCCCTTGCTGGTCTTTAGTTGTATCGACCCACAGAATGTGATCATCCTTGCCCAGCAGCTGCTTTCCGGCATTACCGACGAGTGTCAGTCCATGTTTGCGGTCCTCATAGGGAGCATTGAGCCCGCATTTGAGGCGATTCTCGTAAAAGTAGTTAACCGGGGCCATGATCTGCGGGTGCATCCGGAACTGCACCTCAAGGGTTGCCTTCAGCGAATCATCCGCTCGCTCGAAGTGTTCCTTGAACAGTGAGGAAGTCACCATTTTCTCGAAACGATTGAGGTTCTGTCGGTTGAGCGCCGACTGCGAGCCATCTTCCTCTTCGCTTTCCTGCACGGCGTCAGCGAACGTCTGAGCGTCCACCCCTTCCTGAAACAGCGGCGGCAACTGCCGATGGTCTCCCACGAGAATAGCCGTGCGCGCACTCATCAGCGGAAAGAGCAATTCCAGCGGCGTCGCCTTACTCACCTCGTCAACGATTGCATAGTCGAAAAACGTATGGCCATTGTCGCTCAGAGTGCTGTCACGTTCGTTGCAACTGACAGCCACCACATTGCATTGAGGGACGAAATCATGCTTGAAGTGGTCCCAGTCCCTTAACGCCGCTTTGGGTGCTCGCAAGTCTGCGACCCAGTCTTCGAGCAAGGTATTCCAGATGGCACGATCATGGTCCTGCTCTCTACGCTTGGCTTCCAGTGCTTGCAGTACAGTACCGGCTTGCTCATGCAACATCGTCAAGAAGGACTCGTCGGCTGGCTCCTGCTCACCCCGCTCCGGGTAGGTTCGGACATGGGACCGGGCCTGTTCTTCATGTTGCGCCAACCGCGAGTAGAGCTGCGCTTCGGCTGCTGCATGAGACTGACATCGCGCTTTGGCTTCCAGCCAGCGCAGTTCGGACACCGGCACTGGCTCGCAATCGGCGAGCAAACGGTCGAGCGCTTGCGTCAGCGTTGCAAGCTCCCGACGTATCAGCTCAGCTGATACCGCCAGGCTCTGACGAACAGCGTTCAAGTTAGCCAGCATGCCTTGCGAGCCCAGTTCGGATGAAAGCCATTGGTCCGCGTTCTTGAACATCTCCCGATACCACTGGGCATCGATCCCGCCCGCCTGCTCGGCGAGCGCCTTGCGCTCCCGGCGCAAAGCCCGCCATTCCTGTAGCAGGGACTCGTCGTCGTCTTCCTCGACGCGTTTCTGCAACTCGCCGAGTCGTTGATCGAGATGAGCGATCTGCAATGCTGTTTCCGGCGCGTGCAATACTCCTGAGCCTGCGGCGCCGAGTCGCTGAATATCCTGATCAATCCGCACTAGCCCGACTTCTACGCGACGCCAACTCCCTAGCAAGCCATGCAGCATCAGGGTGCGACGATCGGCACACCCGGACCAGTCGGATGGGCTGAAATACAATGAGACTCGCCCACTGGCAAGCCCGAAAAGAGCGGCGCTCAGGCCTTCAAGCGGCAGCCCTGCAAGATCCATCTCCCACGGAGTTTCAACCACGTCATCATTAATGAAACGCCGAAACGTGACCAGTTGCTCACGGCGCGCGACAGCTTGCCGATGAAGCTCGTGTTGTGCCTGGAGTTCGATACTGGCAGCCTCGGCGACTTCATCAAGCTGAGGGGTCAGTAGTTTATGCTCGGCAATAGACGCTCGGACACTGCCTATGTCCTTTAGCAGAAAGTACGCGCGCTCCTGCCATGCCTTGAGATTGGCGTGCAACGTTGCGGTCTGTTGCCACGGCCCCAAGTAACTGCGCTGCGTATGATCGGCCAGCGACTCGTAATAGCGCTGCAAGGACTGCTCATTGCCAAATCCTTTGGCGTCCTGCATGCGATCAGCCTTGTGCGCCAGACGGATTGCCCGCATACCTGGATGATTGCCAAGACGATCCAGCGCGTTATCCACCGCCGTATGAGACTGGGAGGCCAGCAGGACCTTCTGCCCTCTGCGGGTAATCTGCATGATTGCTTCAGCAATCACCGTGGTCTTGCCGGTACCCGGCGGACCCTGCACCAGACAGATATCCGGTGCGGACAACATCTTGCGAACAGCTTCTTTCTGAGGCGAGTTCAGGCGGTCGAAAAACCAGCCCTCACTGTCCAGATCCACCGACTGGGTGGGTAGATTCGCCTGGCGTATATCGAATAGGTAGGAAGTCAGGAAAGGCGCATAACCGCTCTGTTCCTGGAGTCGCTTGACCAGCATGTCATGTCGACGAATAAGCGCCATGTCGCCGACTGCCGAGGGCGCGATGAAGCCTTCCACAGCAAAGCTGTCAAGGATGCTTGCCCGAGCCTGCTCCAGACCTTCTTGCTGACCGAGCGCATTCTGCTCCTCTTCGCCCAGCTCAATAGTGAGTTTGAAATAGTATGCCTGCGGCCAAGGGCAGCCCTCCGGCGGGGCCGCCAGAACGCCATTCGCTGATTTGTCGCGCACGACTGCACCCAGTTCCTGCTGTCGCACACCCCGGTCACGCTTCGTTTCCGGTAGACGAAACTGCCAGCGGTCGCTGGAAATGTCGACGTTGAACGCCATGATTTTACTGTTGCGCCCCTGAAGCAGGCGCAGGGCAGACTTGAGTTCATCCTCGGTCTGAGCAAGCACATCGAATTCCATACGATCGCCGGCGAGCGACCTACGCAGGTAACGCAATCCCTTGGTTTTTTCCTTGACCAGATTGCGCTTCCAGCCGAGAAACTCGCTCCACTCCTTGAGCTTCTTGCCCGTAGCGATGGCGATCGGCGGCAGGCTGCGAGCCAGCTCCAGCGTAAGGATATTGTTTGTCCGTGGCCCCGAGCTCAGCCTGGGGTTGCGCTGAAAAACCATGACTTCCATGGAGCGCTCAAACGAACGCGGTTCACAGTGCGCAACTTCGACAACGCGGTCGATGGAGAACACCGGGCTGGACGTCCCCATGGGGCAGTGACCGGTAACGGCTAGCGTGCACCCAGGTGCAAGACCAAAGTACGCAGAGCGCTCCTGATCGTGGCGCAGCGAAAGCGCTAGCTGCCTCTCGGGAATATCGGTCTGGCTCAGATTGGCGGCCTGAAAATGAACCGGCACACCATCCGGAAAGAAGAGATCGAGAAAATTTTCTTCGATCGATTTGTCCGCAGCGGTCAGCCTAGAGCCTAACTCCGGATGCCGCCGAATGATCCGTTGCAGTTGGCTTGAAAGGTTGTCACGTCGTTTGTCTCCCTTCTCGCCTCTTTCGTCTATCCACACGTATATATGCTGCACGAGCACTATTCCCTAATATGCGTGCCCTGACTCCTAGTCAGACGCGACAGGATTACAATACCGAGTCAGCTGCAGTAGCAGACGATAATGGAAAAGCAGGTATCCATGGATGCTAGCACTTTGCCCC
>RCUT01000658.1_pt1 | contig 17518 bp, 16 predicted proteins | sample 2166171 | NCBI WGS metagenome assembly RCUT01 (sample SAMN09932757, study PRJNA488358) | compost metagenome | isolation source: compost soil in 4-hydroxybenzoic | place: Germany: Experimental Botanical Garden
AGCGGCACAGGCCGCTGCAGGCGCACGCTGTAGATGCCCACGAAGTACTCGGCCAACGGCAGGATATCGCCCGGCCGCTCGCGCAGTGGCGGCAGCTCCAGCGCCCCCTCGCGCAGGTATTGGTACAGGCGCTCGTTGAAGCGCCCTGCGCGCACCACCCGCGCCAGGTCGATACTGGTAGCGGCCACCAGGCGCACGTCCACCGGCTGCGGCTGCTGCGCGCCCACCCGGGTAACCTCGCGGTTTTCCAGGGCGGCCAGCAGCTTGCCCTGGATGGCCAGCGGCAAGTCGGCGATCTCATCCAGGTACAACGTGCCACCGTTGGCCGAGCCGAACCAGCCGGCGCGGCTGCTGGCTGTACCGCCCTGGCTGCCGGCACTGTAGCCGAACAGCTCGGCATCGGCGTAGGTGGGGCTGATGGCCGCGCAATTGACCGACACGAACAACCCGCTGCGGTCACTGGCACGGTGGATCTGCCGAGCCAGCAGTTCCTTGCCGGTACCGGTTTCGCCACGGATCAGCACTGGCAAGGGTTGTGGCGCGAGGTGCTCGAGCTCCTCGCGCAGCTGCTGCGAACGGGGGTCGATGAACACCAGCGCCTTGGCGCGGATGCTCAGCGGGCTCTTGTCCAGCTCAGGGAAGGTCAGCAACGGCTGGCCAAAAGGGTTTTGAAAAGTCATGACGAACTCCCGCCCCAGGCCTGCAATGGCCGGGCGTCAGGCAAACGGTAAACAGTAAGGGCGATCAGGCGCGGCGCAGTGCGCGCTGCTCGACCCGGCTCTGCAAGCGATACAAGTAGGCGAAGCCTTGTTCCCAGCGCTCATGGCCGGACTTGACGTTGATGTGCCCGGCGTTGGTCAGCAGCCCTGCTTCGGCGCCCCAGACCTGGGCCAGGTACAGCGCCCTTGGCACACTCACGGCCGGGTCGTTGTCCGAGCTGACCACCTGGCTGGGGAATGGCAGTGCTTCGGTCGGGATCGGCGCGAAGTTGCGCAGAGCCGGCGCGCAGGTTGGCCGCTCTACGTCAGCGGGCGCCACCAGCAGCGCGCCCCGTACCCGCCGCAGCAGGGCCGGGCTGGCTTGCGCGGCCCAATGAGCGACGGTTATGCAGCCCAGGCTATGGGCAATCAGAATCACCGGCGAGCGCTCGGCGGCAATCGCCTGCTCCAGCGCCTGCACCCAGTCCTGGCGTTGCGGGGTCAGCCAGTCGTGCTGCTCGACCCGCGCGCTGTTGGGCAGGGTGCGCTGCCAGTGACTCTGCCAATGGTTGTCTGGCGATCCTTGCCAGCCCGGCACAATCAGGTAACGAATCGACTCATTGCGCATGGGGACGCCTCCAGTGAGTTTGCGTGCTTGGAGACAAGTATAGGGAGGGAGTTATATCAGTAAAGGAATAAGAAGCTATTTGTTAATAACCGAAATATTTATACCTTGACACGATCCCTGTAGGAGCGGCCTTGTGTCGCGATGGGCTGCAAAGCGGCCCCAAATCCTGCATCCGGGTTTTCCCTGGCAAACCGCAATAGCTGGCCTGGGGCCGCGTTGCGGCCCATCGCGACACAAGGCCGCTCCTACAGGGATCGCGAACAGCCCACCAAAAAAAAGGGGCCATCCCCTGCCAAGAGATATGGCCCCTACGCACTTGCGAGAGTTACTTGCCTGAAGAGGGTTGGCGGAAGTCAGCGCGCGGTAATCACCGCCAGCTTGCTGATCCCCGCACGTTCGATAGCCGCCATGGCCCGCGCCACTTCGCCGTAGTTCACGCCGTCATCGGCCTGCAGCTGTACGCGCACGTCCGCGTCCTTGTCCTTGGCGGCCTTGAGGCTGGTTTCCAGCAGGTCGGGCTGGATCTCGTCCTTGTTGATGAACAACTTGCCGTCACCATCGATGCTGACCACCAGCGGGTCCTTCTGCTCCACCGGGGCCACGGCCTCGGTCTTGGGCAGGTTGATGGGGATGGCGTTGGTCAACAGCGGCGCGGTGACGATGAACACCACCAGCAGCACCAGCATGACGTCCACCAACGGCGTGACGTTGATTTCACTGAGGACTTCGTCGCTGTCCTGGGTCGAAAAGGCCATGTCAGGACGCCTCCTTCACCGGTTGGGTGAAACCGGCCTGGGGCCTGTGCACGGCCGGGTGCACCAGCACGCGGAAGGCACTCTTCTGCGCCAGGCTGTAGAAGTCGTGGGCGAAGTCATCGAGGTCGGCCGCGGTGAGCTTGAGGCGGCGCAGGAAGTAGTTGTAGACCAGCACCGCCGGCACCGCGACGGCGATACCCACGCCGGTGGCCACCAGTGCCGCGCCAATCGGCCCGGCCACGGTTTCCAGGCTGGCGGAACCGGCCGCGCTGATGCCCTTGAGTGCTTCCATGATGCCCCAGACGGTTCCGAACAGGCCGATGAAGGGCGAGGTACTGCCGATACTGGCGACCACCGCCAGGCCGGTTTCCAGCGAACGGCGCTCACGCACGATCTGCTGGCGCAGGGCGCGCTCCAGGCGGTCCTGGTGGTTGATGGCGTGGCTCAGGTCATTGGCCTGGCTGTCACCGACGGCGATGGCGGCATAACCGGCCTGGGCAACGCGGGCGGCCGGGCCAGGCAGTTCGTGGCTGGGCTCGGCAGCCGAGTCCAGGCTCGAGGCGGCCCAGAATTGCTGGTGGAAGCGTTTGTCCTGGTTCTTCAGCCGCACGAACTGCACGACCTTGACCAGGGCCAGGCCCCAGGTGACGACAGAGAAACCGACCAGCAGCCAGATGACTGCGCTTTCAACGGATTCGAGGGGGGATGCCAGCAGGCTCATGATGATGTCTTCCTGTGTTCTGCGAAAAAGTTAGCGAAGCTTGAAATCGATCGGCACGCTGACCCAGCCGGTCTGGGCCACGTCGCCCTGCTTGGCAGGCACGAAGCTCCAGCGCTTGACCGCGGCCAGTGCGGCAGCGTCGAGGGCATCACGGCCGCTGCTCTTCTGGATCTGGATCTGCCCGGGCTTGCCGCTGGGCAGCACCTCGACGCGCAGCAGCACGGTGCCTTCCCAACCGCGGCGCTGGGCCATCTGCGGGTACTCCGGCGCCGGGTTCTTCAGGTACGCCGCGTTGGCCGATGCCGGGGTGACCGGGGCCGGCGCGGGTGGCGTTGGCGGTGCCGGGGCAGCCACAGGGGCTGGCGGCGGCGCCTCGACCGGCTTGGGCTGGGGTTTGGGCTGTTGCTTGACCACCGGCTTGGGCACGGGCTTTGGCTTGGGTTTGGGCTTGGCGGCCAGTTCGTCGACCACGGGCGGCGGTGGCGGCTGGACCACCGGCGGTGCCGGGGCTGGTGGCGGTGGCTCGACTACAGGCGGTGCCGGCGCGGCGAACTCGATGGTCATCGGCGGTACTTGCGGTGGCACCACCGGCAGCTCGGGCGTTGGTGCCTGGCTGACCCAATACGCTGCAGCGCCATGCAGGGCCAGCACCAGCAGGCTCAACACCAACTTGTCGCGGCGCTTGAGCCCGCTGACGGGCGTGCGTTGCAGGCGCAGCTGGCCAAGCGGGAGGCGAAGCGTGCGTCCAAGCTCGACCAGGTCGCCCGGGGCCGGGCGCCATGGCTGGTCGTAGGCCCTGACGGCCGACTGGACATTACCCATTGATCAAACTCCTGGGGTCTCGATTCAGGTGTGTGGCTGAATCATCGGGGTCAGGGGCTTATCTCTTAAAGTAATGTTTAAAATTATGGTTAGAACTTTACTGAATATCGTTTTTGAGGGATTGTGGCAAAGCCGCGGAATTCGCGGGCTGTGGCCGGGCGGGTTTTCAATCATGCATTGCCGGCATGCGAAATATTCGCGCAAGGCATGAGATTGCCGCGAGGGCTGCGCCCTCGATCGCCGGCAAGCCAGCTCCCACAGGGAACGGTGTTACGCGGTCAATGTGGGAGCTGGCTTGCCGGCGATGGGCTGCAAAGCAGCCCCGGCAATCCATCAGGCATAAAAAAGCCCAGGACCAACCCTGGGCTTTTTCATCATCAAAGGCGACTCAGATATCCGCCACCTTCTGCCAAACCTTCGGCCGGAAGAACAATGTCTCCCCCCGCGCCAACCCGGTCAGGCTGTCATGGTCCTTGACCACTTCGGCCTCGATCAGCTCGCTCTGCCCTTCCACCTTCAAGGTCACCCGCGTGGTCGCGCCCAACGGCCGGATATCCCGCACCTCGGCCGCATGGTGCCCTTCGGTCTCATGCCGCGACAGCGACACTTCGTGCGGGCGGAACAGCACATGATGCCCTTCGCTCAGGGCCAGGCGGTTGGAATCACCGAGGAAGTGGTAGACGAAATCGTTGGCCGGGTGCTCGTACACCTCGCCCGGCGAGCCGATCTGCTCGATCACGCCCTTGTTCATCACCACGATGCGGTCGGCCACTTCCATGGCCTCTTCCTGGTCGTGGGTGACGAACACCGAGGTCAGGTTGATCTCCTCGTGCAGGCGCGCCAGCCAGCGGCGCAGCTCCTTGCGCACCTTGGCATCCAGCGCACCGAATGGCTCGTCCAGCAGCAGCACCTTCGGCTCCACCGCCAGGGCGCGGGCCAGGGCGATACGCTGACGCTGGCCACCGGAAAGCTGCTCGGGGTAGCGGTCGGACAGCCAGTCCAGTTGCACCATGTTCAGCAGCTCATGCACCTTCTCGGCAATCTTGCTCTCGCTCGGGCGCTCGCCCTTGGGCTTCATGCGCAGGCCGAAGGCAACGTTGTCGAACACACTCATGTGGCGGAACAACGCGTAGTGCTGGAACACGAAACCGACGTTGCGGTCGCGCACGTCATGGCCGGACACGTCCTCGCCATGGAACACGATATTGCCCTGGTCCGGGGTTTCCAGGCCGGCAATGATGCGCAGCAGGGTGGTCTTGCCGCAGCCGGACGGGCCGAGCAGGGCCACCAGTTCGCCGCTGTTGATGTCCAGGTTGATGTTGTCCAGGGCCTGGAAGCTGTTGAAGCGCTTGCTGACGTTACGAACTTCGATCGACATGAATCATTCCTCCGCGGCGCTGTGGCGCAGGCGGTTAATACGGTTCTCGCTCCACTGCTTGAGCAGCAGGATGAAGAGCGCCAGGATCAGCAGCAGGCTGGCCACGCTGAAGGCCGCGACGTGGTTGTACTCGTTGTAGAGGATCTCCACGTGCAGCGGCAAGGTGTTGGTCACGCCACGAATGTGGCCGGACACCACCGACACCGCGCCAAACTCGCCCATGGCCCGCGCGGTGCACAGCACCACGCCGTAGATCAGGCCCCATTTGATGTTCGGCAGGGTCACGTGCCAGAACATCTGCCAGCCGTTGGCACCGAGCAGCCGTGCAGCCTCCTCCTCTTGCGTGCCTTGCTCCTGCATCAGCGGGATCAGCTCACGGGCCACGAACGGTACGGTGACGAAGATGGTGGCCAGAACGATGCCCGGCAGGGCGAACACGATCTGGATATCGTGGTCCTGCAGCCACGGCCCGAACAGGCCTTGCGCGCCGAACATCAGCACGTAGACCAGGCCGGCGATCACCGGCGACACCGAGAACGGCAGGTCGATCAGGGTGACCAGGATACTCTTGCCACGGAAGGTGTACTTGCTCACGCACCAGGCGGCGCTGACGCCGAACACCAGGTTCAGCGGCACCGAAATGACCACGGCGAGCAGGGTCAGCTTCAGCGCCGACAACGCGTCAGGCTCGAAGATCGCCTCGAAGAAGGTGCCAAAACCGTTCTTCAGCGCCTGCGACACCACGATCACCAGCGGCAGCAGCAGGAACAGGGCGAACACCAGCCAGCCAAGGCCGATAAGAATGCGCCGCGACGTAGCACTGCCACGGCGGGCGGCGTTGGCGGCCGCGCTTGCACTCAGGGATGAACTGGACATGCCGGCCTCCTTCAAGGGGTTTCGATGCGGCGCTGCAGCAGGTTGATCAGCAGCAGCAGGATGAAGGAAACCACCAGCATCAGCACGCCGATGGCAGTCGCGCCGGTGTAGTCGTACTGGTCGAGCTTGACCATGATCAGCAGCGGCAGGATCTCGGTCTTCATCGGCATGTTGCCGGCAATGAAGATCACCGAACCATACTCGCCCACGCCGCGGGCGAAGGCCAGGGCAAAGCCTGTCAGCCAGGCAGGCAGCAGCGCTGGCGCCAGCACGTGGCGGAACACCTGCAGCGGCTTGGCGCCCAGGCAGGCGGCGGCCTCCTCCACTTCACGCGGAATGTCGGCCAGTACCGGCTGCACCGTACGCACCACGAACGGCAGGGTGACGAAGGTCAGCGCCAGGGTGATGCCCAGCGGGGTGTAGGCGATCTTGAAGCCCAGGTCGGTGGCGAACTGGCCGACCCAGCCCGAGGGCGCGTACAGGGCGGTCAGAGCGATACCGGCTACGGCCGTGGGCAGGGCGAACGGCAGGTCGATCATCGCATCGATGATCTTGCGCCCAGGGAAGGTGTAGCGCACCAGCACCCAGGCCAGCAGGGTGCCGATCACTCCGTTGATGATGGCGGCGAACAGGGCGGTGCCGAAACTCAGCTTGAGCGCGGCGATCACCCGCGGCGCACTGATGACGTTCCAGAACTGCTCCCAGGTAAGCTGCGCGGCATGCACGAACATGGCGGCCAGCGGTATCAGCACGATCAGGCTGAGGTACACCAAGGTGTAGCCCAGCGTCAGCCCGAAGCCGGGTATGACGGGGGAAATGCGGCGTGACATAAATATCCCTGGTTGAACGCACGAAACCCGGGACAGATCCCGGGCCGGTGCAAGCTTCTGAATCCTGGGGCTGCTTTGCAGCCCAATCGCGACGCAAGGCCGCTCCCACAGGAGATTGCGGTTCCTTGTGGGAGCGGCCTTGCGTCGCGAATGGGCCGCATGGCGGCCCCGCTTTTCCTTGGCCCTTACTGTGCCTGATAGATCTGGTCGAACACACCGCCATCATTGAAGAATTTAGGTTGTGCAGTCTTCCAGCCACCAAAGTCCTTGTCGATGGTCACCAGGTCCAGTTTCGGGAACTGCTTGCCGAACTCGGCAGCGACCTTCTCGTCACGCGGGCGGTAGAAGTTCTCGGCGGCAATCTTCTGCCCGGCCGGGCTGTACAGGTGCTTGAGGTATTCGGTGGCAATCTCGGTATTGCCCTTCTTCTCGGCGTTCTTGTCCACCACCGCCACCGGCGGCTCGGCGAGGATCGACAGCGACGGCACGACGATGTCGAACTTGTCGGCGCCACCGTCTTCCTTCAGCGCCAGGAAGGCTTCGTTTTCCCAGGCCAGCAACACGTCGCCCTGGCCGTTGTTGACGAAGGTGATGGTCGAGCCACGGGCGCCGGTATCCAGCACCGGTACGTGCTTGAACAGCTCCTGCACGTACTCCTTGGCCTTTGCTTCGCTACCGCCGGCCTTCAGGCCATAGGCCCAGGCAGCCAGGAAGTTCCAACGGGCGCCGCCGGAGGTTTTCGGGTTGGGGGTGATGACCGACACGTCCTTCTTGATCAGGTCGCCCCAGTCCTTGATGCCTTTCGGGTTGCCCTTGCGCACCAGGAACACGATGGTCGAGGTGTACGGGGTGCTGGCATCCGGCAGGCGGGTCTGCCAGTTGTCTGGCAGGGTCTTGCCGAGCTTGGCGACTTCATCGATGTCGCCGGCCAGGGCCAGGGTCACCACGTCGGCGCGCAGGCCGTCGATCACCGCACGGGCCTGCTTGCCCGAGCCGCCGTGGGATTGCTGGATCTTCACCTTGTCGCCCGGGTGGGCCTGCTGCCAGTGCTTGATGAACTCGGCGTTGTACTGCTGGTACAGCTCGCGGGTCGGGTCGTAGGACACGTTCAGCAGTTCGTAGTCCTTGGCGATGGCGGAACCGGCAAAAACAGCACTGGCCAGAGCGGCGAGCGCATAACGGCGGATGGACATGGTGAAGCTCCCGATTGGCATTTTTCTAGTTTTGAATGTGTGGTGCGATCAGCCGGTCTTGTTGCCGGGCTGCTGCAGGCGGAACTTCTCCTTGCGCTCGATCTGCACGACCTGAGCGTTGTGCACGGTAATCTCCACCGCACCGAATCGCAGGTCGCGCAGGGCGCTCTGGATTTCACGCAGAATGGTGGCTTCGTCCTGACCGTCGATGCTACGCAGAGATGCACTCATGCTCGTTCTCCTTGGAGTGAGGGTGCCGGGCTGAGGTTTGAAGGGGATTTGCGCCTGGCTTGAGGGCAATAGTAGTGAGGCGGGGTTATTCTTAAAAATACTGTTTAAGAATGTTTATATAACTGAATTATCTTTATGATGTGAGGGCCCTATCGCCGGCAAGCCAGCTCCCACAGGGACCTCACAATGCTCAAGAGCAGTGAGTTTCCTGTGGGAGCTGGCTTGCCGGCGATAGGGCCGTGAAGGTCTCAGGAATTTTTCTGTGGCTCGCGGATCTTGTACCAGGCCACATACAAGGCCGGCAGGAACAGCAGCGTCAGCAGGGTCGCCACGATGATCCCGCCAATCATGGCGTAGGCCATCGGCCCCCAGAACACCTCGCGGGCAATCGGGATCATGCCCAGGCTCGCCGCCGCCGCGGTCAGCAGAATCGGCCGGCGCCGGTGGTTGGTGGCCTCTACCACCGCGTCCCACGGCGACAAGCCCTGGGCTTCGAACTCGTCGATCTGGGTCACCAGGATCACCGAGTTACGAATGATGATGCCCGCCAGCGCGAGGATGCCGAGGATCGCCACAAAGCCCATCGGCGTACCCGTAGGCACCAGCGCCAGCACCACGCCGATCAGCCCCAGCGGCGCCACGCTGACCACCAGGAACAGCTTCTGCACGCTGTGCAGCTGGATCATCAGGAAGGTCGCCATCAGGAACAGCATCAGCGGGATGACCTTGCGGATCGGCCCCTGCGCCTTGGCGCTCTCCTCCACCGTACCGCCGGTGGCCACTTCGAAGCCCACCGGCAACTTGCTGGCGAACTCGTCGATCTTCGGCTTCAGCTGGGCCACCAGGTCAGTGGGCTGGATGTCGCCGTTGACCGAGGCCTTGATGGTGATGGTCGGCTTGCGGTCACGACGCCACACCAGCGGCTGCTCCAGCTCGTAGCGCACGGTGGCGAACGCCAGCAGCGGGATCGAGGTACCGTTGGGCGTCAGGATCTGCAGGTTCTGCAGGGTATCGGGCGAGCCACGCTCGCTGTCCTCGGCACGGGCGACCACGTCGACCAGGTAGATGTTGTCGTTGACCTGGGTGATCTGCACGCCGCTGACGATGCTGTTCATCACATTGGCCACGTCCTCCGACGACAGGCCCAGCTGGCGCGCCTTGTCCTGGGCGATTTCCACGCGCAGCACCTTACCCGGCTCGTTCCAGTCGTAGATCATCTCGCCGATGTGCTCGTTCTGGTCGAGCAAGGTGGCCAGCTCGATGGCGTGCTTGCGTACCTGGTCGATATTGGCGCCGCTGACCCGATACTGGATCGGCCGGCCCACCGGTGGGCCCATTTCCAGCGATTGCACGTTGGTGCCGACGCCGACGAACTCTTCATGCAGGATCTTCTGCAGGCGGTCCATCATGGCCTGGCGCTCTTCGAAGCCCTTGCTGACGATCACCAACTGCGCGTAGTACGGGTTCTGCAACTGCTGGTCGAGGGGCAGGTAGAAGCGGATCGCGCCTTGGCCGATATAGGTACTCCAGTGCACCAGGTCCGGGTCGTCCTTGATCCGCGCCTCGAAGCGGTCGACCACCTTGCGCGTCTCCTCGATCGAGGCGTTCTGCGGCAGGTTGAGGTCGACGAGGATTTCCGGGCGGTCCGAGGACGGGAAGAACTGGTTCTGCACGAAGCGCTCGCAGAAGATCGCCAGGGCGAACAGCACCACGGTGCCGATGATGGTCAGCCAGCGGTTGCGCATGCACCACAACAAACCATGCTCGAAGACTCGGCCGACACGGCCCGGCTCGGCTTCATGGGGCTTGAGCTTGGTGCTGCTGAGGATGTGCACGCCAAGCACCGGGGCGAAGAACACCGCGACCACCCACGACACCATCAGCGCCACGGCAATTACCGCAAACAGCGTATAGGTGTACTCGCCCGCCGAACTGGCGTTGAGGCCGATCGGCACGAAGCCGGCCACCGTCACCAGGGTGCCGGTAAGCATGGGGAAGGCTGTGGAGGTATAGGCAAAAGTGGCCGCCTGCTCCTTGCTTTCGCCCATTTCCAGCCGTGTGACCATCACCTCCACGGTGATCATCGCATCGTCCACCAGCAGGCCCAGGGCGATGATCAGCGCCCCCAGCGAAATCCGCTGCATGGTGATGCCGCTGTATTCCATGAACACGAACACCATGGCCAGCACCAGCGGGATCGAGCAGGCCACCACCAGCCCGGCACGCACGCCGAGGCTGACGAAGCTCACCGCCAGCACGATCACCACCGCCTCGAACAGCGCACTGGTGAAGCCGCCGACCGCTTGCTTGACCACCACGGCCTGGTCGGAAACAGTGTGTACCCCGACGCCCACCGGCAGGTCTTCGACCACTTGGTCCATGCGCTTTTTCAGCGCCGCGCCGAACACCTGGATATTGCCGCCGGCCTTCATGCCGATGGCCAGGCCCAACGCCGTCTGGCCGTTGTAGCGAAACATCGGCGAAGGAGGGTCGACGTAACCACGCTCGATATCGGCGATATCGGCCAGGCGGAAGAAGCGGTCGTTGATCTTCAGGTTGACGGTTTGCAGGTCTTTTTCCGAGGTGAACTGCCCGGAGGTACGCACCGAGATACGTTCCGGCCCGGCCTCGATCACACCGGCAGGGGTCACGGCGTTTTGCGATTGCAGGGCCTGCATGACCTGGCGCTGATCGATGCCCAGGGCTGCCAGCTTGCGGGTGGAGAAGTTCAGGTAAAGCACTTCGTCCTGGGTGCCGATCAGCTCGATCTTGCCGATGTTGGGCACATCGCGCACTTCGGCCCGCGCCTGTTCCACATAATCGCGCAACTGGCGCAGGGTCAGGCCGTCGGCGGTGAAGGCGTAGATCGAACCGAACACATCGCCGAATTCATCGTTGAACCCGGGCCCCTGGATGCCCGCAGGGAATTCACCACGAATGTCCTGGATCTTCTTGCGTACCTGGTACCAGATTTCCGGGATGTCCTTGGCCTTGGTGGTGTCGCGCAGGTACACGTAGACCGTGGATTCGCCGGGGCGGGTGTAGCTTTTGGTGTAGTCGAGCGAGTCGAGTTCTTCGAGCTTCTTCTCGATGCGGTCGGTGACCTGGTACAGGGTTTCGTCCTGGGTCGCGCCGGGCCAGCGGGTCTGGATGACCATGGTCTTGATGGTGAACGACGGGTCTTCCTCACGGCCCAGGTTGAAGTAGGAGAAGATCCCCATCAGCAGGCCGACGAACATCAGGTACCAGACGAACGATTGATGCTTGAGTGCCCAGTCGGACAGGTTGAAGCTTCCTTTCATTGCGCATCCTCGTCGAAGGTGACCTTCTGGCCAGGCTTGAGGCTGTTCACGCCCGCAGTCACCACCCGCTCGCCGGGCTGCACACCCGAGGTCAGGACGATGCTTTCGGCGGTGCGGTCGATCAGGGCCACGTCACGAGTGGCCACGGTCTTCTGCTGCGTATCGATCACCCATACCTGGGTCTTGCCGTCGCGCTCGAGCAAGGCACTCAAGGGCAGTTCGCTGCGCGGCGACACCTCCGAAGTCAGGGTCACGCTGATGGCGGTACCCAGGTGGAAGGCCGCCGGAGTGCTGGCCAAGGTCAGGCGCGCGCGACGGGTGCGAGTGGTGGCGTCGGCCTGGGGTTCCAGTTCCCGCAGGCTGGCGGTGGTGTTGATGGTCGGGTCCAGCTGCGAAGCAACGGTGAAGGTCAGGCCTTTGCTCAACTGCTCGGCCAGGCCGATCGGCAGGTCGATTACTGCTTCCTTCACATCCGGCCTGGCCAGGGTTACCACGGCCTGGCCGGCGGTGACGGTTTGCCCGGCTTCGGCCTGCCAGGCAGTGATTACCGCGGCGTGGTCGGTGCGCAGGGTACTGTAGTCAAGCTGGTCACGTGCCTGGCTGAGCGCAGAGCGCGCCTGCTCCAACGCCGCGCTGGTGGTTTTCAGGTTGGTCTGGGCGATATCCAGCTGGGCCTGGGCGCCTACGCCACGGTCGTACAGCTGTTGCTGGCGGCGGGCATCGGCCTGGGCGTTGATCCACTGCGCCTGCACCTTGGCCAGGTCGCCTTCGGCGGCGCGCAGCTGGTTCTGCTGGTCGGTCGGGTCGAGGGTGGCCAGGGTGTCACCCGGTTTCACCTGGGCGCCCACATCCAGCCAGCGCCGGGCAATACGCCCGGAAACCCGGAAGCCCAAGGTGCTTTCGAAACGTGCCTGGATACTGCCGGCGAAACGGCCCAGCTGCGACTGCACCTGGGGTTCGACCTTGACCGACAGCACCGGCCGAATCGGCTCCGGCACTTCGTCTTCGCTACTGCAGCCGGCCAGCAGCACGCCAGCCGACAGCATCAGCAGCAGGCGCTTCATAGCTCACCCCCTTGGGCCTTGGCGTCGACCTTCTGCACCTGCATGCCGGGGTGCAGCAACTGCCCGCCATTGACCACCACGGTCTCGCCGCCTTTCAGGCCACTGGCGACCACGATCCTGCCGGTGAGGTAACGGCTGACCTCGACCTTGCGCAGCTCTACCTTGTCACCCTCGCCCACTACCCAGACGGCGGGCTCATGCAGGGCCTTGGTCAGTGCCGACCATGGCAGCTCGATACTTGGTCGGCCCTGGGCATTGGTGGTGGCCGTCACCGGTGCACCCAGTTGCATCCCTGGCGGCACATCCCTCAGCCCGACCTTGACCTGCACCGTGCCGCTTTGCGCGGACACCGTGGGGGTGATTTCGCGCACGAAGCCACGGGCCTGGACCTTGGGGTCGTCCAGCAGGCTGACGATCACGCCGGCGTCGCTGGGCGGAGCCACCAGCAGCGATTCGTAGACATTGAACACGGCATCACGATCACCATCGGTGGCCAGGCTGAAGATCGGCATGGTCGCCTGCACCACCTGGCCGACCTCGGCCTGGCGCTCGGTGATCACCCCGGCGGCCTCGGAGACCAGTGCGGTGTAGCTGAGTTGCTCGTTGGCATTGGCCAGTTGCGCCTGGGCGGCCTTGAGTGCGCTCTGGTTGCTGCGCAGCGCGGCTTCGGCGGAATCGTATTCGCTCTGGCTGGTGTAGCCCTTGGGCAACAGCTTTTGCTGGCGCACGAAGGCGGCGCTGGTCTGGGTGACCCGCGCCTGCGCGGCGAACACCTCGGCCTTGGCCGAGTCGACATTGTTCTGCAGGTCTTTCGGGTCCAGCCGCGCCAACACCTGGTTGGCCTTTACGTGGTCGCCGACATCGACGCTGCGCGAAATGATCTTGCCGCCCACCCGGAACGACAGGTCGGTCTGCACCCGCGCCTGCACATCGCCAGTCAGGGTGACCCTGGCAGCGAAATCGGTGGGTGATACCTGTTGCACGCCTACGCGTGGCAGTGTTTCGGTGGTTTCTTCCTTACTACAGCCCGACAGCAGGGACACAAGCCCCAGGCAGACGACCAACAGCGGACGTATCAACGTCATGCAGGCTCCTTGCTTGCGCGCAAATGATTCGTGGGATGCGACTGTTAGCGTAGATCAGGGTTCGATAAACGGCACTGACTGCGATCAAGCTGGCATTTTCGGCGCCTGCGCGGGCCTCTTCGCGGGCATGCCCGCTCCCACAGGAAAGTCGCCAGCCCCAAGCCAGTGCTGTACCTGTGGGAGCGGGCGTGCCCGCGAAAGGGCCGGTACAGGTCAGAGCTGAACTGAAGCCTTGTTCAGTCCCAGTTCGATGTCATCGATCAGTGCTTTTGCAAAGCCACTGAGAATTCTCGCGGCACTACCGGCCAGCCGGTCATTTTCCATCTCGGCTTCGGTCGTCAGGTGATTGATGCACCCGAGCATTACGGAGAGTTCGGAGAAGGCATGGTTGAAGGGGATGTTGGCCTGGACGCGGAACAGGTCCATGCAGGTTTCGCGGCCGACGGTGCTGCTGTGTGATGGATGGGGAGTGCCTGGAGCAGAATTGGTCATGGTGGATCTCCTATATCTGGACAAGGAGTTGCCACCTTCATCTTTCTCACGGATCAGGGCGGCAACCGTACGCGAGGTGAGAAACCGCGGATATAGGAACGCAGCCAGACGTAAGTCTGCCCGCGCACGGTTGCCATGACGAAAGCACTATATCGTTGGGTTCTCACACCCAGTCCCGACGACGTTATCCCTGGGGCATTTCCCCTACAACAGAGCAGCTTCCACACGGCTCGTAGGATAATTCCCAAGCCGATCCAGCTGAAGCCTTTGGTTTGAGTTGATGAAAAGTCGTACGCCTTCAGGGCCTCTTCGCGGGCATGCCCGCTCCCACAGGAAAGTCGCCAGCCCCAAGCCAGTGCTGTACCTGTGGGAGCGGGCGCGCCCGCGAAGAGGCCGGCACAGCAATGCATGAGCTTCTGCCATATTCAGAAACCATCAGCCACCCGGTCCCCCCGCTTCAGCCACTACCTTTCAAAAGGAGGTTCAATTTCAAGGAAGATCACAATGCCATTAGCCGAATCCCACCGACTGCGTCGTGGGCGCTACTCCGAGCCAGGCAGGCTCTACCTGCTGACCACCATCACGCACCAACGAAAACCACTGTTCCATGACTTCGACAATGCTCGCCTGGTGGTCAAACATCTGCGGGTTTCAAATGACATTCAGGATTGCCATTCCCTGGCCTGGGTAGTGATGCCGGACCACCTGCATTGGCTGGTCGAGCTGAAGGAAGTGGCATTGGGAACGTTGATGCGCAAGTTCAAATCACGCACAGCCATTGCGTTACGCAAGGCAGGTGTCAGGCACAAACCGATCTGGCAACCCGGTTACCATGACCATGCGCTGCGGCGGGAAGAGTGTGTGGTGCATGTAGCCCGGTACATTGTTGCCAATCCCTTGAGGGCAGGATTGGTCAGGAGTGTCAGGGACTATCCACACTGGGATACGGTATGGCTTTGAGTCGGCGTTGGGGCCTTCGCGGGCTTGCCCGCTCCCACAGGGATTCCCACATGCCTGAAGGTTTTGGTACCCCTGTCCCACAGGGATCACCACAAGCCTGAAGGCTGTGATGTCCTTGTGGGAGCGGGCAAGCCCGCGAAAGGGCCGGATCAGGCCGACGCCGCAACCTGCGCCGGGCGCTTGACCTGTGGCTGCGAAGCATTCGCCGCAGCGCCCTCTTCGATCGCCTGCTGAATCGCCTTGCGACGGCGCTCTTCGGCCTGGCGGCTGAAGTACCAGACGAAGAAGGTCACCAGCGACACCGACAGCAGGATCAGGCTTGCCACGGCGTTGATCTCCGGCTTCACGCCCAGGCGCACCGCCGAGAACACTTCCATCGGCAAGGTGGTCGAACCCGGGCCGGAGACGAAGCTGGCCAGTACCAGGTCATCCAGCGACAGGGCGAACGACATCATGCCGCCCGCCGCCAGCGACGGCGCGATCATCGGGATGGTGATCAGGAAGAACACCTTCCACGGCTTGGCACCCAGGTCCATCGCCGCTTCCTCGATCGACAGGTCCAGCTCACGCAGGCGTGCCGACACCACCACCGCCACATAGGCCGCACAGAACGTGGTGTGGGCGATCCAGATGGTGACGATGCCGCGCTCCTGCGGCCAGCCGATCATCTGCGCCATGGCCACGAACAGCAGCAACAGCGACAGACCGGTGATCACTTCAGGCATTACCAGCGGCGCGGTGACCAGGCCACCGAACAGCGTACGGCCCTTGAAGCGGGTAACCCGGGTCAGCACGAACGCCGCCAAGGTACCCAGCGCCACGGCTGCCACCGCCGTGTAGCAGGCGATTTCCAGCGAACGCATCACCGAACCCATCAACTGGGTGTTGTCGAGCAGGCCGACGTACCACTTCACCGACCAGCCACCCCATACCGTCACCAGCTTGGAGGCGTTGAACGAGTAGATCACCAGGATCAACATCGGCAGGTAGATGAACAGCAAGCCGAGCACCAGCATCAGCTTGGAGAAACTGAAGCGCTTCATGCCCTGCCCTCCATTTCTTTGGCCTGGCTGCGGTTGAACAGCAGGATCGGCACGATCAGGATCGCCAGCATCACCACCGCCAGCGCAGAGGCCACCGGCCAGTCACGGTTGTTGAAGAACTCTTGCCACAGCACCTTGCCGATCATCAGGGTTTCCGGGCCGCCAAGCAGTTCAGGGATCACGAACTCGCCCACCACCGGGATGAACACCAGCATGCAGCCGGCGATGATGCCGTTCTTCGACAGCGGCACGGTGATCTTCCAGAAGCTGTTGAAGGTACTCGAACCCAGGTCCGAAGCGGCTTCGAGCAGGCTCGAGTCGTGTTTCACCAGGTTGGCGAACAGCGGCAGGATCATGAACGGCAGGTACGAATAGACCACGCCGATGTACACCGCCAGGTTGGTGTTGAGGATCTGCAGCGGCTGGTCGATCAACCCGGTCCACAGCAGGAAGCCGTTGAGCAGGCCGTTGTTGCTGAGAATGCCCATCCAGGCATAGACGCGGATCAGGATCGCGGTCCAGGTCGGCATCATGATCAGCAACAGCAGGACCGTCTGGGTTTCCTTCTTGGCGTTGGCAATGGCATAGGCCATCGGGTAGCCGATCAGCAGGCACAGCAGGGTGCTGAAGAAGGCCATCTTCAGCGAGCCCAGGTAGGCCGAGATGTACAGCTCATCCTCGGTCAGCAGGCCGTAGTTGGCCAGGTTGAGCACCAGCTGGATCTTGTCTTCGACGTAGCTGTAGATCTCGGTATACGGCGGGATCGCCACGTCGGCTTCGGCGAAGCTGATCTTCAGCACGATGAAGAACGGCAGCATGAAGAACAGGAACAGCCAGATGAACGGCACGCCGATCACCACGTGCCGCCCCCTCGGGGTCAGGCGCTGGAAGGCTCGCTTGAGCTTGCGCAGTTTCATGACCGCAGTACCACGCCGCTGTCGTCTTCCCACCACACGTACACTTCATCGCCCCAGGTCGGGCGGGTGCCCTGGCGCTCGGCGTTGGCGACGAACGACTGGACGACCTTGCCGCTCGGCAGCTCGACGTAGAACACCGAGTGGCCGCCCAGGTAGGCGATGTCGTGGACCTTGCCGCGCGACCAGTTGTGCTCGCAGGTCGGTTGCTGGGTGGTGACCAGCATCTTTTCCGGGCGCAGGGCGTAGGTGATGTGCTTGTCTTCCACCGAGGTGGTGATGCCGTGGCCGACGTAGATCTTGCGCTCCAGCTCCGGGCTGGCAATGATCGCGTGGCCTTCGGCGTCGTCGACCACTTCACCTTCGAACAGGTTGACGTTGCCGATGAACTCGCAGACCAGGCGGCTGGTCGGGGTCTCGTAGATGTCGATCGGGCTGCCGATCTGGGCGATCCAGCCCAGGTGCATGATGGCGATGCGCTGGGCCATGGTCATGGCCTCTTCCTGGTCGTGGGTCACCATCACGC
>RCUT01000660.1_pt1 | contig 17506 bp, 16 predicted proteins | sample 2166171 | NCBI WGS metagenome assembly RCUT01 (sample SAMN09932757, study PRJNA488358) | compost metagenome | isolation source: compost soil in 4-hydroxybenzoic | place: Germany: Experimental Botanical Garden
CAGGGTGCCACTATGGGCATCAATTATGGCTTCGACAAAGTGCGCTTCATGTCACCGGTGAAGACTGGCGCGCGCGTGCGCGCCCGGTTCAAGCTGGCAAATGCTGATATTCGTCCATCGGGCCGCGTGGTCAACCATTACGAAGTGACGCTGGAAGTTGAGAATATGGTCAAGCCAGCACTGACCGCGACGTGGCTTACCATCGCAGTGGTAGAGCTACCGCAAGCATAACAGCTTCGTGTATTACGAAATTAGGAGCCGTCCTTCTTCATCAAGAGGGGCGGCTTTGTCTTTATACGTCGTCATCAGTTCGCGGAAAAAGAACGGGCCGTGCAGAAACATGCCAAAGTCGTAAAAGTTCTTTTTCTCCGCACCGCGCATATAAAGCAGATGCATCAGGAAGAAATTGCCCTTTGAACGTTTATAGCGGTTTTCGCTATGAACATTTTTGAAGCGGATACGGTGGATCAGCGGCGGATTTGTGGTCTTGATTTTGAGCGTTTTCGCAGGATCAGAACCGTAGAAGTGGATGATGTCCGTTAAAACCTGGAATTCAGACCAAAGAACCGGGCTTTCTTCCATCACCACACGCACATCTTCGCGCAAACTTCGCGCCTTGGGGTGTAAAGCAATCATCAGGAGGCATGAGCCGATGCCGAGCAAAGAGACAGGTTGCTTGCGCAACAGGTCTGGACGCTCGCGCTGAACGTCGGCAAGAGCTTCTGCAGCAGGAACCGTGCCCAGACTATGCGCGACGATGATGACCTCATCGGCGCCACTTTCTTCGATCTTCTTTTTCAGCGCTTCAGCAAAAGCTTTGCGGCGTCGCACGAGCTTTTCATTGCGATTATGGATGCGGTCGTAGGCTGCCGACCAGTCATCGAGCAGATAGGACATGAAAAAGCGATCGCCCGGCCAGCGCACGAGCAATGTCGCGATAACAGCAGCCAGTGGAAGCGACCAGACGAGATTCCACAATGGGAAGTCCGCAAGCATGGGCGCAGAGGCAATCAGGGCTGCGGTTGCTATGATGACGATGGACAATAGAAATGGCCACATGAAGAACATCACGAAGCGCCAGCTTGTCCGCAGATAGCGCAGCAGGGTGCCGGTGAAGACTATGTTCATGAAGGCATAAAAGCCTGTCAGCATCCGCTTCGGTGTCGAACGGGCAGCATAGTCATCGAAGATATCAGCGGTGCCGAACTGGCAGAACTCTGTCTCGGTTTGCCAGCCGTTGCCCTGCGTTGTCGCGATCAGCGTTCCACAATCATTCGGCTCGTCGATCATGGGCGAGAGCTTCGTCTTGGCTTTCCATAACCGGTCAAAATCCTTCAGCGCTTGCGCATGGCGTATGCGCACGGCTTTGGGGTGCAGGCCCTCATAGCCTGTGAACTGAATAACGAGTCGTTTGCGTAGGGACATGAATCTTGAGCGATGGAATCAATCGAAAGGGGAAAATGGCTGTGAATTGCCTGACTGCTCCTATGCTGGAGCAATGAGGCTGAATTGTGCGGAACGCGCGTGGCAGATAGCGTATTCGAGACCTGTCAGTCATTATAAATCGATATAAGACCATTATTTATCTGCAACGGTGGGCAAAGTTGCATCTGGAGGTGGACAGGGGGTGGGCTATCTGGTAATAGCCACCACCAATTTGCAGCGTTTAAGCTGCGAAGCTTGGGAGCCTTTGGGCGTTTACCGGTTGACTCGATTAGCTGGAACTCGTTAAGAGACGCCCTTAATGCCTCAGGCTCAATCGAAATTCTAACCGATACGGGATTACACGTGCAGGTACTCGTCCGCGATAACAATGTTGATCAGGCTCTCCGCGCTCTCAAGAAAAAGATGCAGCGCGAAGGTATCTTCCGCGAAATGAAGATGCGTGGCCACTATGAAAAGCCATCTGAAAAGCGCGCCCGTGAAAAGGCTGAAGCCGTTCGCCGCGCACGCAAGCTGGCTCGCAAGCGCGCGCAGCGTGAAGGTCTCATCGGCGGCGGTCGTCCTGCTGCTCGTTGATTGATCTGAAATTGGCGCTGCCTGTGCGGCGCCTTTTTGCATTCCGGTGCGGCTTATGGCTTGCGCCGGTTTTTGCATGTCTGGAGGTCGAAGAGTAATCTTGGTTTGTTTCACGAGATAAAACAAGCCGATTTGATTAGTCAGCGGACTGCCATATACAGACCTTTATTGTAGCGTTGATCCATCCGGAGCGAAGATCCGATAGCATCAGATCTATGCTTCAATGAGCTGAATTAACGCGTATCTTATCCGAAGGACGTTTTCGGTTTTCGGATGCGTTTGAGGGCGCAGTTTTTCTGCTGCCTTTTGCTGTGCTATAGAAGCAATTATAGTATTGTGGCTGTTGTATCAGTCGGGGACAAAGTTGACGGAAGTTTTGGGTTTCAAATCCCTCGCTCCGATCAAGCAGAAAGGAACGCTGTCGTTGCCAAAACGCTTTAAGGTGATGCATTCGTCCGGGAACTTTGTTGTGAGGGCCGGAAAGTCAGCAAGCTCTCATTTTGCACGAAACAGCCTGTTGGCGGCCACGGCGTTTCTGGCACTTGCTGTTGCCGGTTGCCAAAGCTCCAGCACCCATAGTGCGTTGAGTACGGTCGATCGTGCGCAGGGCTCGAGCGAAAACATCAGCTCGCTCACCAGCGTTATCCAGAGCAACCCACGCGACCCTGAAGCTTACAACGTGCGCGGATCGGCTTACGGTAAGGCCCGTCGTTATAAGGAAGCGCTGCGTGATTTCGATCAGGCGATAGCGCTTAACCCGAACTTCTATCAGGCCTATGCAAACCGCGCGCTGATTTATCGCTATATGGGCGACAGCGGCAAGGCGGCTCAGGATTATAGCCGCGCGATCCAGATCAATCCGCAATATGATGCGGCTTATGTCGGGCGCGGCAACGTCTATCGTCTGGCTGGACGTCTCGATCAGGCGCTTAGTGACTTCAATCAGGCGATTTCGCTGCAGACGACCGATGGGCGCGCTTATCACAATCGTGGTCTGATCTATCAGGCTAAAGGCCAGCATCAACAGGCGATTGAAGATTTCTCGAAAGCGATTTCGCTCAATTCGACGGCGCCTGAGCCTTATAATGGTCGTGGCATTTCCTATGTCGCTCTTGGCGACTATGACAATGCGTTTGACGATTTTAATACGGCTATCACCCTTGATGGGAACATTGCTGAGAGCTGGTCCAATCAGGCGCTGGTTTATGAACAGCGTGGTGACAAGGCGAAGGCTGCAAATTCCTATTCGCGCGCGCTTCAGCTCGATGCAAACTACCAGCCAGCCAAGACGGGTCTGGCACGCACACGCGGCTGATTTTGACGTTCCAATAATAATAAAGGCGGCGCTCTCCAAAATTGGGAGTGCCGCTTTCCTTTATCCAAAGCCGACATATAATAGACCCTATGTCGCTCTTCGATCACATCGGCTTTCAAAGCAGAAATCTCCACCGCAGCCTTTCTTTCTATGAAAGCTGTATGCCCAAGCTTGGGTTGGCCGTTATTGCCCATTCGGACAGCGGTTTCTTTGTCAGTGGTGGAGAGAGGGCACCTGTACCGTTTCTATGGATACATAGCGGCTCAAAACCGGGCGCTGACGAGCCTGGCGGCAAGCCGGGCAATCATCTGCATCTGATGTTCAATGCGAGCAGCCGTGACGATGTGGAAGCGTTTCACCGTGCGGCTCTTCAGGGCGGCGGCAGTGAAAGCGGAGCGCCAGCTTATCAGGGGCCGGAAGAGATGGGCTATTATGCAGCCCTTGTCTTTGATCCAGACGGTAATACGTTGGAAGCGGGCTTTCGTCAGCGGGTAAGATAAGAGCGGCATTCGAGCCGCTCTGATTATTTGTTTTTAGGTATTATCCCGCTTTTCGGGATGCGCTTTAGGCTCTCGAACGCAGATTACGCTTGTCGAGACGGTTGACTAAACGATCACCGATCCACTGAACACCACAAACCATAATGATCAGAATGATCACAACTGCGATCATGATGGTGGTTTCGAAGCGCTGATACCCGTAGCGGATTGCAAGATCGCCGAGGCCGCCTGCACCAATTGCGCCAGCCATTGCGGAAGCGCCAACAAGTGTGATGATGGTGACGGTGAAGCCTGCAACGATTCCTGGCAGCGCTTCCGGCACCAGCACTTCGCGAACGATTGTCCAGCGGTTTGCGCCCATGGAGCGTGCAGCTTCAATAAGACCGTTATCCACTTCGCGCAGCGAAACTTCCGCAATACGCGCATAATAAGGAATAGCGGCAATCGACAGTGGTACGATGGATGCCCATGTGCCGATGGACGTGCCAACGATAAAGCGTGTGACCGGAATAAGCGCCACCAGCAGGATGATGAATGGTACTGAACGGAAACCGTTGATGATTGCACCCAGAATGGTGTTGAGCGTCAGGTTCTGCGCCAGTCCGCCACGTTCAGTCAGGATCATGATGAGCGCGAGCGGCAAGCCAACCACCAGAGAGATCAGGCTCGAAAAGCCTGTCATGATGATGGTTTCCCAGAAGGAGCGCCAAAGAAGATCAAGCATCGCCTGAGACATAACCAAGTACCTCCGTGGCGTCTGCGTGGGTTTTGATATAGCTGATGGCGGCGTCGAGTTTTGCCTTGTCCAGTGCGGGCAGGGCAACGAAAAGTGTGCCAACCGGCTCACCCTGAATGGTATCCATACCACCGTGAATAAGGCGAGTCTCAAGACCCGTTGCGGCCGTGATCTCGTTGAAGAAGGCGCTTTTTGCCGCCTGGCCGGAAAGTCTGATTTTAATGACTGCCTGATCGCCTTTTTCACTGACCAGTTGTTCGCGCCAGGAGGCAGGCAGTTCCGGCGTCAGCACATGCAACAGACTTTGCGTGACCGGTGCCTGTGGCCTTGCAAAAACCTGCCAGACCGGACCTTCCTCAGCAATTGCGCCGTGATCGAGGACGATCACGCGATCGGCGATACGGCGGATTACGTCCATTTCGTGGGTAATCAGCAGGATCGTGAGGCCGAGCTTTGTATTGATGTCTTTGAGCAAAGCCAGAATGGATTGTGTCGTTTCCGGATCAAGCGCAGACGTCGCTTCATCGGAAAGGAGTACTGCCGGTTCTGCCGCCAATGCGCGCGCGATACCGACGCGCTGCTTTTGGCCGCCTGAAAGCTGGGCCGGATAATGGTTGGCCTTGTCGGACAGGCCGACCAGTTCCAACAGTTCTGCAACACGTTTCACGCGTTGGGCTTTCGGCTGGCCTGCGATTTTCAACGGCAAAGCAATGTTCTGTGCAACGGTCTTTGCCGACAACAGATTGAAGTGCTGGAAAACCATGCCGATGCGGCGACGCACCGGCTGCAGGCTGTTTTCCGTGAGCGCAGTAATTTCGCGACCTTCGATTTTGATTGAACCGACATCGGGCTTTTCAAGACCATTAATGCAGCGGATCAGCGTGGATTTACCAGCGCCGCTGCGACCGATGATGCCGAGGATCTCGCCGCGCGCAACCGAAAGAGAAACGCCGTTAATAGCTGGCGTTTCACCGAACATTCGGCGCACGTCTTTCATTTCGACGATGGGCGCTAAAGCGGCGGTTTGCGGTTGAGTGGTCACGATCGTATCTTCTGCTTCTTGTGCCGCGGAGAACCGCGACTTTCTAATCGGTAAGGCTTCAATGAAAATGATGCCAGAGGGGCTCATATGGGCAATGCCGCATTGTATGTGAGCCATCGCCGATGCTTTTGGGCAATTTTTTCACACACGTCAATAAAAGCCGCGCCGGAAATGCTTCCCGGCGCGGTCTTTCAAGCGTTAAAAGTGCGTTAGAGCATTTTAAGTTTCAACTGAATCATTAGAAATGCTCTTCTCTTTTTTACGCGCATCTTGTTCTGAAAACCGTTTCACACTTTTCAGGATGCGCTTTAACGCCTTATTTCTATGCATGTATTAATTCCAGGCTGGAATGCCTGTGCCTTTGTAAACACGGTCGAGTTCGGCCTTCACAGCGTCGTTCTGGAACGAAGCTACGAGATTCTTGACCCACTCAGCGTTTTCATCTTCGGTACGGACCGCGATGAAGTTGTTGTATGGGTTGTTTTCCTTCGATTCCCAACCGATCGCTTCTTCCTTTTTGAGGCCGGCTTTGCCTGCCCAATCGTTGTTAACGATTGCCACATCAAGGTCATCAATCGAACGACCGACAACACCGGCGTCGAGTTCCTTGATTTCGATCTTCTTTGGATTCTCAATGACATCGATTGGCGTTGCAAGGATGCCTGCTTCCGGCTTCAGCTTGATGAGGCCACTTGCTTCGAGAACGCGGAGCGCACGGCCTTCGTTCGATGGATCGTTTGGAACGCCAACAACTGCGCCTTCTTTCAGTTCATCAAGGCTCTTGATCTTGCGTGAATAGATGCCGATTGGCCAGACTGCGGTGTAACCGGCAACGCCGATCTTGTAGCCGTGCTGCTTGATCTGTTCGTCGAGATAAGGCTTGTGCTGGAAAGCGTTCGCGTCGATTTCCTTGCGTTCCAGCGCTTCATTCGGCTGGTTATAATCATTGAAGGTCACGCGCTCGATATTAAGGCCATGCTTCTTGCCTTCTTCGGCAACAACCTTCCAGACGTCTTCGTCTTCGCCGCCCATGATGCCGACCTTGATGGTCTTATCTTCGGCGTGGCTTGGCGCGCTCGCAAAACCCACGGTGAGGGCTGCTGCGGTGAAGAGGGCAGCTTTCAGACCGGCACGGCGGGTCAATGAATAGCGGGAAAGGACTGACGACATTCTTATTTTCCTTGTCTAAAGTTTTTTGGAGAGCCGGTCCCGGAAAGCGATCATGTTAGATGATCTTTCTCCCCCTGCCCACCTTGATGCCGATAATTCCCGTTTGCACGGCAATAAACAAGGAAAATTATTTCAGTTTAATAAGATTCGACGATTGCGAAATTGCGTTCACAGAAGGGTGAGCGGATTGCCATTTCCGCTCATGGGGTTGATCAGAATCTGGTTCTAACGATTGTCCGAAATTATCATCTGGGCCGCCTTCTCTGCGATCATCAAAGTCGGTGAATTGGTATTGCCGGAAGTGATTCCCGGCATGATAGACGCATCTGCCACCCGCAGCCCCTGAATGCCGTTTACCCGCAAACGTGGATCAACCACAGCATCGGTATCCGATCCCATGCGACAGGTGCCGACAGGGTGGAAAATTGTTGTGCCGATATCGCCAGCCGCCTTTTCCAATTGTTCCTGCGTTTCATAGCTCGGGCCCGGCTTGAATTCCTCAGGGCGATACTTTTGCAGAGGTGCCTGCGCCACGATATTGCGGGTCAGACGAATGGCATCAGCAGCAACGCGACGGTCGCTCTCAGTTGCCAGATAATTGGGTCTGATTGCGGGTTGTGAACGATGATCTGGTGATTTCAGATGTATCGATCCGCGACTGTCAGGGCGGAGATTGCAGACACTGGCAGTGAATGCCGGGAAGGGATGAACCGCATCGCCGAATTTTTCCAGACTCAGTGGCTGCACATGATATTGCAGATTGGCGGTTTCGTAGGACGGATCAGAACGCGTAAATACCCCAAGCTGGCTTGGCGCCATCGACATGGGCCCTGACCGGCGCAGCAGATATTCAAGCCCGATCATCGCCTTGCCGGTAAGTTTGCTGGCTTTTTCGTTGAGCGTCGGAATGCCTGTAACCTTATAAGCGCAACGCAATTGCAGATGATCCTGCAGATTCTCGCCGACTTGCCTGCGTTCCAGAACAACCGGAATTTCTGCCTGTTGCAGGACGTCACCGCGTCCGATGCCCGACAATTCGAGGATGTGCGGCGATCCGACCGCGCCTGCGGCAAGGATGACCTCGCGTTTCGCTTTCACTGTGCGGGTGATGCCGTTCTGATCGAAGGTTACGCCGGTGGCGCGCAGCTCTTCGATCTCGACACGGCGCACATGCGCGCCAGTTTGGACAGTCAGGTTCTTGCGATCGAGTGCCGGGCGCAGAAAGGCCTTGGCCGTGTTCCAGCGGATGCCGCGCTTCTGGTTGACCTTGAAATAAGACACGCCTTCATTGTCGCCGCGATTAAAATCATCGGTCGCGGGGATGCCCGCGGCAACGGCGGCATCACGAAACGCATCGAGAATGTCCCAGTGCAGGCGAGCGGTCTCCACGCGCCATTCACCGCCTGCGCCATGCAGATCATCTGCGCCTGCATAATTGTCCTCGGATTTTTTGAAGAGGGGCAGGACATCGTCCCAGCCCCAGCCGTAGCAACCCGCCTGACGCCACAGATCGTAATCGCGCGCCTGTCCGCGCATGTAGATCATGCCATTGATTGACGAGCAGCCGCCGAGCACCTTGCCGCGAGGATAGCCAAGAGCGCGCCCATTCAGACCGGGCTCTGCTTCGGTTGTGAAACACCAGTCGGTGCGCGGATTGCCGATGCAATAGAGATAGCCGACGGGGATATGAATCCACGCGTAGTTGTCTTTGCCGCCTGCTTCGAGGAGGAGCACGGAGTGGTCCGGATCAGCCGAAAGGCGGTTCGCAAGGGCGCAGCCAGCCGTGCCCGCGCCAACCACGATGTAATCGTAGGTGTCGGTCATGATTTCATATCCAGTAAAAAGGTGGAGCCGCTATCGTATGAACATGCGGCTCCGTCGGTTATCCGAACAGTTTCTTTCCAAGCCGCGATGCATAGAACTCACCTACGATGCCTTTACGGAAGAGCAGAACGCAGGCCATGAAGATGACGCCAGTGACAATTGTCACGGGAAAGTCTGAGGTTGCAAGGTAGTTCTGCAGAGCTACCACAAAGGCTGCACCGACGATGGGGCCGATCAGTGTCCCGATGCCGCCGAGCAGAGTCATGAGGATCACTTCGCCCGACATCTGCCAGCCCACATCGGTCAAGGTTGCGAACTGGAAGACGAGCGCCTTCATGCCGCCCGCAAGCCCCGCAAGCGCCGCCGACATGACGAAGGCGGCAAGCTTGTAGTGATTGACGGAATAGCCCAGTGAAACGGCGCGGCTTTCATTTTCACGCACGGATTTGAGGATCATGCCGAAGGGCGAGTTGATGATGCGCCAGATTGCGAAGACCCCGATTACAAACACTGCCAGCACAAAATAATACATATTCATCGGCTGGTTGAGATCGATGATGCCAAAGAGATAGCCGCGCGGCACACCCTGAAGACCGTCTTCGCCATGGGTGAAAGCCGCTTGCAGACAGAAGAAGAAGAACATCTGTGCCAGTGCCAGCGTAATCATCGTCGAATAAATGCCCTGACGGCGAATGGCGAGATAGCCGATCACAAGGCCGAGTGCTGCAGCGGTTAACATGCCAAGCAGAATGCCAATTTCAGGCGTCACGCCCCATACCTTGACGGCATGGGCCGTCACATAGGCCGCACCGCCAAAGAAGGCTGCATGGCCAAAGGACAGAATGCCGGTATAGCCGAGCAGCAGGTTGAAGGCGGAGGCAAACAGCGCAAAGCACAGCATCTTCATCAGGAAGATCGGGTAGACCATGAAGGGCGCTGCGACTAATCCGATAACGGCGATGACGAGGATGACAGCAGAAAGGCTGTTGAGAGCAGGTGCCTTAGCTTCGTGCGGCACTGCGGTTGCTTTAAGAGCGGTATCAGCCATATCAGGCCTCCTTCCCGAACAGTCCGGCGGGTCGCACCAGAAGGACGATAGCCATGATGACGAAGATGACGATGCTGGAAGCTTCCGGGTAGAAGACCTTGGTCAGACCTTCGGCCAACCCCAGCACATAGCCGGTGATGATGGCGCCCAGGATTGACCCCATGCCGCCGACGACCACCACGGCAAAGACCACAATGATGATGTTGGACCCCATCAGCGGGCTGACCTGATAGATGGGCGCTGCCAGAATACCGGCAAAACCTGCAAGAGCTGCGCCCAGAGCATAGGTGAAGGTGAGGAGCAGTGGCACATTGATGCCGAAGGCTTTCACAAGGGTTGGGTTTTCCGTGGCAGCACGCAAGTAAGCGCCAAGCTTGGTCTTCTCGATCAGTAACCATGTGCCGATGCAGACGATGAGTGAGGCGACGACCACCCAGGCGCGATAGTTGGGCAGGAACATGAAACCGAGATTGCTGCCACCTGCAAGTGATGGCGGAACGGCATAAGGCTGACCGGCAGCGCCATAATAATAGCGGAACGTGCCTTCGATCACGAGTGCTAAGCCAAAGGTGAAGAGCAGGCCATAGAGCGGGTCGAGATTATAGAGCCTCGAAAGCGCTACGCGTTCGATGATCGCGCCGCCGAGGCCCACGATCAGCGGAGCGAGAATAAGGGCTGGCCAATAGCCGATGCCGAGCGTGCTCAACAACAGATAGCCGACAAAAGCGCCGAGCATATATTGTGCACCATGGGCAAAGTTGATGATGCGCAGAAGGCCGAAGATGATGGCAAGGCCAAGGCTCAACATGGCATAGAAAGAACCATTGATCAGGCCGACGAGCAATTGCCCGAGAAGCGCCTGCAAAGGGATGCCGAAAATCATTGTCATTGTTTCAGACCCCCAATGCTTCGTTCAGCTCTGCCATGCGGGCAGGCAGTTCAGTGGTTGGGAAGTTTTCCGTTACCACGCCATGATCCATCAGATAGAAGCGATCAGCGACCTTGGCGGCAAAGCGGAAATTCTGTTCGACAAGAAGCACGGTCATGCCGCGTTTTTTCAGCTCTACCAGCACATCACCGATACGCTGGATGATAACGGGCGCTAGGCCCTCAGTCGGTTCGTCAAGCAGTAGCACCTTGACCCCGGTGCGCAGGATACGGGCAATGGCCAGCATCTGCTGTTCGCCACCCGAAAGTTTGGTGCCGGGGCTGTTACGGCGCTCGTAGAGATTGGGGAAGAGTTCGTAAATCTCATCGAGCGACATTGCCCCACCACCTTTGGCAACAACCGGTGGAAGCAGCAGATTTTCATGCACATTGAGCGTCGCGAAGATACCGCGCTCTTCTGGCACAAAGCCAAGCCCTGTCCGGGCAATGCGATGTAGCGGCACGCGCAGAAGGTCTTTGCCGTCAAGCGTGATGGAACCGGTACGCTTGCGAATGATACCCATAATGGCGCGCAGAGTTGTGGTCTTGCCGACGCCATTGCGGCCAATCAGCGTGATTGTCTCGCCGGGCCAGATGTCGAGGTCGACGCCGTGCAGGGCATGGCTTTCGCCATACCAGGCATTGAGCCCGCGCACGGATAGCAAGGGTTGGCCTCTATTCATGTTCAGTTCCCATATAAGCGGTGCGCACGCGCTCGTCTTTGGAGACGGTGGCATAATTGCCCGACGCGAGGATCTCGCCGCGTTGCAGCACCGTGACGTGATGGGCGATATCGGCCACCACTTTGAGATTGTGTTCGACCATCAGCACCGCACGATCTTTGGCCACATCGGTGATGAGGGCTGCAATAATGTGCACGTCTTCGTGCCCCATACCGGCCATCGGCTCATCAAGCAGCAGCACTTTTGGGTCGAGTGCCAGTGTGGTGGCAATTTCGAGCGCACGCTTGCGGCCATAAGACAGATCAGCCGCCAGAGCATGACGGGCATCAGCCAGACCGACGCGCTCCAGAAGCTCAATCGCTTTTACGTCAAGCTGATCGAGTGCGGACAACGAACGCCAGAACTGCGTTGCAAGGCCGCTGGGGCGTTGCAGGGCGACTTTCACATTTTCCAGCACCGTCAGATGGGGGAAGGTGGCCGAAATCTGAAATGAGCGCACCAGCCCCATGCGTGCAACCTTGGCCGGATCAGTTTTGGTGATGTTCTCACCAAGCAGTGTGATCTCGCCGCTTGTCGGCTGGAGAAATTTTGTAAGCAGGTTGAAGACGGTCGTCTTGCCCGCGCCATTGGGGCCAATCAGCGCATGAACCCGTGCATGATCCACATCAAGATCGACATTCTTTACCGCATGAAAGCCGCCAAATGATTTGCCGAGCCCACGTGCCGACAGAACCGTCTGCGTGCTTGTTTGCGCCACATCTGGCCCTGCTTCACGCAGGGCCGTAACGGTTTGAGTGTTATTCGCCATTAAATTACACCCTTACTGCGTGACCAGAGGGCAGCCGCTTTCTTCGGGCTTCATGTAAGCCTGATCGCCGGGGATGGTGGCCAGCACTTTGTAGTAATCCCAAGGCGCCTTGCTCTCGTCAGGCTTCTTCACTTCCATCAGATACATGTCATAGATCATGCGTCCGTTGGCGCCGACCTTACCGTGACGGGCAAAGACATCTTCGACAGGCATTTCATGCAGCTTCTTGGCAACCGCTTCTGTTTCGTCGGTTCCAGCTTCCTTGATCGCCTTCAGATACTGAAGAACCGCAGAGTAAGTGCCTGCCTGAACCATGTTCGGCATGCGGCCCGTCCGGTCGAAGAAACGCTTGCCGAATTCACGCGATTCATCGTCGCGATCCCAGTAGAAGCCTTCCGTCAGCGTCAGGCCCTGTGCGGCATCAAGGCCAAGGCCATGAACTTCTGCAAGCGTGAAGAGCAATGCTGCAAGACGCTGACCACCAGCCACGATACCGAATTCAGCGGCCTGTTTGATGGCGTTGGACGTATCAAGACCGGCATTGGCAAGGCCGACAACTTTGGCACCTGAAGACTGCGCCTGCAGCAAGAAGGATGAATAATCGGTCGTGCTCAAAGGATGACGAACGGAGCCGAGAACTTTACCGCCTTTTGATTCGACGAATTTCGAAGTCTGTTCTTCCAGCGAATAGCCGAAAGCATAGTCGGCGGTCAGGAAGTACCATGTGTCGCCGCCCTGTTCGACGAGCGAACCGCCGGTGCCGACAGCAAGGGCATGGGTATCATAAGCCCAATGGAAGCCGTAAGGCGTGCATTGCTTGCCCGTCAGTTCAGATGTTGCGGCACCAGTATTGATGGTGATTTTCTTCTTGTCTTTGGAGAGAGCCTGCACTGCCAAGCCGACAGAAGAACTGGTCAGTTCCATGATGGCATCGACCTGCTCTGTATCATACCACTGGCGTGCAATGTTCGAAGCCACGTCAGGCTTGTTCTGATGGTCGGCAGTGATAATCTCGATGGGTGCATCAAGCACCTTGCCGCCGAAATCTTCTGCAGCCATTTTTGCAGCTTCGAACGACCACTTGCCACCGAAGTCGGCATAGACGCCGGATTGGTCGTTCAGGATGCCGATCTTGACCTTACCGTCCGATATTTCTGCTGCAGATGAAATTGCGGTTGCAGCAAAAAGTGCAGCCGTTGCAAGTGCGAAAAGTTTCATTCAGTGCTCCTCCCAATAAGCCCATAAACCACCACGAAAAATCGGGCGGCAACCTCCAGTAAATATGCCTTTCGGATCGGGTCGATGGCTTTCCTCTAAGCCATTTCCCCCTCTGCTTCTGCCCGATCTGTTCCTCCACTCGGGCAATTAATTAGGACGGTAGCATTGACAAATGCGTACACGAACAACAATTTTTGAACACAGTCTGTACAAAAATGCACAGACAGAGGCAGGGAGGAACAGTTGCGCCAATTTACCTGGGATGACCTGCAATATTTTTTGGCTGTCGCACGGACAGGCCAGCTTTCGACCGCGGCGAGACAATTGCGGACAAGCCACGTCACGGTTCTGCGCCGGATTGATCGGCTGGAGCAGTCGCTGGCGACCAAACTCTTTGAGAGAAACCCGCGCGGCTATCTTTTGACGCCAGTCGGGGAGCGGCTTGTCGAGTCGGCGGAGGTCATGGAGCGCGAGGCCATGAAATTCCGAACAGAGGCGACCGGCAATCTTTCCGCGCTTTCGGGTGTGGTGCGGCTTTCCACACTTGAGGGGTTCGGCAACTTCTTTTTAGCCGACCGCCTGCCGGTGCTGGCGCAATCTTATCCCAGTCTGTCAGTCGAAGTGGTTACAATCCAGCAGATCATGTCGCTCTCGCGCCGCGAAGCGGAGTTATCCATTACATTGCATATGCCGCGTACCGGTCCCTATCACAGCGAACGGCTCACGCCTTATCGACTGTTCATCTATGGGCACCGTGATTATCTGAACGCGCATCCGCCGATCAAGTCGCGTGAAGATCTGACGGGGCATCCATTCATTGGCTATATCGATGATATGGTGTTCACACCCGGTCTCGATTACATGCGCGAAATATTGCCGGGGCAGCGCTGCAGTTATCAGAGTTCCAGTATTCATGCACAGCTGACAGCCACGCTGACTGGTTATGGGCTTTGTGTTCTGCCGTATTACATTGCCAGCCTGCACTCAGAACTGGCGCCAGTACTACCTAAAGAAATGCATCTTGAACGCGAATATTGGATGAATTGCCATGTTGATGTCATGGCCGCGCCGCGTATCAGAGTGATTAGCGATTTTATGCTTGGTGCGGTGCGCGAGGCCTCAGCAAGCTTTTTGGGTGAGGAGCTTCTTCGATCCTGATTATGAGTTCAGATCAATCCGCCGCCAATGGCGTAGATGCACGTTATGACAAGTGCGCTGAAGCCAAAACCAATGATGAATAGATTAAGTGTTCGCAATTTACCCTCCCATTTGCAACCCGGGCGGGTTATCTGCGACTTGCACGGGAATGTCTACCCTAAATTGTATTCGACTCAACTAAAGTTGTATTGGTCGGATTTGAGGCCATTTCACGCACGACATCGCGGTGAAACTCCATGATTTTAGGGAGATTCTCTAAATTTAAATGGATTGAAATCACCTCAAACGAGGAGCGCCGGGTTCTCACGAGGGTGAAAACCCGGCCTGAAGCAGAAAGTAAACAGAACCGTTAAACCGGCCCCCACTTTGGGAGACACGCTTTAGCGCTGCTTCGCCAGTCCCTGTTCGCGCATCTGGCTCAACGTCATTTTGGGTGAAAGCGCTTCCGGATCGATACGGATTTCAATGAGACCCGGTTTGCCAGATTGCTCGCACCGCTTGAAAGCTTCCGCAAAATCTGCGGTTTTTTCCACCGTTTCCCCATGCAGGCCATAGGCGCGGGCAAGTGCTGCAAAGTCAGGGTTTGCAAGGCCTGTGCCTGAAACACGGCCCGGATAAGTACGCTCCTGATGCATACGGATCGTGCCATACATACCGTTATTGACGACAATGAAAATCGCGTCGGCACCATATTGGGCAGCCGTTGCGAGTTCCTGACCGTTCATCAGGAAACAGCCGTCACCAGCGAAACAGACGACGGTTCGCTCCGGTGCCGTCAGCTTGGCAGAAACCGCTGCAGGCACACCATAGCCCATGGAGCCATTGGTTGGCGCTAACTGGCTGCGATAGGTGCGGTACTGATAGAAGCGGTGCGGCCATGCCGAATAATTGCCGGCACCATTGGTGATGATGGCATCATCAGGCAGATGTGCACGCAACCATTCCATGATCTCGCCCATCTGAACATTGCCGGGAATGGTGGGCGTTTTCAGATTGTCGCGATAGTCGGCATTGGCGCTTTCCGCCCATGTTTTCCAGCTTGGGTTGCTGATGGGAGAAAGTTCTGCCGCTGCTTTTGTGAAAGCGGGCATGCTGGCATTGATCGGAATATCTGCATGATAGACGCGACCAAGCTCTTCGGCTCCCGAATGGACGTGGATGAGCTTCTGCTTGGGGACCGGAATGTTGACCAGCTCATAGCCTTGTGTGGTCATTTCGCCAAGGCGTGCACCGACGACCAGCAAAAGGTCCGAGTCTTTGACACGGGCTGCAAGTTTCGGGCTGATCGATGTTCCCATTTCACCGGCATAGAGCGGGTGGGTATTGTCGAACATATCCTGACAGCGGAACGAGGCTGCAACAGGCAAGGACATGTTTTCCGCAAATCTTTGCAGGTCGCGAACCGCTTGCGCATTCCAGCCGCCGCCACCGACGATCATCAGTGGCCGCTCGGCCTTGTCGAGAAGCGACTTCATGTCTTGTAACTGCTCGCTTCCCGGATGCATCTCGACATGCTTGTATGCCGGTGTATCACTGACCGTTGCGTGTGATGTCAGCATATCTTCCGGCAGGGCGATGACCACAGGGCCGGGGCGTCCATTGACTGCGCGGTGGAAAGCCTGACTGACCAGTTCCGGGATACGGGCGGCATCATCGATCTGCACTACCCATTTAGCCATCTGGCCGAACATGCGACGGTAATCAACTTCCTGAAATGCCTCGCGTTCCACCTGATCGCTCGCGACCTGCCCGATGAACAGAAGCATCGGCGTGGAATCCTGAAAGGCTGTATGAACGCCTACGGAGGCGTTGGTTGCGCCGGGACCGCGCGTGACAAAGCAGATGCCGGGTTTTCCGGTCAGCTTGCCGTAGGCATCAGCCATGTAAGCAGCTCCACCTTCCTGACGGCAGACGATGAGGTCAATCTCGTCGCTGACATCGTGAAAGGCATCAAGTGCTGCAAGATAGCTTTCGCCAGGCACGCAGAAAACGCGGTCGACGCCGTGAATGCCAAGTGCATCCACCAATATCTGACCACCCGTCCGCATGTTGCTGTTGGTTGTGGATTTGTGCATTTCCCTACTCTCAAAATGTCTGAAAGACTTTGGCGCATATGCGCTCTATTTCGGAGGCATACGCAGCGCACCATCGAGCCTTATGGTTTCGCCATTGAGCATGCTGTTTTCGATAATATGCAGTGCGAGCGCCGCATATTCGTCTGGCCGACCCAGACGTGGGGGGAAAGGAACCATTTTCCCAAGCGCATCCTGTGCCGGTTGCGGCAGGCCTTTGAGCATTGGGGTTTCAAAAATACCGGGTGCGATGGCGCACACGCGAATGCCGAGTGGCGCAAGTTCACGCGCAGCAGGCAGTGTCAGGCCGACAACCCCGCCTTTAGAAGCTGCATAGGCCGTCTGGCCAATCTGACCGTCAAAAGCCGCAACAGAGGCGGTATTGATCACAACGCCGCGCTCGCCGGTTGGCAGAGCTTCGCTTTTGGATGCGACCTCTGCAAACAGCCGCAACAGATTGAATGAACCGATGAGGTTGATTTCAACAGCACGGCGGAAATCATCGAGCGGCATAACGCTGCCATCGCGCGCCAGCATTTTCTTTGCCGGGGCAACGCCTGCGCAATTCACCAGAATATATGGTGTTCCAAGCTTTTGGCCGATTGTCTGAAACGCCGCTTCAGCACTTGCCGCATCCGAGACGTCGCATTGAACGGCGATGCTACCAATCTCAGAAGCGACAGTATTTGCGCCATCGATGTTGAAGTCGAGGAGTGCAATTTTTGCGCCTTTGGCAGCCAATGCCCGCGCTGTTGCAGCACCAAGACCCGATGCCCCACCGCTGACGATGGCGATTTTTCCTTCAATATCCATAATGCCCCCTCAGATTGTCTCAACTGCAATGGCAGTTGCTTCGCCGCCACCGATACAGACTGAAGCCATGCCGCGTTTGAGATCGTTCTGCTTCATGGCATGAAGCAGCGTGACGATGATGCGCGCGCCAGAGCAGCCAATCGGATGGCCCATAGCGCAGGCACCACCATGGA